>WNGL01017390.1_pt1 | contig 24430 bp, 23 predicted proteins | sample 5400591 | NCBI WGS metagenome assembly WNGL01 (sample SAMN13153377, study PRJNA577476) | soil metagenome | isolation source: 80 cm soil or saprolite under Garry oak tree replicate 1 | place: USA:California | collected 2016-06-15 | reverse complement strand
CAATGCCGATAAAAACAATTGTGAAGAACGCCACCCAGCTCCGGCGTCCCCACTTCCGGCCGTGGCTTTTCGCAAACATTTGCAGGTCCCCGCTTGAGCTTGGTGACGCCAAGGCTGTCGATGCCAGCCCAGTGAATGTTGATCTGCAAGTTTCGTCCAGTGGTCCAATCCAGCTCGGCAAGTCCTTTGGAGAGGTTGCGCTCGTTATCCACTCTACTGTACATATTCGTCGTATCAAAAAGCGGCGAGCGCAACAGCGATATCCATATAGTTTTATTAGTCTAATAATGGCGAGGCGCAGGGGCCCACAGCCAACATCGATTTCGGCAAATTACCGCCACCCGATAAATTCCGTAAATTGCCGCTTTGGACTTGCCCGGTCGGGGGTTCATCGACGAGAACGGCGGCGGTCCCCGGGGGTGCGGTTACGAAAGCGGCACCAAAAGAAAAGTTAGGATTTCACGCGAATGGCGGATTAGAACCGCGAATCACAAAACGAACCAATTTCATCGCGACGCGGAGCACAAATTTCACTCAGGTGTCATATTTGCAGCGGGACTGCGAATTCGCCACACAGCTGGCTGAGGATGATTGCAAAAATCGCCACAAAGTGCTCTGAATATCCGGGTCTAGAGGGTCGGGAAAGGGACGGGGATAATGTTGAAGTCTTTAGTCATCATTGCCGCGTTAGCTGTCGTTGCGCCGAGCTTGGCCTTGGCTCAGGGCAATTCGGACAACACGCCCGCATCACAAAACGCAAACGGGCTGCCGTTCACCGGGAATGACCCGCCCGCTGGCACTTTTCACGGTCCGCCCTCGTTGCCCCCGGGGCTTGGAGGCAGCTTTCCCCCTGGTTGCAGCGTTCTTGCAGCCGATAAGGACGATCGTAACGGGCAAAACGGCGACGACAAAAAACCGGGTCCCGGCAACCCCAATTGTCAGCCTGCGAGCCCGTAGCACCCTTCCTTAGCTGCAACTTCAAATCACGGTTCATCGACGAGAACGGCGGGGGTCCCGGGGTGCGGCTACGAAAGCGGCATCAGAAGAAGAGTTAAGCCCAGTGCTAGCGGTAAGGCTACCGCCCGTGCGGTCGACTATTGAGAACTGGGCCAAGCAACAAGAGGACAAGCCGCTCAGAGGCAATTCGCCGCCTGATCGAGATTGCACTCGCAAGTAAATCAAAGAGGCAAAGCACCCGCGACAAATAGACATTCGTTGCGGTGCCAAATCACAAGACCAATCCAGTTCGTTTGAGATTATGTCCCCGCAGGCATCAAGCTTGCTCGGTCGGGTTCATCGATAAAGAAAGGCCCAGAGAGGGCCACCGCTCAAGTCGAAAGCGACACCACAAAAAGACTTAGACCATTGGGAAGTTACCGCGTTCTCGTCGCGAATTACGAGATCGCGATAATCGCGCGAGCGGGCGACGGAAACGTGCTTGATGAAGCAGGCGAACAAGCTGAGCCATCAATCGTCATCATGTTTCAGTTTTTTCTGCTAGCCAGGTCTTGATCAGAGACTGATACGGAACATCCCGCTTGTTAGCAGCAACCTTGATGCGTTCAAGAAGCGTCACTGGCAGGCGTAGCGAAATCGCAGTCGTTGACGGTTTGAGGTTTGGAAAGCGCACCCGCGCAGCCTTGGCCCAGTCGATGTAGTCGCTGGAGTCATGTGTCTGCCAGAAGCGCCGCTCCTCCGCTTCGCTCCGAAATTTCGGAATCGACTTAAGCTTCTTGTTCATAACGTAACCGCTCCTTGCGCTGCATGGTGCGCGCCGAAATAACCCTGATCAGCTTGCCGTTGCCGCGCAGCGTGAAACTGATGTGAAGCAGCCGCCTCGCATCGGTGTGTCCGAGAGCGTGCAACCTGATCTCATAAGAACTATGGCTGACATCCTCTACGATCAGCAGCGGCTCGTTAAAGAAGACCTGCTCGGCTCCCGCTTGGCTCACGTCATGCTTTTCGACGCTTTTGCGGCTGTTGCCTTCGTCCCATTCAAATCCTTCGATCTGCAAGACTTCAGGCATACTGTATATTACCATCATATACGATGACGGCAAGAGGCCCAGAGTGTGGATGACATCGAATTCATCGACGAGAACGGCGGAGGCCCCGGCGGCCGCTTGCGCAATCAGCAACTGAAGAAAGCCTGCAACCGGCAAAACGACAACTTGCGAACCCGCCAGCCGGCGCTCGGTAATCTCAAGTGTCGAGTGTATCCAATCGAATTCATCGACGCCGCGCCCGTTGCTAGATCACATAGAGGCGGTCCGGTAACTCCTTGACCGAATCGTCCGGCGGTGCGTGCGCCGCAAGGACTGCCCCGCAGCGCTCGATTGCGGCGATGAATCCCTGGGCGATACGGCCGTCGCGCATGTGCGGTGTCAGAGCGTCGATCGCGGCCTGCCACTCCAACCCACTCACTTTATGGGCAATGCCTTCGTCGGCGATGATGCGCGCATAGCGTTCCGCTAGTGACACAAAGATCAATATGCCGGTGCGATTGTGCGTGCGACTGACCCCGCGCACGACGAATTGCTCGAGCGCCGCACGATGCGCTCGGGCGCGCTGTACCGCGCGCGGGACCAGCATCAGGCGTAACGGCATCCATGACAATGCCAGGCTGGCTATGATGAAGATGACCAGCTGGACGAGGAAGATCCGCTGTACGCTCCATTGTGTGAAATAAATCAACGGCCACGGCGTAAACAGCGCCAGCACACTCGACCAAAGAATCGGGATATGGGCATAGGCCGACGCCGAATGAGAAAGAACACAAACGATTTGTCCGCAGGTTCGTTGCTCCGCCCCGCGGATTGCAGCGGAAACGGCCTCGTGGTCCGCCTTCGTGAACTCCATCACCAGCTCCCCGACGCTCCGCCACCGCCCGACGAACCACCGCCACCGCTAAAGCCGCCGCCGAACCCGCCGCCAAATCCACCTCCGAAGCCACCGCTAGAACTCCAAGAGCCGCCCGGAAAGGGGACAAAGATTGGTCCCATGCCGCGACGCCTCACCCCGCGGCCGGGCGGCGAACCGGAGGCATTATGGATCAAATACCAGCAGACAAAGATCACCAGCAGAAACAACAGCACCGGGAAGAGCTTGTTGAAATCGGCGGACGCATCTTCGCGGCGAACGTCAACCTTAGCTTGCCAATCTGCAGTATCGCCGCTGAGCACGCTGATGATGCCATCGACTCCACGCTCAATGCCGCTGGAAAAATCTCCAGCCTTGAACCGCGGAAGAATCGCGCTGGCAATGATGACCGAGGAGAGCGCGTCGGTCAGCGTGCCTTCCAGACCATAGCCGACCTCAATCCGCACTTTGTGCTCCGCAGGTGCGACGACGAGCAGCACACCATTGTTCTTCTGCACCTCACCGAGCTTCCAGAATCGGAACAGGCCGTTGGCATAGGTTTCGATGTCACTGCTGTTAAGTGATTTCACCGTGGCGACGACAAGTTGAATGCTCGACTTATCCTCAAGGTCCTTAAGTTTGGACTCCAAACCGCCGCGGCTTTGTGCTGTGAGCACATTGGCCTGGTCGACGACCCGACCGGTTAGCGGAGGAAAATCGAGCGCGAACGCAATGCTGGTGGCAATAAACAGGACAAGAGTTGCCAGCGGTGACGTCGCGATCCTCACCGCACTGCACTCAGAACTTCACCTGCGGGGGTGTTTGCGCCCCCTCATTCGCCGTGAATTCCGCCATCGGCTTTTCGCCGGAGAATGCTGTCTTGGCCCAGATAACGGTCGGGAAGGTGCGCAGCGCTGTGTTATAGGTCCGCACCGCATCGACGTAACTGTAGCGCCAGAAAATTGGCGTTCGATTTCAGGTCAGGATAATTCTCGGTTACCGCCAATAATCGGCCCAGCGCGCTCGACAATTGTGCCTGGGCCTCCTGGAATGCCTTGAGCTTGTCCGGATCGGTGAGATCGGACGCATTCACAGTAATTTGGGTCGCCTTGGCACGAGCCTCGACCACGGCTGTAAGAACATTCTTTTCTTGCGCAGCATATCCCTGCACAGTCGCCACCAGATTGGGAATGAGATCAGCACGACGCTGGTATTGATTCTGCACGTCCGACCAGCGCGCTTTAGCCTGTTCTTGCAGTGTTGGAATGGTGTTATAGCCGCAGCCGGACAGAGTCAGACTGATGACGACAATCGCAAGGACTCTGGCAATTCGCGACATAATTGCGATCCCCCACTGATCCGCTTGCATATTCGTGTTTTCCAGGCGCGCTAATCCATCAGATGCACGTATAATAGCAAAAAAGGCTCGCGATGAATGACGAATGATGAGTAAGCGTGAATTGGGCGCGCCGGACGAATCGGCGCCAAGCGGCGTTCAGCCATCAGCCTCCGATGATCTTGTAGAAACCCCGATGCGATCGGGTTTGATATGGGATGATGAGGCGCGCGGCCTCTGCGTCCGCGTCTACCCAGGCGGCTCTCAATCGTTCATTTTTGTCTATCGCATCAACGATCGCCAGCGCTTCATCAGAATTGGCCGCTCGCCACGGTGGTCCTTCGAGGTGGCCCGTATCAGGGCGAATGAATTCCGCTCGATCATCGAGCAAGGTCGGGACCCTGCGGGCGACAAGCGCGAAGACAGCGAGATTGGGCCAGTCGAAGACCTTATGCGATACATCGCCGACGAGCTAAAATAACAGCCGAGAGGTGAAGCTGCCAGCACGATCGAAAAGCACGAGCCGCGTGTTATCGCCCCATTACTTCAGTGAGACTGGCCGCGATAACGCGTCAAACGCTTTGGCGCCGCTCGGCTAACAAGCTTAGCTCCTACCTGCCGGCCTTTGCGCCAAATCACTTTATATGTGGCCTCTTCGCCCGACAGGCGCAGGATGAATAGGTTGGGCACTTCAAAATCATGCGAGGTGCTGACGCGCACACCACCATCGGAGGTGTCGATAGCTAGGCAATAGTGCGGTGGCGCGCCCGGTTCGGCCATGATGACCGCGAGGTGCCCGAGTGGCCGGCGTAGCGTGCGACGTCGATCCGCAACTGTGGCCCAGATCATAGGGTGACCAATCGTCTTGGCGAAGCACCGCAGGCCTCTTTCAGCGCAAATAACTACCAGCTAGCAATTGCGCGTTACCTAACGCGCCCACTCAAATTCTCGCTGCATTTTGGAAAAATCGGCGGTTCGCGGTCCTGAGTACGACGACCCACGAGCAAGCGCGCGATCAGAGCGACAAAGAACAATACCGGATGCCGCGCAATGCGACCGAACATTTTGACGCTTCAGTGCGCTGCCCACGGCTTGTCATCGGGCTTGCCGCAATCTTCAATCCTAACGGCGGTCGCTATGACTCAACACCTGCTACCCAGTTGGCGATGCCAACGCCGGCCACGGGCCGCGTTTAGCTTTGACCCAAAACCGTAGGCGACGGCCGAATGCCGAGCTTTACACCAGCCAGCGCGACAGCGCTGCGGTGGCGTACCCCTAGTTTGTTAAAGAGTTTGGCGACGTGGATTTTGACGGTGCCCTCGCTTAGACCAAGCTGGCGAGCGATCTCCTTGTTGGATTGTCCGACCACAATTAGATCAAAAACTTCGCGCTGGCGAATTGTTAACAACTCGGGTTCGACAGGCGAGATTAGCGCGTACGCTACTGAGTAGTTCACGACACACCCACGGTGTTCTCTTCTGATGAAGGTGAGCCGCGAGTGTACTCGATTGAATTTGACTCGATTATGTAAATTGTAGCGACAAATTAAGCGAGCAAGTTAACTCCCACGGGTCGTCCTTTGGAGTACTTCGCCAAAGCGAGTGGTGAACACCGTGATCTCGTCCAAGCTAGAGCGACGTCGGACACCACGCCACGCCACTGGGCATCTGCGACGGCACCAGAAGAAGAGCTTGACCGCCGAAATGGATATGGAGCAGTGCCCGGTGCGATGTCCGCGATTAGCACAAAAGCAGACTTCTCGACGCTATCAATAAATGTCCGCTTTAAGGAGTAACGCGGACTTCGGGTGCTTTCAGGCGTTTACCTCTTAAGCATCTTCAGGCCGGTGAATAAGCTTGTAGACGGGAACACTTGTTGAGTCCGTTTCATCCATAACCTGCAAGCACACCACGCACTTTGCGATATTGGTCTCTTTCTTCGCGGCTTGCGTGCGGGTGACGGAATAGAGCGCACCGCATTTTGGGCAAAAGAATTTTTTCCCTTGGGAAATCGGTCCAGCTAACGGCATTTGCTCCTCCTCTGGGAAACCAAGCGCGACAGCCGATCGAACGTCCACCAACAAATTATCGGCGCTATTCAGCCTTGATGTTCGCGGCTTTCATCACTTTGGCCCACTTCTCGGTATCCCCCACAAGCAGCTTTTCAAACTCAGCCGGCGTGCTCTTAAGCGCCGTGCCACCGAACTCACTGAGTCGCGTATTGAGTGACTGGTCGGTGAGTCCTGCATTGATCTCGTTGTTGAGCAGATGGACGATCTCGCCTGGCGTCTGCCTGCGCGCTGCGATGCCGAACCAAACGCTCGCCTCATAACCCGGCAGGAATTCGCCGATGGCAGGTACATCCGGAAACACAGATGAACGAGTCGCGGTTGTGACTCCTAACGCGCGCAGTTTCCCGGACTGTATGTATCCGATCAGCGTCGGCATCGCTTCGAACATGACATTCGCACGCCCAGCCAACAGATCGGTGAGGGCCGGTGCGGCGCCTTGGTATGGAACGTGGAGCAAGTCGACGCCCGCCATCATTTTGAACAACTCTCCGCTCATTTGAGGCGTGGTGCCGTTGCCGACCGATGCCATAATGATCTTTTCCGGATTTGCTTTCGCATAGGAAATGAATTCGGGAACTGTTTTGGCTGGGACCGACGGATTCAATAGCAGCGTGTAGCCATCAGCGGGCGCGGTGACGACGGCCGCGACGCCGACTGTGCTTCCCGCCCCGGGACGGTTCTCAACGATGAACGGCTGGCCGACCCGTTTTGACAGCCATTCGCCTATTAGACGCGCAAAAATGTCGGTGGGACCGCCGGGAGGAAACCCGACGATAATGCGCACCGGCCGCGACGGATAACTCTGCGCTCTTGCAATGTGTGAGGCTGTCGGCAGCGCGGCAGCACTCGCCACCAGATGGAAAAATTGTCTGCGGGAAAGCTTCATAGTGATGCTCCACGAACCTGAGCACCTCCCCAAACACACTATCAATCATACCCCAACATCGCTTGATGCCAAACGGCGGCGCGCGGCTCTTTCTGTTCAGTTGCTTCCAAAGGACTTCATAAGACGACGCTCACGGTCGAATGGGGAAGTGCTAGACGTTACTTTGGCGATGTGATGCGAAAGGCAATAGTCGCTGTCTTTGCCACCGCATCCACGATGTCAGTCTGTGCGCAGGACTTCATGGCTGAATCGGGCACGCCAGCTGTCGCCTTTCCGAAACCCGATCGCCCGGTCGCGGACATCGTCAGCCCGATCTGGCACGACGAAAAGGAGCGCGACCATGCCGGCGAACCACGCCAGCTCGTTCATCGGCTCGGCATCAACTCCGGAATGACCGTAGCGGACATCGGCGCGGGTAGCGGCTATTACGTTGTACGGCTATCCCCGATCGTCGGCCCTCGCGGCCGCATTATCGCACAAGATGTCGTACCCGAGTATTTGCGGGGCCTGCGCAGGCGGGTGCACGATCTCGGATTGCAGAACGTTGTAATCAGCCTCGGTGAAGTGGTGGACTTCGGGGAGTGTCGACCGCGAAGTACAAAACGAAGCCAATTTGTTTGCGATTGCGCTCGACATCGAGCACCATCATGATCTGCGGGCCCGGCCCCACAACGGCCGTTGTTGTTGCGCTTCTGAATTCTCAATAGAGATCGGTCAGCTTAAATTTTACGGGCTGCCTGCTTGGTGCGGCTTCGCCGCCTGATTTCCTCGATGACGATGCTGTTGTCCATTTCACCATCGCCATGGCGGACACAGGCTTCGAGCACCGCATTGTGCACCGCAAGGAGCGGCAGCTCCTGTCCAACTCTGTCCGCCTGTTCAATCATGAGGTGGGCATCTTTGAGCGTCTGCCGTACGCGGCCTTCAGCAGTAAAGTCAGCGGCCACCATTTTCGGTCCTTTGGTGTCCATGACTTGCGAGGCGGCTGCTGACGCGCGCGCCACTTCAAGAAACGCCGCGGGGTCGAGACCAAGTCGCGCGGCAAAGACCAGGCCTTCGGCAAGCGCAAGGCGGTTGAGGCCGAGAATAAGATTGATCGCGAGCTTGGCGCGGCCGCCGTCGCCGATCTTGCCAATGTGAAGGCGTTTCGGGAATAACGCATCCAGCACCGGTGCCGCGATTTGCGCGATAACAACGTCGCCGCCGATCAGCCCGACTCCCTCGCCCTGGTTCACCTGCGCGCTCGTGCCAGATACCGGCGCTTCAAGAAAGCGAATCTGCCGCGTAACGCGCGCGCCCACTCCAGCAATGCGATCTGGATCGCAGGTGCTGGTGCAGATCACGATCTTGCCAGCCGCGGCAGGTACGAGTGCGCGTTCGACGACCTCCTCGACCTGATCGGTAGAAAAGACTGCGAGCACGATCGGATCGCACTGCCGCGCTATGTCGGCGAGTGCTCCAGTACGCCCGCCGATTTGCGCAAGACGCTCGTTCCTTGCCGCAACGACGTCAAATCCGATGACGCCAAATCCCGCGGCGATCAGGCGGCGGGCGTAGACCTCTCCCATCAGGCCGACGCCGATCAATCCGACGGGTGTTTGGGGAGGCATTTGATTTGCTAGCTCCTGATGCAATAGCGCAATGCCTTTTGTCTTTGCTTTTAAGGCACCGCCATTCGGCGCTATTCCAGCGGCGCGATTTTTAGTTCGCGCGCCACGCCGTCGAGATTCTCGCGCAGCGCCTTGGGCATCGGAATGCCGTGCGCGCGCCGGTCCAGGCGCTTGGCGTGGCTCTGTTCGCCCGGCAGCCAGATGCGTTCGATTCCGGGCAGCCGCTGCGAATGACGGATGTCGCGAATGAGGCCGTCCACGGCCTTCTTGAACTCCGCCGGCGGTATAAAAGCCTCAATCGCCAGCGCCATGATCGCTTGCCCGGTATTGGTCGCCTTCCCGGTTTCTTTGACAAAATCGATAACCTCGCGGCCGACCGCCGCGCGGTTCAACGCGCCGGCGATTAGCGCGATTATCAGGCTCAACCCGTAACCTTTGTAATCGCCTATCGGCAACAGATGGCCTTCATCGGCGCGCTTGGGATCGGTCAGCGGTTTTCCCTCGCGGTCGATCATCCAGCCGACAGGCATCGGCTCACCGCGCTGCGCTTTGAGCCGCACCTTGCCGTAGGCCGCCACGGTCGGCGCCATGTCGAGCACGATTGCCGGCTCCTCAAATGCCGGGACGGCAACCGCCATTGGATTGGTGCCAAGCAGGCTTTCGCTGCCGCCCCATGGCGGCAAATGGTTGTTGCTGCCGACGGCGAAATATAACCCGATCATATCGTGCTCGAGCGGCAGCGTGACATAGAGTGCCGCCGGCCCGGCGTGATTGCTCATACGCGCGCCGACCCAGCCGATTCCGTTCGCCTTGGCTTTTTCGATCGCCAATGCGGCGGCGCGGCGCATCACCAGATGGCCCATGCCGTTGTCGCCGTCGATCAGCGCTACGGATGCGCGGTCACTGATCACGCGGATGTTCGGCTTGGCATTGATGCCGCCGGAACGTAGTCGGCGCATGTAAAGCGGCAGCCGGATCACGCCATGGGTATCGCTGCCGCGCAAATCCGCTTCAACCATCAAGCCTGCAACGGCCTGCGCGTCATCCTCCGGCAAGCCGGCGGCGATGAAGGCGCGCGTCGCGAAAGCTGTAAGCTGGGTAGCCGACACGCGAGTCTCCGCGGCCGTCTTTTCCTTGATGCTTGCGTGCTGATCCATGCCTAAGCTCACCTAGTGTGATGCGCGCATGCGCGGGAAGAACGCTGGTAGATGCCCTGCTCAGATCATAAGATCAATCGAATCCGCGAGGTAAAGCATTATGGCCACAGCGACCGCCGAAAAAATCGTGACCCTGGACGCCTGTTTTGGCACATACCCGCATACGGCCCCGCTCAAGAACGGCGCCATTACCTCGGATCGCGTCGCGTTCCGCTTCAACGAGGTCGAGCCAATCAACAAAGCTTTCCTCATGATGGTGCGGCAGGAGAAGTTCGATGTCAGCGAAATGGCGCTTGCCACTTATTTGCAAGCCAAGGCCTATGGCAAGCCGCTGACGCTTCTGCCCGCGACGATGATGGGCCGCTTTCAGCACGGCACGATGTTTTACAATTCCGAGCGTGGGGCGGTGACGCCCGAAGCGTTGCCTGGCCGCCGCGTCGGCGTGCGCGCTTTCTCGCAGACCACTGGCGTGTGGCTGCGCGGTATCTTGTGGAAGGATTACGGGCTTGATCTCGGCACGGTGAAATGGGTGACGTTCGAGGACGCCCACGTGCCGGAATATCGCGATCCGCTCGGCGTTGAACGCGCCGCCCCTGGCAAGGACATGACGAAAATGCTGCTCGACGGCGAGCTCGACGCGGCGATCTTCGGCGGCAACATCCCAAGCGATCCGCGGCTCAAAAGTGTCATTGCCGAACCGGAGACGGCGGCAAAGGAATGGTACAAGAAACACGCGACCGTGCCGGTCAATCACATGGTCGTGGTCAAGAGCGCGCTCGCCAAATCCGATCCCGGCGCGGTGCGGGAAATCTTCCGAATGCTGCAGGCCGGCAAAAAAGCGGCAGGCCTGCCAAAGTCTGACGCTATCGATACGATTCCGTTCGGCTTCCAGGCGGTGAAACCGGCGCTCGAACTGATGTCGAGCTACGCCCTGGAAATGAAAATCATTCCACGGCGATTTTCGGTCGAGGAATTGTTCGACGACACCACGCGGGCTTTATAGCGCTCCGTAGTGGTTATCCAGGGCTCGCTTTGCGGACTGCGCTCTCGCCGGCCGGTTATTTATTTTCAATCAAATTCAATAGCTTAGAAAGCGACCAATCGGGCATTTGACATAAAGATGATATCTTTAGTATTTTGTAACGCAGGATTTTGACCCAGGTTGGAATTCTGACCAGGTTGTATGAGACGAGTAAGCGAAATGCCCCTTGAGGCCAGCAAGAGCTCGACCACGCGCATCATGCTGGCGGGGCGCTCGTCTTCGTTGTCCGCGCAAGTCGTCGCGGAGGTGCGCGACGCGCTATTTGCCAAACGGTTGCGGCCCGGCGATTTCCTCGGCACGGAAAAAGATCTGGCGGCGCGGTTTAACGCGAGCCGCATTGTCGCGCGCGATGCGTTACGCACGCTGGAAGCGCTCGGCATTGTCGAAATCCGCATGGGCAAGGGTGGCGGCGCGCGCATTGCGCACGGCAATCCGCGCCTGTTCGCCGAAGCGCTCGCCGTGCAGCTCGACCTCACCGGCGTGAGCGCGGCCGAAATCATGGATGCGCAACGCGCCATTGAGACGCTTGGCGCCGAACTCGCCGCCGAAAACGCTACGCCGCAGGATATCGAAAAATTGCGCCGGCTGTTGCGCGAGGCGGAAGCGGCGATCGGCGATCTCGACAAATTCACACGGCTGTCGCGCGATTTCCATCTCGCCGTGGCCGAGGCCTCGCACAACCGGGTCATTCTGGTGCAGCTCATCTCGCTCGAGCACGTCTCGTGGCCACGCCGCAACGTCACCGCCACGCCCAAACTGGCGCGGCACATCCTGGAAATTCACACCAAGCTTGCCGACTTGATCGAACTTCGCGACCCGAGCGGTGCGCGCGCCTTGATGGACGATCACGTCAAGATGATCCGCGCGCGTCGCGTCGCCGAGCGCGGCCAAAGCCGTCGCAACGGTCACTTCAACGCCTGCTGATGAAAAGGGAGAACGTCATGGCAAAATTCATCATCGAACCGCATTTCCGCCTGCAAGAATGGGTGGCGGAAGAGAAAGGCTACTTTCGCGACGAGGGTCTTGATTACGAATTTCGCGAGCTGGTGCGCGCAACCGACGGCAAGATCCACGACAAGGGCGACAAGGTCGGAGCGTTCCAGTCATTCGAAGAAGGCCGCAAGTCCAATGTGAGCTGCGCTTGCCACTGGACCGTCAATGTCGCCGCATCCAAGGGCATCGGCCGCATGTACACCGACGTGTACTCGGTGTCGCCTGCCGGCATTTACGTCGCGCCCGATTCCCCGGTGAAATCGCCGTCCGATCTAGCCGGCGTGCCGATTTCGGTCGGTTATCAGTCCGGCAGCCACTATGCGACTGTGCAGGCGCTCGAACCTTACCTCAAACCCGAGCAGATCCAGCTGAACTATGCCGACGGCATGCTGTTCAAGCGCATGGAGCAGCTCATCGAGGGCAAGGCACCGGCGGTGAGCTTATTCAGCGGCCCCTACTACTTCGCCGAGCAACTCGGGTTCCGCAAAGTCATCGATACGACGTTCATGATCGCCACGATGATCCATGGCGATCCCGACCCGGAAGACTTGAGAAAGTTCTTTCGCGCGCTGCGCAGGGCACAACGCGACATCGACCTGCGGCCGGAGATCTACACGCATTATTACAAGAATGAATTCCCCGAGCGCTTCCACGCTGTGATGGATACGCGGCGCTGGGGGCCCGGCGAACGCCTGGTGTTCGAGACCTACACCAAGGAAGTCTATGAACAATCGTTCGAATGGATCGCCGCGCATGGCATGTTCGCCGATAGCGGCATGGGCAGCGGCGATTATGAGAAGGCGACTCTGTCGCTAAACGCATAATCGCGACAACGCGTCGCCCCGGCGGCGTGTACGGAAACGGCGCAAGGCTAAGCCGCACCAGTTGGCGGCCGCAGGCCTCGCGCCTTTTTCATTATGGCAGTTTCACTGGCCTCGGCTCTTTAATGGAGCGACGCTCGCCGAGCGGCAGGTCGCCGCGCGCACTCGCGGCGACACTGAGCACAAACATGGTAAACGCCGCGATTGCGGCCGGCGCTTGTGCTCGGACCATGCCGGAATCACCCGAAATATCAGCTTGCCGCCTTTAAGGCCGATATCCGGCGAACGCCACTGCGGCGCATTGGTGTGGGCTTGCGGCCTGACCACGTAAACCTTTGTGGCAGGCGCCCCAACAATACCTCACATTTCGACACAATCGGACACGCTGCCGCCCTCGGTGTTCGGTGAATTTGGCTGCTGGGTTGGGGAGTTGTGCGGGATGCGTTGCCGGGGGATCGCCGCGCTTTTTGCGGGACTGCTTGCGACGGCGGTTTGCGTCGGGGCCGCTGCGGCCGGCGACTCGGATCAGGCTATTACCGTGATCGGCAACCGCCACATCGGCGCCGATATGGTCCGCTCGTTCTTCCATGCCGGGCCGGACGGGCAATACGACGCCAGTGCGCGCGATGCTGCACTCAAACGTCTATACGGCAGCGGATTGTTTGCCGATGTGAAAATCTCGCATGACGGAAACCGTATTCTGGTTGTGGTCGTGGAAAATCCGACCATCAGGGTGATCGCTCTCGAAGGCAATAAAAAGCTCAAAGACGCCGATCTGAAAAAACAGCTGCAGTCCAAGATCGGCGGGCCGTTGTCACGCGAACTGGTGCAAAGCGACGTCGTCCATATTCTCGATGTCTATCGGTCGCGCGGCTATTTCAACGCGCAGGTGGTGCCGAAGACGATAGAGCCAAGGCAGGCCGGTAAAAACGACCGGGTCAATCTCGTTTTTGAGATCAAGGAAGGCGAAAAGCTTGCGGTGAAAGACATTGTATTCGCCGGCAATACGGCTTTTTCGCAAACCAAGCTCAAAGCCGTGGTGAAAACCGGCGTCAGCAATGTTTTGAGCTTCGTTCTCGACAATGACATCTACGATACCGACCGCGTCGAGAACGACAAGGATTTGGTGCGGCGTTTCTATCTCGCGCACGGCTATGCCGACGTACGCGTGTCTTCCGCAACTCAGTACGATGCCGGGAAGAAAGGTGCCGTGGTCACCTTCAAGGTCGATGAGGGCCCGCAATATCGCTTCGGCAAAGTCGACATCCAATCGCGATTGAATAGCGTCGACGGCAATGTACTGCGTAACAACCTTCGCAGCGAGAGCGGCGCGATTTACGATGCGGATGCGGTCGGCAAATCGGTCGAGGATTTGGCAATCGCGCTCGCCAAGAGCGGCGAACCTTTCGCCAGCGTCGTTCCCCGCAGCGAGCGCCGCGCCGATCGCCGGCTGATCGACATTTCGTACCGGATCGAGCAGGGCAGGCGGATCTATATCGAGCGCATCCAAATCCACGGCAACATCAAGACGCGCGACGAGGTCATCCGCCGCGAATTCGACGTCGGCGAAGGCGATGCTTACAATCGGGCGCTGATCGATCGCGGCGAACGCCACCTCAAGGCGCTCGGCTATTTCAAATCGGTGAAAATCGCTGCCGTGCCCGGTTCGGCGCCGGATCGCGTCGTGCTCGACGTCGCGGTAGAGGAGCAGCAGACCGGGAATTTCTTCGTTTCGGGCGGCTATTCGACAACTGACGGCTTTTTGGGCCAGGTGACCATCAGCGACACGAATTTCCTCGGTACCGGCAACATCGCCAAAGCGTCGGTCACTTATGGCCAATATGCCAGAGGGTTCGATCTCGCTTTCACCGACCCCTGGTTTCTCGGTCAGCGGCTCGCAGTTGGCGCCGAATTATTCGGTCGGCAAACCTTCGCCAACTCTAACCAGGCGTTCAACACCAGCCTTTACGGCGCCAAGTTTTCCGCCGGCACGCCGACACGCCGATTACCGACAATCTTGGCGTAAACTGGAATTACTCGATCTACAATCAAGGCGTTTCGCTTAATCCGGCGATCGGCACGGTTTCGCTGCCGATCCAGCAGGCGGCGCAGGCGGGTGCTTATTGGGTATCCTCCGTCGGCAATGGCGTGACTTACAGCACGCTGGACAATCCTAAAGATCCGACGGCCGGCGTTTGGGCGCGGACCAACAACGAATTCGCCGGGCTCGGTGGCGCGGCAAAATTTGCGCGAACCACCGAAGATGTCCGGCTGTATCATCCGATCGTTGGCGATCTGGTCGGCGTGGTCCGCGCGCAAGGCGGCTATGTGACGCCATGGGGCGGCCAGCAATTGCCGCTGCTGAGCGGCTTCTTCGGCGGGCCGCAACTGGTGCGCGGCTTCGCGCCGAACGGCTTCGGGCCGCGCGATATCACGCCCGGCACGACCATGGATAACCTTGGCGGCAACGTCTATTGGACCACCTCGGCCGAGCTGCAAGCGCCGATGCCGTTCGTACCGCCGGACGCGCAACTCAAGATCGCGCTGTTCTCCGACACCGGCAGCTTATGGGCGACCAACGCCTCGACCGTGCCAAGCCTGGCGACCTCGCTGTCGCCGGCGCAGCAGATCGCCAATTCCCGGGCACTGCGCTCTTCGATCGGCGCCAGCCTGATCTGGGATTCAATGTTCGGCCCGATCCGCGTCGATTACGCTTATCCGATCGCGAAGCAGAACTACGACGTGACGCAGCGCTTTCAGTTCCATGCAGGGGCTTTCTAAGGGCCATTCCCGGCGCGCGGCTGGCATTCCCGCCAACAGTCAACTACGATCCAGCCAGCTTCGGATCACCCTTTACCCAAGCGCCATCTTCATACGCGTCATGAGCCAAATCCGGGAATACGACACCGTCACCGTCACGCCTTGTTCGCCGCATATCGGGGCCGAAATCGGCAATATCGATCTGAGGCGGCCGCTTTCCAATCGCCAGGTCGACGAAGTACACGACGCCATTATCGCGCACGGCGTCATCTTTTTCCGCAATCAGAAGATCGATTTCGAATCGCACGAACGCCTGGTTCGCTATTTTGGCGAACCGCACATTCATGTCGGCGGCAAAGGCACTGCATCAAAGACGGTGCCGGGACATCCGGCGATTCGTAAGCAATATTTCGACGCCAGCTCAAAACGCGTCTCGGGCGAAGAATGGCATTCCGACCAGAGCTGTGCCGAAATCCCGCCGATGTACAGCGTGCTGTACCAGGAAATCATTCCGCCCGATGGCGGCGGCGACACGATGTTTGCCTCCGCTTACAAGGCTTACGAGGAATTGAGTCCATCGATGAAGGCGTATCTGGAGGGCAAGAACGCAACGCATGACGGTTCGCGCGGCTTTGACAAGAACGCCGATGTCTATCCGGTCGCCGTTCACCCCATCGTCATTCGTCATCCTGAAAGCGGCCGTAAGGCGCTGTTCGTCAATCGCGAGTTCACCAGTCACATTAACGAAGTGCCGCCTACTGAAAGCCGCGGCGTGCTGGAATTCCTTTACGACCATATCGCGCGGCCGCATTGGAACATGCGTTTCCGTTGGACGCCGCATTCGATCGCATTCTGGGACAATCGCTGCACCCAGCATTATGCGATCTGGGACTATTGGCCCAATGTGCGCTCGGGCTACCGGATGTTTGTCAAAGGCACCGAGCGGCCGAGTGCGGGCTGACGAATACAAGTCACGCCTTCCACAACGGTGCGAATTGCGTCGCCACCACATCGGCATAAGACACTTGCCCCGCGAGCAGCCCTTGCCGCCGCGCGAATTCGGTCATGCCGGTGACGAAGTCAGGCGACAGCGCGGCGTCGTAATAGGGCAGGTCGCACCGGATAAGCTCGACGATCAGCGCCGCCTCTGACGGCGGAAAAAGTTTTTTCCCGACCTCGGCGGCGCGTTCGACTTTCGCCTTCAATGTAGCCTGCGTCTTGACAATCGCGCGCACGGCGGCTGCGCCTTGCTCCGGCGCGCGCGCGATCAGCGCATCCGTCGTGGCGATCGTCGCTGCGGTAAAGTTGAAGCAAGGCTTCGGGCCGTCGCCGCGCCGCACGTCGAGCACGACCGTGCCGATGCCGCGGCGTACCGCCATTTCGGCGCCCATGCCATTGGCCCAGAAGCCGTCGATCTTGCGCTCTTCGAGCGCCTTGGCTGCCGTGACGCCGAAATTGATGCCGGCTCCAGCGGCGCCGGGAACCGGAGCGATCGTTACATTGTCCCGCGCGAGGTCGATTCCCGCTTCCTCGAGTAGCCCGCGCAGGCCCTTGTCGACCCATGGCGCGGCGCCGATGCGGCGGCCTTTGACGACGGAAACGTCGCCGCGTTTGGCTTTCAGATCGGCGTGCATCACCAGGAACCAGTACATGCCCTGCGCTTGCGCACAGATCAGCTTGACGCCGCGGAAATCCGGAAAGGCCGCCAGCGCCGAATGCGCCGAACCGCCGACGAAATCGACCGCGCCGTCGCGCAACGCGGCGTAAGCCTTATCGACCGGAAAAATCAGTTCGAGCGAGACGTCGAGCCCTTCGGCGCGGAAAAATCCAAGTGCGACCGCGGCCTCGGCCGGGAAATACGAATTCGAGATCATATCCGGAACGGCGAGCTTCATGAGATTGGCTTTATCCTTTGCAGAAAACCGCAAAGTAGCGGGAGTGACCCGACTCTGCCTGGCAGAGCGAGGTTTTGCTCCGCCGCGCGCCGCTCCATAGGCGCGGCGATCATAATCATAGCCTCGTTGACAACAAGGCATGCGCCGCGCCGATAATGCTGCCGTAAGCGGCTGCCGGATGCTTTTGCCGGCCGTCCGCCAATCGGAGGGAGCGCATGAACCGCCCGCAGCAAGGCTTTCCGCCCGTTCTCGACAAACGCGGCCCGCCGCGGGTGCGCCGTTTCGACGAGCAGCGCTGGCTGATCGACAACATCATCCGCGCCAACGGCATCGATTGGGACCAGCCGCGGTCGCTGTACATCCATCTGCCTTGCGGCATCGAGGCCAATGCCGATTTCGCTGGGATCCGCGAGCGGGTGAAAAAGATGGCCGATATCGGGCCGGCCTTCGCCGCCGTCGCGCGCCGGCGCGAGGCCAAGGCCAATGCCGCGGCGCAAGCCGACCGCAAAGTCACCGCGCGGGACAATTTCTTCATGGCCGCGGTGCATTGGGGCGCGGCGCAATGGCCGTATGACGAGAACGACGAGACCAATATTGCCTACAACAACAAGAAACGTGAATGTTACGCCAAGTATGCCGCGCTCGCGGATCATCACGTCGAGGCAGTGTGGGTGCCGTTCAAGGACAAAGCGATTCCGGCCTGGCTGCATCTGCCGCCGAACTATAGCGGCGGCCGCTTGCCGGTGCTGATCGCTATTCCCGGCATGGACAGCTACAAAGAGATTCAGGTGGCGCTGTACGGCGACAAATATCTCAATCGCGGCATGGCGGTGCTGGCGGTCGACGGGCCGGGACAGTACGAAGCGCCGTTGATCGGGCTCTATTTCAGCATGGAGAACTGGATCGCCACCGGCCCGGCGCTGGTCGATTGGATCGCGGCGCGGCCGGAGCTCGATGCTGCGCGGATCGGCGTGGCGGGGACAAGCTTCGGCTCGCTGTTCGGTACTGTGCTCACCGGCAACGAGCCGCGCATCAAGGCCTGCGCGGTGATGTCGGTGTGTCATGAGCCGGGCGGCCACACGATTTTCCAGGAAGCCTCGCCGACGTTCAAAAAGCGATTCATGTATATGTGCGGCGTCACCGACGAGGATGAGTTCGACGAATTCCGCAAGACCATCACGTGGCAAGGTCATGCCGAAAAAATCCGCGTGCCGTATCTTTGCGTTGCCGGGGAAGCGGAAGAATTGAGCCCGCTCGAATATTCCGAGCGCCTGATGGCGGCGCTCAAGGGCCCGAAACAGATGGTGGTTTATCAGGAATCGCGCCATTCGGTCGGCAATGTGCCTGCCGCCAATCTCGGCCCGTTTCCGCCGATCCTGGTTGCCGATTGGCTTGCCGATCGTCTCGCCAGCAAACCTTTCATCAGCGAGCGCTGGTACGTCACTAGTTCCGGGGAGATCAATAAGACCGCGTATTGAACTTTGCCGCGAGGCAATCAGGGTTGAGGGGCAAATCCGATGAACGGCATCTTCGCCATGGTTCTGCAAGCTGCCGGCATGCTGGTCTCTCCTGTAGCGGCACAGACGCCGGCGGCGGTCGTTGAAGAAGTCGGCGGCGGCGTCGCTGGGGTCCAGTTCATGGATTACGTCGAGCCGGGCCAGGTGATCCGTCTCGGCGGCCATGACGGTTATTTGAAATCGTGCTGGCGCGAAACTATAACCGGCGGAACGGTGACGGTCGGCACCGAACAAAGCGAAGTTACCGGGGGCGAAGTGGTGCGTGCGAAAATCGCTTGCGAGGGCGGCAAGATGATGCTCTCGGCCGAGCTCGCCGGTAAAAGCGGCGCCATGGTGTTTCGCCAAGTGCCCCGCGGGCAGTCGGCTGCCGCAATCCCGCGTCCGCAATTCACGTTGTATGGACTGTCGCCGGTTTTTGAAGTGCGCCCGGGCGGCAGGCTTGTGGTCGAACGTCTCGATCAGCCCGGCGAGCGGCATGAGATCGCCGTTACCGATCAACAGCTGGTCCGCGGCGCCTTCTTGGATTTTGCCAAAGCCGGCGTGGCGCTCGCTGCCGGCGGAATCTACCGCGCCAAATTGGCCGGGCAGGAGATCGTGTTCAAAATCGATCCCGATGCAAAACCTGGCGACATGCCGCTTGCGGGGCGCTTGGCGCGCCTGCAAGCGCGAAATTAACAGCGGCGAACCTGGCGCATGATGACGGCATCGGTACGGCTTCGGGATGCGGGTGCTGCTCTTGTTATTGCCGTATTGGCCGGCTTGCTGATCCTGGCGCCGCCGCTCGATCGGCTGCACGGCTTGTCGATCGATCTCCTCACCGCGCTGCGCTGGCGCGTCTTCGGCAATATGCACGAGCCGCAAGCCTCGCCGGCCGTCGTCGTCGCGCTCGATGAGGAAACCTATCGCACGCCGCCCTTCGTCGGCACGCCGGCGATAACCTGGACGCCGGAAATCGGTCAGGTGTTGAGCGCGATCATTGCCGGCGGCGCCAAGGTGGTCGGCTTCGACATTGTATTTCCGACCTCGATCGAGCAATCCGAAATTCCGTTCGGCGACGATACCCTCGGCGGAAGACTGCGCGGGTTTGACCGCGATTTTCTGCGCGCGCTGGCGCTCGGCGCCCATGCCGGCAAAGTCGTGCTCGGCGAGGCGCAACATCGCGATTTTCCGATCATGCCGGCGCCAGGTCAGCGCATTGCGGTCGGCCAAGGCGACAACATTCGCTCCTTGAACGTCTATAACGACCCGGACGACGTGGTACGGCGCATTCCGGTTAGCGTCGTTATAGACGGCACGCCACAATCGTCGATGGCGGTCGAGCTTGCAGCGCGCGCGCTCGGCACGGCGCCAATGACCATTTCCGGATATCGTATCGCCCCTGCCGTGCCCAATACGATCGCGCTCAATTTCGATGGCGGCAGCGAAGCAATTCCGACCTTCTCGCTGGCCGATCTGCGCGCCTGCAACGAGAAAGGCGATCGCGAATTCTTCCGCGGGCATTTCGATGGCAAGGTCGTACTCATCGCCACCGTGCTCGACGTCGAGGATCGTCAGGTCACGTCGAAGCGTTTCGCTACCGCGCCGGAAAATCCCGTCGGTCCACGCTGCGCGCTGCCGGCGCCGCCACCGAGCACCGTATTTGCCCGCGACTCCATTCCCGGCGTCTATACCCATGCGACGGCGGTCAATAACCTCATTCGAGGCGACGCTCTGATCGAACTTGGTCGGCTCGGCCGCGTCGTAATTTCGATAGCGCTCGCCGTGCTTACGGCGGGTGCGGTGATGGCGTTGCCGCTTTTCGGCGCGGTGCTTGTTTATATCGTGGCGGCTGGCGTGTGGACGTCCGGCGCAACACTCGCCTTCACCCATGCATTGTCGCTGCCATTGATCGAGCCGTTGCTGGCCGGGCTTGTCAGTCTCGGCGCCGCGACCGGATTCCGGTTTTTGGTCGCCGACAAGGACCGGCGCTTTCTGCGCAAGAGCTTCGCCTTGTATCTGGCGCCGGCCGTGATCGAGAAAATGGTTGCGGCGAACAAGCCGCCGGCGCTCGGCGGCGAAACTCGCAACGTCACCGTGTTCTTCTCCGACCTCGCTGGATTTTCGTCGATTTCCGAAGCGCTCGCGCCGCCCGATCTGGTGAAATTTATGAACGAGTATCTTTCGGCGATGACCGACATCATCCAGGAACACGGCGGCTTCGTCGATAAATATATCGGCGATGCCATCGTCGCGGTATTCGGCGCGCCGGTCGACGATGCGGATCATGCAGCGAATGCGGTCAACGCCGCCTTGCACTGCCGCGAGCGGCTCCACAAGCTCAACCGCGATCCGGCCGAATGGCAGCGTTTCAGCTTGCGCCAGCGGATCGGACTGAATTCCGGCGACGCCTTGGTCGGCAATATTGGTTCGCGTCAGCGCTTCAATTACACGGTGATGGGCGACACCGTGAACGTCGCCTCGCGGCTTGAGGGCGCCAACAAATATTTCGGTACCTCGATCATGGCTGCCAAGAGCACATTCGATCGCGCCGCTGCAAGCTCTGCCTGGCGCGAGCTTGACACGATCCGTGTCCAGGGTCGCGATGAACCGATCGGTATCTACGAGCCGCTGGCATGTCATGGCCAAGAAACTCCCGAGCAGAAAGTGTTATCGGTCGCCTATCGGCACGCGCTGGCATGCTGGCGCGCGCGCGATTTTGCCGGTTGTATCGCGGCGCTAGCGCCGGTCGCCGCCGCCGATCCGCCTTCGGCAATTCTTCTGCAGCGCGCCAAGAAATTATTGGCGCATCCGCCAGCTCACGATTGGGACGCGGTCAATACGTTGGAAGGAAAGTAAGGCCGTTACTTCCGCTCATTCCCGCGAAAGCGGGAATCCAGAGGAATCGACCGATCCTTAATTAAGGTACTGGGTCCCCGCTTTCGCGGGGACGAGCGGATGACGGGAAACCATACCCTACGCCGCGATGGCTTCGAGCCGGCGTTTGGTCACGGGCGGTCCGAAGCCGCCGATCACGATGAACACGACCACCATGGCGCCGGCAATGAAGCTGAACACGCCGATCGTACCGTAGCGGCTAAGAAAGAACGCGATGATGAAGCCGGAGAAGATCGCGGAAAACCGGCTCCATGAATACACGAAGCCGACCGCCTGGGCGCGGATGCGGGTCGGATAGAGTTCCGCCTGATAGGCGTGAAACGAGAACGACAGCCAATTATTGCAAAGCGTGATCAGTAATCCGCAGACGATCACGCCCGCGGCGCTCGTCTGCTGCGCGAACAGAAGTCCGAAGACGGCGATCCCGGCGGCCGCCCATGCGATCTGCCATTTGCGTTCGAAACGGTCGGCGAAGAAAACGCCGATCAGCGGGCCGATCGGTGCGGCGATTGCGATCACGAACGTATAGGTCAGCGATTTTGTCACCTCGACGCCCTGCGAAATCAACAGCGTCGGCACCCAGCTGGAGAATCCGTAATAGCCGATCGTCTGAAACAAGTTGTAGATCACCAGCATGATGGTGCGGCCGCGATAGGTCGCGTTCCACATCTCGGACCAGGCGCCGGTCTTGCGCTCCGCCTCGCCGGCAACCACTTCCGGCGCCGGCAGCGCGGCGCCGTCGGCGCGAATGCGGCTTTCCAGTCCGCTGACGATGGCGTCTGCCTCGGCGCTGCGGCCGTGATGCTCGAGCCAGCGCGGTGATTCCGGCAAGTTTCTGCGGATCCACCAAATCACGAAAGCGCCGATCGAGCCGATGATCACGACCCAGCGCCAGCCGTCGAGACCGAGAATGGTTTGCGGGACGAGCTGCCAGGCGAGGAATGCCACTACGGGCACCGCGGTGAACATGACGAATTGGTTGTAGGCGAAGGCCGGCCCGCGCTGCTCCTTCGGCACCAGTTCGGACACATAGGCGTCGACATTCACCAGTTCGACGCCGAGCCCGATGCTGGCGATCAGCCGCCACAGATCGATGCTTTCCGGCGTGTTCTCAAACGCCATGATGAAGGCGCCGATCGAGTACCAAAGCAGTGCGAAGGTGAAAATCGAGCGGCGGCCGAACCGGTCGGACAACCAGCTAAACGCCAGCGTGCCGATGAATAGGCCCAAGAACAGGGCGGCGACAAAACTAGCGAAGCCTTTGAGGTCGAACAGGCCCTGCGTGGTCGGAGTGAAGATGCCGGCTTTGAACAGGCCGATCGCGATATAGGCGGTGAAGAACAGGTCGTAGAACTCGAACCAGCCGCCGAGCGACAACAGCGTCACCAGCCTTCGTGTATGGCGCGATGGCGGCAGCCGATCGAGTCGCGCGGCTATCGTGACTGCAGTGTCGGCAGCTGCATGACTGGCCATGTGATTTCCCCCAGCATTTGCAGCAAGCGTATTCGCCCTTTGCCGACCGATAGTATACGACCATGCCAGCGAGTCAGCCCCAGAACTAAGCACCAAGGAGTCTGGCGATGGATAATCCTGCCGCGCATAACGCTGCCATGGACGCCATGACTGATCGCACCATGACTGATCGCGCCATGGATGTTTTTGCCGCGGTCGATTCGCGAATTTCGTGCCGCTGGTTCCTCGACACGCCGGTCGATGCCGAACTGGTGCGCGACGTGATCGCGCGCGCCGCGCGCGCGGCTTCCGGCGGCAATCTGCAGCCCTGGCAGGTTTACGCGCTGACCGGCGCGGCGCTTGCCGACCTCAAACGGCAAGTTGCGACTTCGATCGCCGGCCGCGATCCACGCCAGGAGGCAGCAGAATATCCGATCTATCCCGAAACGATGTGGGAGCCGTACAAATCGCGCCGCGAGCATCATGGCGTGCAGCTTTATGGCGCGCTCGAGATCGATCGTGCCGATGCCGCGGCGCGGCTTACCCAATACAAACGCAACTACGAATTCTTCAACGCGCCGGTCGCGCTGTTCATCGCCATCGATCGGCGGCTTGGGCCCGGGCAGTGGGCCGATCTCGGCGGCTACATCCACGCTTTGATGTATTTGGCGCGCGGCCACGGTCTCGATACTTGCGCCCAGGAATCCTGGGCGCGCATGCATCGCATCGTCCGCCCGTTCGTCCAAATGCCGCCGGAGCAGATGCTGTTTTGCGCGGTTTCGATCGGCTATGGCGATCGCAGCCATCCGGCCAACGGCTTTCGTTCGCCGCGCGCCGCGCCCGCGGAATTCTGCCGGTTCTTTGGTTTCGATTAAGTGGCGCATTGCTTCGCTGCTCGCAATGACGATCCGTTCTCGCGGCGCCTTCACTTTCACCTCCCCCTGGAGGGGGGAGGTCGCGAGCGCAAGCGAGCGGGAGGGGGTGAAAGCAACCACGCTGCTGCGCGCCTCGCCTAACCTTCGCTCACCCCACCCCGCGCACCTTTGGTGCGCGACCCTCCCCCTCCAGGGGAGGGCGAGCATCCTCGTTCTCGCGATGCCTTCACTTTCACCTCCCCCTGGAGGGGGGAGGTCGCGAGCGCAAGCGAGCGGGAGGGG
>WNGL01002081.1_pt1 | contig 24433 bp, 26 predicted proteins | sample 5400591 | NCBI WGS metagenome assembly WNGL01 (sample SAMN13153377, study PRJNA577476) | soil metagenome | isolation source: 80 cm soil or saprolite under Garry oak tree replicate 1 | place: USA:California | collected 2016-06-15 | reverse complement strand
GACTCGAGAATAATCTGACTGATGCGGCCGCGAGCCTGGCCTCCTGGCCAACCGATTCCTCGCCCGTAACAGACTTTGAATTAAAGAAAGATTCGCCGGCATGGTCCCTGGGGTTCCAACGCATTCCCGCGACGCGGATTGGGCTTTATGAGGATAAGTTACGTCGTGGGCTGGAGCACCTTAATCGGTAGTGCCTTGATTTTGGCTTTTCGTATGAAACCAATGAATCGTCGTTCTTTTTGCAACACCGCGGCGATGGCAGGCAGCACATCACCATGTTCCTCAACACGTCAGTTTCAAGTTCGCAAAAGTAGAGCCAGAATGGCCATGCCTCGTGGCTCGGCGTTCAGATGTGCAGGCGGCAACGTGCCACAAGCTGTGCCGGATGCAGATGCCTGGCAATTGATTCATTTGTACGCGGCAGCTCCTGCGTTTGACAACGGCGCTGCTTTTGATGGCACTGCGCAACCAAAACACTACACCCAATCGGCGGGATTGGTGGCGGTTCATCCTGTGGTTTACCATCTGACGGGGCAATTCCCGTGCATTGTGTGGACGCTTCGGGCGCGGTCGTTCATGCGGTTCAATCATGACCCGGCTAACTATTTTGCGCCTCAATCCCAACATGACAATTGCGGGTTTGTGCTTCAAGAGTGAACGGGGGGACCGGGCATCCGCGGACCCCTTAGTTTAAGCGCCCCGACTGAAACCAAAGACAAAAATCTCATCATTTGCTTGGTAGTGCTGACCGAGCGAGCAGACCGTCTCGAATATTCTTCGATAACCCCAAGCCGAACATTCCTCCCAGGATGCGCGATCCCCAGGTGTCCCTACGCCGGGATGGCAATACTTAATCTGATCAACGTCCTGGGGATGCGAGTCGTTCTTTTTTGCTTGGCTTAGCGGCAGGTGCCGCGATTTGCAAATCGTGAAGCCGGTAGATTGAACAGACGGCGGACATTGGTTTCGTCCCCGGCGTGTTGCATGTTCCAACAAAATACAATGCAAGGTGTCTTGCCATAGCGACTTGCTATTATTTTTCTTCGCCGAAGGCTACTGCCACTCACTGCGGCCTCATAACTGAGTTCAGCCGGTAACGAGCGGACACCGTGCTCAGGATATTCGTTGTAAGCTGCCCGTGAGAGGAGGCAAACAAAATTCTATTCGTCTCGGCCAGCTTTTCCAGGGAGGTTACCGCCTCACTGGCGACTTTCGGCGATTGGTTCTTGGCCGCAGTTTCGCCAACAGACTGAATCAACTGCGAAGCGACATGCGGGTGCTGCGGCGCAATTTGGGCGACGATTCTAAGTGCGGCGGCGACTTTGGTCTCTGCCTCTCGCCGAACTTTGGGGCTGTTCACCTGCGGTAGCGACTCCAAAACGGCAATTGCCGAATCGTGGATTTCTTCAAGCTTGGTCGGCAGTAATGCCACTGGGGTATTGGTGAGACTTTCCGCCAATTCAAACGTCTTATTGCCGGATTCTACCACCGGCGCGTCGTGCTGATGCTGAACCGTCTGCTCGATAAAAGCTTTCCCTGCATCGCAGACGGGCTTCCAGACAAAACCGCATAGGGCGGCAAAAAAGAGCGTTCGAGCGAACGCTGACGTGTCCGTATTGGTTAGAACGTAAACGCTGATTCCTGCCGCAAAAGCCCCCAGGAAGATGGCCGCAGGTAACCCCCAAATGCCGCCCGGCACTGGGTCATTGGTAACCAATCCAAAGACCCAGGAAGTGAACCCACCGATGGCCCCCGCGAGTAATACGTGTTTCATCCCAGGCCAATCTGTGCTCCGATTTAATCGTTTTTCATCCGAGGTCTCTTTATCTTTCATAACCTCTACTATTGATTTCAGCGTAATACCTCTGCGCAGCCGTTACTCAGCTCCCGCTCGCTGCCATTATTGAACGGGACATCCTTGGTGCAGGGTTCTTCCTTCCTTGGCGGCTGCGCCTGTGATGCGATTGCTCGCTTTAATTGCTTTGGCGGAACGACAGTCCAGAGAGACGTGATAAACTTGTGAGTTTTTCGAGGCTACGAACCTGCTCGTGTCCTCTGGTGGCGGACCTGCCGAGTTTGGAGGTTGGCCTGTCACATCAAACCAAACCGGGGCTGTCCATGCTCGATCAGGGGTGCCATCTTCATTGGATTGAACGATTTTGAAATAAACGAACTGCGCGCCTCCAGAATATGGAATGTCGGCGATAGTTTTTGGGTTGCTTGTGTTGCCAGTCGTCGTGACCGTCTCCAGCGAATTGACGGCATTGCCTCCGATTGTGCCTGACCGTACCTCAATGGAATATGCGGCCTCAGGTTCATCATCGTCCTGAATCGTGTAGCTGATCTGTAACTCCGCTCCCGCCGCAGGTGCAGGCAAAATGTCCCCGCATAGATGCCCATTGACTTTGAATATTAGCCGGAGGTTTTTGTCTTCAGTTGCGTAGGCGTGTCGCGCACGCAGAGCCTCCAGAATCTTAGGCTTAGTCAGCGCATCGGTTATGACACTTGTTCGCGAGTCAGTCGAAGTGCCCCAAGTCATATAATGATTATCCTGGTCGCCAGTCGGAGCGACGTGGAAACCGAGTAGCAGGTAACGGTCGAAATCGGCCTCCATCACTTCGTCCGAACGATTACCTGATGTCTTCGTCATCGCGGGGCCATTGAGCATCTCGAAAAGCGCCATGGATGTAATCATAAACAGGCTTGTTGGCGAGGTGCTTAAAATTGCAGTATGTCGGATGGGCTGTGACCTGCGGTTCATTAAACGCAGGTTCTCGGAATATGGGATCTGGAATCGTGTTTCTATTACTCATTTTTAGTCCTTCTGTTTTTGGGGTTCAGATCTGCTGCCAGGCGGCGAAAGCGTCCACTAACCCGGTGCCAGTCGCAGAGTCAACTCCGGCCCCGGCGCTCAACGCCATTCCTTCGTTGCTGGCCGAGTTGGAGGATCCTTCCGTAACATCCTGGCATGTGCGCCGCAGCGTGTTTTTGATATCGGCCGGAGAAGCGCCGGGATTCTTTTCCTTCAGGAGCGCACAAACGCCTGCTAATTGTGGAGCAGCAGCCGATGTCCCGCTGAAAACACCCCAAGCGTCCTTTGCAGTGGTTTGATCATGCGGAGAATTCTCCTTGTCGATCTCACACCCCGGAGGGATAGGCAGCATGATATAGTCTGCATGAGGCTGCAGCCCAACTAGGCCGCAGAAGTCTGGCACGTTGCGCCCGGAATAAATCCTGCTTGTAAAGGCGCTGGCGTAATCGGAGGCGCGCATATCTCCGTTCTGATCGACGAAAACCCCGCCTGCCGAAATGACCTCAGGCATCATCCCCGGAAACGAGACATGCCCATTACCAGCCGAAAACACGACTACGACTCCGGAAGCGACCGCCGCCTGGATTTCGGCCTCCAAAGCCACAAGATTATTGGGCAGTTTTGACAACGGCACATTGCTGGTGCGCTGACCCGTGTTTGGATCACTTGGGCAAAGATCATATCCCATGCTGCAGGAAATGATCTGGGGATTGTGTTTCATAGCTTCCTGGAATCCTTCCAGGATCGATGCTCCTCCCTGCGGATCGTTTTCGTTGTCGACCTTGATTCCGATAAAGGTTGCTCCGGGCGCCACTGCAAAAATATTCGTTGATTCTCCGGTGCCATGACCGCTGCCGTCTTGCTGAATGTTGGCGGCTCCATGAGCCAAGACGACTGAGGAAGAGTATCCGTGAGCGGTAAAAAAAGGGTGGCTATGGAAGAAGCCGGAATCAATCATCACAATGCGAATGTCTTTACCGGTGCCGCCCGCGAGATGGACCTGGTTGGCATTGAGCAGCCGAGGCACATCTACTGGCATTTCAAGGTGAAAATAAGTCACATGCGGCGGGACCGCCGAGATCGCCGGCTGAGCTGGCTTCTTTTTCTTGCCCGCCATGTAGATATGGGGCCATTGAATATAGGCGTCGTCGATAAGCTCCATAATTGCCGGGTCGGGATTCCAGGGTGCGCCTGAGGGCGGAAAGTAAAATGAATGGGCGCTGTAGTTCTGAGACTTATCAAGATTAAACTGTTTAAGCTTGGTGCCGAAGGTGCGCTCAAAGAGAGCGCGCGGACCGCGAACCGAGGCCGTTAGTTGGCCCCTGGCAGTGAGCCTGAACCCGCGCGCGATCAGTTCATGCAGGGCTTTGTCCACGTCCAGAGGGTCCGGACGAAAGGCTTGGATGCTGGCTGAGGAGAGTCGGGCCGCCAACTTGGTAGGTCCCAGTCGATCCTGTGGCCGCCGAAACGTGACGGCGATGCGAAGGTCCTCTGATGGTTTCGAAGTTTTCCTGGCACGCTCAGTTGTGCCGGTTGCGTTTACGGGTTTCATTGGGTTCCTTGGCGTTAATGGTCTTTTTCATTTCAACCGAATGTGGGGAGGTGCTACGGAAATCGATTCGATGTACTCTTGAAGTTGATGCGGGATGGTCAACTGGCTCTTGGTGGAGCCGCCCGAACGACCGAAATCGAACTGGCTCGGCGGATTTGGCGCAACCCGCGCTGCAGGTGCGCCGAAGAGTTTTGCAAAATCCCGCCACCGCATTTGGGCGGTAAAGCTCACTAAGCCTGTCGTCGTGATCTCCAACTTCAATCTCGAAAGCAGACCCTGAATGCGGCGGAGTCCTTCCGGGTTGCGCCAGGATTGGCGGATCAAAAACTGCAACTTGATCAGCCGATTTGATCGACCATGCTTGTCCATAGGCTGCCCTTTTACTGTTGGACCCTATTTCCGCCCTAATCAAATCGATTTCAACAATCGCGCGCATAAGGTTTAACTGAGATTTCGTCAGAATGGCGGGCGGATCAACTCATCTGAATTGTCTAAAAGCGACATTCTTGCTTAAACGCGACCTAATCCGAGTTGCCCAACAATTGTTCCTCGCGCCTCATTGGGAATAATGGTTGTCCCTTGCACGTTTACGTCTCTCCTGCCATAGAGTGGCGCAAAGGTTTGGGGTGAAGCGCCGTAGAACTTTTTGAAGACATGGCAAAAATGGGATTCGTTGGCAAAGCCCAGTTCCTCCACTACGGCTTTGTTGGACCAACCTTGCGAAAGCAGGTCCCGGGCAGTTGCCAATTGTAATTCCCTGGTCCAAGCCTTCGGAGTCTTGTTGAAATGCTTGGCAAAGAATCGCTCCAACTGCCTCAAACCGATCGGACATTTTGCTGCCATCAGTCCGGGCTGGAAGTTGGATTCTCTTGCCAGCTTTTCCCAGTCTGGAATTCTTAAGAGTCTTCCGCTCATAGTCCCGTCACGATTTCACCTCTCTGAGGTCTGGCACCCTTAATACAAAACAGTGCTCGACTGGTTATGGTTGCCAACATAGCTGTTTTCTATCTTTACGCGTCAGATTTGCCGATCTTTCAAAAATCGATCAAATTTCGGTAAGGAATTTTGTAATGGCTTGCGACGGTGCTGTTTGAAATCGAAGAATGTATCTCGGGTCATTCCAACAGGACCTTGGCGCGAAGACGGTCAGGGCGCTGTCCCCATTAGCCGGCCACCCTTCCACGGCTTTGTTGTGCCACCCTTGAGAAACTAACTGCCGGGCGAGGCGGCACCCAAGCTCCCTAATCCATTTCGTCGATGTTTTCTGGAACTTCGCCCGGAAGAAACGCTCCATTTGCCTCAGGCAGATCGGGCGGAGGGCGGCCATGACGGCGGGGCGGAATTTGGCTTGGAGTGCTAGGGCTTCCCAGTCCTGAATCTTTGCCAGATGCGACCTCATAACAGCAAATCGATTTCCGGCGCGCTCAAGAGACGCCGCAGATCGGCAGTTGAAGCAAAATTGGTCGCCGGGGAGGCTGGGGCCGCGGAAGCCCACCCGTTGGGCGATGGCACTCAGGGTTGATTTAATTGAGGGCTTCTGCATCATTCCAATGCGTGACGACGACAAAAGGGCCTATTATATATACGTAAAAAAAAGGGCCGATCTTTCAACAATCGTATCGTTGGCGCACTTTTTTGTGGGGCGAGGGCTTCCGTGAGCGGCAAGGGAGCCTTTTTGAGCAGTAGCCGATGCGGACTCTCTCTTCCCCTCACGCCGCCCGTCCTCCAGTGGGCGCTGACGTTGGATGGTCGAACAGATACCAAGACGGTTTGCCGTACTTGATGGTCTTGCTGCCTGCGATAATTTCAAAATCACCTGCACTAAGCACCGAAGCTCGCCTTTGGGATAAGTCGCGTTTAGACAACAATGTCGCGTTTAGGCAATGAATGAAGCTTCCATGGTTGCTGCGTTCGCGATTCACTCAATCGAACCGATGAAACTACTTTATTCACTAACTTGAGGTTTTTGCGAACTAGAAGATGGAATCGTAATTCGTCCGGGCGGCGGGGCAACCGCGCTCCGGCTCGCACGCAGCGGCTGTCGAGTCGCTTTGATCGAACGGACTCGTTTCGAAACCCCGCGAGTCGGCGAGTCCCTCGCTCCGTCTGTCCAGCCGCTGCTGGCCGAACTGGGCGTGTGGCAGGAATTCCTTGGATTGCAACCGTTGCCGTCGTATGGCACGCGCAGTATTTGGGGTGCCGAGACACCTGAGGTGCATTCGCACATGTGCAGCCAATGGGGTTGCGGATGGCACATTGATCGGCTCGCCTTCGACCACATGTTGGCCGAAAGCGCGCCTTAGCGGCGGGTGCCCGGCTGTATCGCGGAACCTCGTTTGTCCACTGCCGGGACCAGCCGGACGGCTGGCTGCTCAGGTTGCGCGAGCATACCACGTCAGAATCGGCCGCACGTGACTTCACATTGCACGTCCAAGTCATCATTGACGCGACCGGTCGTCCAGCGCGCCTCGCGGCCATCGCAGGCGCACAGCGCCTTCGGCTCGACCGGCTCGTCGGAGTCGCGATGCTGTTCGAAGGTATTGATACCGCCCGGCAAGGTTATGTGCAGGTGGAGACCGCGGCCGATGGTTGGTGACACCGCGCCCGTTCCCCAGGGGCGCATGATGGCGATGGTAATGACGGACGGCGATCTGTGCGGCCTCGCAGGTCTTGCGTCGGAGCGAGAATGGATGGCGCACCTGGCAAGTGCCCCCGCAACTCGCCGACGTTTGGCCGGTGGCAAGGCATCTTTGAGACCCCGAGTCTTTTCCGCCGCCAGCCACTGCCTCAGGCGGTGCGGCCCTGCGCGAACTTGGCGTGCTGTGGGTGACGCGGCGCTGGCAGTTGATCCTGTCTCAGGCAATGGCGTCGTTCGCGCGTTGCGTTCCGCTCAATTGGGCGCCGAAAGGGCTGTCGCGCTATTGAAGTTCGCGGTCGCTTCTTGAACTTAGTTTAATCATGAATAACGACGAACGCTCCGCCCAACTCGGAAAACGTCTGGCTCTGTTTTTCGATGGCACGTGGAACAAGCCAGAAAATAATACCAACGTCTGGCGCCTTGCCTTGATGCTGGCCGATAAGGGGGAGGAGGGCGTAGTGCAGATGAAATTTTATGACGAAGGCGTCGGGACCCATTGGTTTGATCGAATCTCCGGTGGCGCGTTCGGCTACGGATTGTCTGAAAACGTCCGGCTTGGGTATCGCTGGTTAATGGAGCATTACAATCCCGGCGATGAAATCTTTGTCTTCGGTTTCAGCCGCGGCGCTTTTACCGCGCGCAGTCTTACCGGGGTAATCGCGCGTTGCGGGTTGCTCAAACCTGATGCCCCCATGTCATTCATGCAGCTTTACGAACGCTATCAAAAAGGTGACACGGTTCGGCCCATTTATGAACTTAAGTACGATCAAAGGCAGGGTAAACAGGATTTCAGTTTCGAAGAAAAGATTTTGCTGAAATATACGCACTACCATCGTGATCTCATCAAAATGGTTGGCGTTTGGGATACGGTCGGAACCCTCGGCGTTCCCTTAGGAAGTATTCCTGGCTTTAGCCGCCGCACGATGGGTTTCCACAACACGCATCTCAGCAAAATCGTGCAAAACTCCTATCAGGCGCTGGCTCTTGATGAACACCGGCAGCCGTATTGGGCAGTGCTCTGGACAAATTTTGTTCCTGACAAGCCCCACCCTGCGGACGCGGAGCAGAGGGACGACCGAATGGTTGAGCAACGTTGGTTTTCGGGCGCGCATTGCGAGGTGGGCGGAGGCTATCGCAACGATTTGATGCCGCAGCGGCCACTGTCTTGGATCCAGGAAAAGGCGCGCACTTGCGGTCTGGCTTTTCGTTCCGAATCCATCGCAAGCAACGACGATCTGGACATGAAACCATGCGATTCTTACGCAGAGTTTCTTTTTGGTTTTTGGAGGATCTTCAAGAGACCCTATCTCCGTTGGATCATGTCTGACCCGGTAAGGAAAGAAGCGCATTGCAAAGGGAAAAGAAGAATTGAGGCAGGCTGGGTGGAGACGGTCAACGAACGGATTGATTTGTCGGTATTCCGGCGCTGCCAGCGTTATATCGGCTATCGTCCCCCTAACCTGTTGGAATGGGCTAGACGCAAGAGTCTTGATCTGGAACAAATCATTGCCGCGCCGGAGAATTATCCGCAGTTCACCGACCAAGTGACGACAGTTGGGATTGAAAGCTCCGTTGCGAAGGCGAGTTCTAAGCGGTCGCAAAGCGCGTCCTTGGGAAGTCAAGTCCCAGGTTGAAATGTCGTGCGCCCTCTGCCGCGCCGGATCAAAGGACAGTGAGGTGCCCCCACAAGGGCACGGGAGAACCGCCACACGAGGCGCAAGGCCGCTAAACTTGGGTCGTCGCAAAGCTGGCAAACATGAGCATTCAGATTCGGGTGAAAATGTCGCCTTTAGACAAGAATGTCGCAATTAGACAATTCGAGAGTGTTGCAGAAAGGCGCAGCCGTTTGCTTACATTCAATGATGCAAATCACTGGCAAGGCCTGTGCGGCATCGGCTGAAACTGGGGCCAAATATTCTGAGGATCTACTCGCTGCTTTCGGAATCGGCTCCAAACAGGCTACTCGCCGCTTTGAAAGTTTCCGCGTGGGTCGAACTTTATCAAAACGACTTCTTAAGAGATAAAGGAGACCCTACGATGAAAACCGTGAGAGAATCAACCATTGTGACCGTGGCGGCCATCCGTAAACCCAAGGGCCAACGAATCACCGAGTATCTGTTCAACGAACGCCAGCAAATCTTCGCGCTAAAGGCAGGTGTAAAGGAGGACTCTCCCAGACTCCTGAAACATGCATTGGATAATCATCTGCCCGTCAAAGCGGCGGTCAATAGCGCACGGGCCGTCATCGAGAAAGTTGAAGCGCCCTCGCCTCGGGAGATCGAGGAATTTAACCGGCGCAGGGTGCTGCTGGGCAAGCCGGATAGAGTGTTACGAATTGATGTCAAAAACATTGACCCGACCATCTTCAACGTCGTCGCTCATTATCTCAAATTTCCCTGTTTTCGACTCTGCACTCGCATTGTCCCGAACTACATGACGGCCAAGAAAATATTCGATTTCTGCGCTAAGCAATCCTGCCACTTGCCCGGCCCTTACGCCATTTCGCCCTGCATCCCCTTCCAGTACGTGATTGATGGATGCTACGCTCGCGCCCACAAGATGCGCTGGATTATCACGACCAGATATCACTACTGTTGCGAAAAAGTGTTCAGCTTTGCCAACCAGAACAATGATACTTTGGCGGTAAAAGCGGAAAAATGGGGTGGATGCTGTGTCACTTGGTGGTATCACGTGGCGCCGTTGATCCGGGTCAGAGTGCGCTTGGGCAGATCGAGGGTGGTGCTGGCGCTTGTCATTGATCCGGGTATGTTCAACAAACCAGTGTTGCTAAGCACATGGTTGGCGGCCCAGGAAACCGCCGATTGCAGTCCCAACGCGAATGTCTCAATGTATTCGATACAGCAGGGGTCGGCATATTGGCCAGATAATTACGCAGGTACGACGTTCGGCACCGATCCTTCTTACACCTTGACGGACGCGACCCTCAACGCTTACCATAGTCTGACGACCTGCCTATAGATCACTGTGCGCAGGAGTACGGAACACGCATTATTAGCCAGCCGAACAAAGACAAGCAGAAGAAGCGCCACTATCGCGAAATGAGAGTTGCGCACATTCGGAAGCAACGGGGACCGGGGTTTGTGGAAGTGATTTTTCTGGAGTCTGCCCGGTTCTACAAGCTGCTCGGGAACAATCCGGCCTATGAGGAGATCCTGCAGTTATTGCGAGATGCGATGAAAAAAGGGCGCGTTGTGAAAGTCGAAGTTGCGTCACCGGACAGCGATATTCTCGAAGATGCCAGATGATTTGCTTGCCACGTCAAAAACGTCAAAAGCGCGTTGGTCATCGGGAAAAAACCAGAGAGCGGGGCTGGCTAGGCTGGCCGGCCGTAGGAAACGGGTTCCCCCCACATGAATGCTTGCCGGCGATGGGCACGATGATGTTTGGGAAAGGCTGGTACCTTTGTGACAGTTGTAATTTGTAACATATTCCGCTTGACGAAACCGTCGAGAAAGGCTTTCCCTACGTGAAGCATCACCACTGTCACGAGCTAGGCTCGTAATGGTGCTAGGAGACATGTGTCTGAGGCTGGGATGCTGTAGTGGAAAGACTGCCCGACTTGCACTGACAGACGCAATCAACCAAGCCGGTTTATGGCCAAGCTCAGTGGCGAGCCACTCATTACTGGCGGCAACAGCGGCATTGGCCTTGCCACGGCGAAGCAATTTGTGAATGAGATTGTGTCACCGACGCACCGACACCACCGACAGCACCGACACTTGGTTTTGCTGAATGATGGTCGAGAATGCCCAAAAGGAATTCCTCCAATGTGAATATGGGGCCAAACAACCCGCATTCACTACTCAGTGAAGCGGGTCGGCTCTTTACGTCGCGGACGACTAACCCGAGAAAGCGCTGGGGAAGTCGCCACCCAAGCAACTGATATCTGAGCGCAAAGCCTGCTCCAGTCGCAACTTTAGGCTGAGATCCGCAAACATGGGCTCTTGCAAAAGAATCTTGGCCAGCATGAAGCAATAATTAACTGCCATTAAAGTGTCGCTGGGCTTTGAAGGATGCGCGCGGTAAATGAAAGTGGTGCCGCCTCCTGCAAGTTCGCCGGGAGCACGGAAGAGATTCAGAAAATCGCTCAAGAATTCCTCGGCAATCAGCCAATCAAAACACCGAATGCGCTGCTGGCGTACGGCCTCAAAAGTGAGGGAGATCGACTCCGTTTTATTGAGCGACCATTGGTTGTAAATGTGGGCCTGCTTTGGTTCTGAGATCAGCTCCGAAGCCGGGCCGACATAATTAAAGATGAGGTGCTTTTCTGGCGGGAACTTCTCGCGTATTTTGCTATTGTACACTGCACCGACTCCGAAGTCAGAAGCAATGGCCACGCCGCGGTAAGAATTATGATTGCACATGATGTCTCCCACAATATCGTCATAATTCATCCCGGCGTAACGGCGGATATGCAGAATGTCCAACTTGCCAGTGGGCAGCACGCCCATGATGACGTGAACGGTGGTGGAGATTTTAATGTGCTGAGCGGGGATGTAATCGCTCCCGCCCCAATCGCAACCTGAGATGACGAATTCATATTCACGTTGCTGTACCTTGCGCAAAAGCGCCCGCAAATCTCGACCGAGATTGCAGATATCCATCAGGTTCTTTTTGGTGATTTCGCGTTCCCCTTCCTCGACTGCGATACCAAGAATCTCTTGAAGGAACTTGCGGTTGCCGCCTTGTTTGAGCTTGAGTTCGTGAATTTTGGCCCACCGTACTGGGTTGTTGACCACCGCTGGCAAAATTATTTGGGGTACGTGGAATCCCAACCGACCTGCGGTCACAAGGTTAGGATGGGTATGGATGAAACGGCCCTGGCGCACATTGATCGGACGCCCACATTTCATGCAGGCGGGACCTTCGGGCTGAATCATATCCAGGACGCCTTGGTCGGGCAGCGGCACATTCTCGTGACGGCAGGCTTCGCAGCGGGTGACCCAGAGGCCTTGGCTGGATTCGCTCCACTTCTTTTCGAGCATGGTATCGGTCGTGAGGCTGGTTCCGGCATAGATCGTGACAGGCATGGGAGAGGCGGACTGAATCTGGGAGACTTCTATTTCCAGATCGGGATCGAAGTCCTCGTTCTCGTCATAGAGGATCTCGTCCGCCGATTTGCCGCGAACCGGCGAAGCCGAGCTGAGCACATAGGCCATTTCGATCGTCGACCCGTTTGGAAACTCCTTATAGGCCAGGTTTCTTCGGAGGTCAAAATTCCGCTTTCTGGTGAAGCCCTCCATGGCGTGCTCAATCTCCCGCATCTTGCTGCAGTAGGTTTGGAGCTGCTGATTGCGCGGGACGATATACATGGACCTAAAGCCAGGGATAAACCTGGCATTAAGTTGTTGGCGGCAGCAAAAGGAGGTGGACTTGCTAATCTGACGGCTCCCGCGAAAGACCATGAAACCGCCGAGCTGAATTCCAAACATCGGCCAGGCGAAGGGAAAGTTGGCGAAATTCAGAGGTTCGTCGCGGGGATAGCGCGGCCAAAAGTATGGCGTCAGAAACACGGAGTTGAAATTGCAGAACCTTACAAATTCAGACAGAGCTTGCTGGTAGTGGGTAAGATATGCGCTATTGCGCTGGGCCAGGTTCCAGTGGCGTTCGACTTCCCCAAGGAGCTGATGCAAACGGTGTCGGAATTCACCATTGGTTCTAGATTCGTACTCTAAATCGAGATACATAACGTCTTACGTTGCCTGAGGCGGGTGCATGCCATCGTTCGGGGGTGGTTGGGCCGGTGCCAGAGGCCATTGAAAGGTCAGCTTGATTGCCTGGGCCGGGTTTGGACGTTGCATGGGCGCTTGAGCAGTCATTTCAGTAATTTCTTCCTTTTGTCGCGCCACGAACCTCAGGACTGGTTCGAGCAATGGATTATCCGACTTGGAAACCTTTTCAGCATCGAGCCCGTCAACCACAGAGGCTAGCATCGTTTCGACGATCTGGTTCTGCAGTGTTTCGATGGAACTGTCGGCTGTCTGCCCTGGCGCTAATCCGGCAGCGGCCAAAACCAGTTCTGTGCGGCCGACCCGGTAGGCTGTTTGCAGAAGGTGAGATCCGAAATCCTGAGTCTCTGGGGGCCAGACACTCGCTCGACCGAAGCCGGGCATTTGGCAGATCTGCGCAAGATAGATTCTTTCGTGGCAGCGGTCTCGACAATTCCAGGTTAGGGTCTCAAAGAGGCTGAGCACGTCCAATCTGAGACGAAGACGATGGGCCAATTCCTGGAGCGTGTTGTCCGGACAGATGAGAACGGCGCGCAACACGTCGCGCTGGATCCTCTTTTCGGGCAGATTGAGTTGCAGAGCCAATGCCATGTTCACGGCGGAGGAGTTTGGTTCCCGCAAGAACTCGTAAGCTCGAGGCACGGCACACGGCCAAGGAAGGTCTGGCAAAGCCAAGCCTGCTGTCGCATAGCTCTCCGCCACGTGCAACGCAAACGCAGGGTCTGCGCAGGCCAAGTCGACGCGTTGGGCTGCAGACGATGACTGAAGCTTCTCTGCTTCATCCCAGAACGCTAGTTGGTAATACGGGCCATTGCCCGGCAACTGCTGCGCCAGTCCCTGAACTTCGTCACGTGTCATAAGAATCCATTTCTGCTTCCGGGTCTGCCACCAAAGTCCAGCATCAAGCCGAAGACTGCCGATTGGCTGCCGCTGGGTCCTGGGTCGGGGCACGTTCAAGGCCCAGACGCCGCGACAAATCCTCATAAAGCGGCTGAAGGTCAGCATGACTAAATCGAAAGAGAGACAACGAATCAGTTCCACCCGAGGCCGCCTGGGTTTTGGAAAGAAGTTGGTATTTACATAACAAAGCCAAGGCGCGGTTTTCTTGAGCACTCTTCCTCTGATTGGCCAATCCAGTCGCTGCAAGAACAAGCAATTTGTGAAGGATCTGTTCAATCCGCGCCTCGACAGAGATCCTATCGGTGAATGCACGCGCGACTCCGGCGGCCGCTAAAACGGTCTGCGCCTTGCCAGTCCGGCTGGCCAGCCTCACAAGCTCGAGTCCGAACTGCGCCTGGGATCCCTCTCGCAAGCTCCGGCCAGCCAAATCGTTATCCTGCAGTATGTGGGCCAAATAGAGCGGGTCGGCATGCCGATCGCGCACGTTCCAAAACAATTCGCTGTGTAGCCCGACCGCATCGACGCCACACTGGAACCAATCCGCGATCAGTTCATCGGTTCCATCCTCGCACAATAGAAGGGCATGCATCAATCCACGTTGGGCACCGTTTTCGGGTAAGTTAAGTATCTGAGCAAACACAAGATTATCGTCCCGCAGATTGGGATTGCCTAGATACCGGTGAGCTCGCACTATGGCAGTTGGCCAGTCCAGATCCGGCAACGGTAACACCATCGTTGGATAACTGGCGGCTACGTTCCAACCGAAAGCGGGATCCAGCAGGGCTTTGTCGATACGTTCCCACTCGGAGGGTGGACGTTCCGAAGGCCGGTTTCCAAAGACCCGCTCGAAGTACGGGCTCGCGGCGGGGAGCATCTGTGCGAAATTTTCAACCTGTTCTCGCGTCATAAGTGCCCTCTTGAGGTCTCTGGTGCGGGCTCCAGACGCCCCTCCGGTCGAGCATCAACCCATCGGACTTGCCCGTTGGCCATAAGGAGTTCCAAGGCCGGGTCATGCAGATGCCGGCTCTCATCGTCGTACTTTCGATATAGTTCCCTTCGGGTGAGTGGTCTTCCGAAGTTCACCAACTTCCCCAGCATCACCTTCGCCTCCTCTTGAATCGCTCGATCCTGCTCTGCCGCCGCGCAGGCGCACGCTGTGGCCGAGCTCTCTTGAGCCAACCATCGCGCCAGCTCAATCGCAGTGCGCATGGTCTTCGCCGTGATTTCCTCGCCCGGATCGCTCTTCCAAACGTGAAGAAGCATGCTGACTTTGGCCGCCGTCATAGGTGCCTTTCGGAGCCAGCGCTGCGGCTCAGACTGGCGCTGGCCGACTTCCTTGGCGTAAGCCGCAAGAATCGATGGGACGCCGCAAGAGAGTCTTAGTTGCCGGCGCGACCCAGAATCCCGTAAGGCAACCAAACGTTCAACCCGGGCCGACAATGGAATTAAACCCCCACCACTAAAACAGCCGGAGTTCACGTGGGGAGCACGGGCCAGCATCAACTGCGTCGCGAATTCCCGGACGATGGGTTCATCCGAGCACACCAGGCGGGACAACAGTCAATCGGCGCACTGAATATGAACCCGGAAAAGTCAGAATTTCTGAGGCTCGCCACCCTGCCCGCACGGTTGAACCTAACTGAGACGGCTTGGTTTCTCGGCTTTACGGAGCATGATATCTCCCTATTGGTTTCTGCGAAACTGCTAAAACCGTTGGGCCGCCCACCGCTGTCCGGTTCCAAGTACTTTTCAACCGTCGAACTCCAAAGGCTCCAAGCCGATGTCGGATGGCTGGCCAAAGCCTCCGACGCAACGGTAAACCATTGGAAGAAAAAGAACGCCGGCCGAGTATCAAAGCGGCCCGCCTTTGCGCCCGAGCGCTAAGGCTTTGGGCTTCATCTTGTGAACTTTGTTTTAGACCGCCTCGTCCAAGCGGGCCTTTTCCGAAACCGCCGAACCAGTTTGCAACCCCATGGGGAGGATATTCTGCTTGGCCGCCGCCCGCTCATATTTCTCCAGCGACGGCAGGGTTACTTGCGCCTGCTTGGCATAGGCGCGATGGACCGCTTTGCTGTTGTGACCCAGGGCCTCCTGCGCGAAGCGTTCCGGGTAGCCCGCTTTCCTGGCTCGTTCTGCCCAGGCATAACGGTAGGAATGCAAGGAAACTCCCTTGATGCCCAAACCCTCGCACCGTTGTTTGAACTCAGTCGCCCGGTCACCCGCCCGGACCCGCCGCAGATAAGGAAATAAGGGACCGGCCTCGGGGCGCCGGCCAAGAATGCGTTCAATCTCTTCTCCGAAATGGATGAAAGCCAAACTGCCGGTCTTCTTTCGGGCATAACCGATGACACGATTTTTCCAGTCAATCTGTTCCGCCTCCAGGTTGGCCATATCGGACTGGGAGCCGCCCAACTGCCAGCACAACTCATAAAAATCCCGCCGCTCGGCATTCTGCTCCCGGCCAACGATCCGCTGATGCTCCTCCCAGGTGATGGCGCGTTTGGGGCGGAACTGAATTTCCGGCCAGAGCCGTTTGGGGATGAGCGGCCAGGGCAGCCAGTTCATCGCCAGGCAGAAATTGTGGAGCTTGCGCAGATGGACGTTGGTGCTGACCGTTCCCGCCTTGATCGCCTGCAACAAGTGCTCGGCCTGGGTTTCGATGATGACTCGGTCTTGAATGAGGTTCAGCGCTTTGTCTTTGGCGGCCGTAAGCCAACGGTCCCTGGTTGGGCCTTGCTTGGTTTCTACAAGCGCATTGAGAGCAGCTTGCCAAGTCCGCGTGGCAACCCCGGAATCGGTGCCCGCCAAATAGGCTTTAGCGATTTGCAAATTGAGCGTGGGCTGGCGCAGAGCTTGATTCTTGGCCAGGACGATTTGCTCCGCCCGGTCGCGATCCTTGGTCTTGAGGCTGGAACGTTTGCCGCTCTGAGTGTCGACACAATAAAAGGTGCTTCCCCGTTCGCCCCGATAGATTAAACGAAACTTCATAGTCTTGGGTGCAGACTACAAGCGAGAGTTTCCGAAGTGTTACGGTGCTACGGGCGTGTTGGCGTGGGTTGGCACGCTTAGGCGTCCGCAGCGATTTTGGTGCCCGTTTTGGTGCCCGTTGTGGCACCCTGCCGAGGGAAAACCTTGACGCAGAAGCGCTTAGATTTGGAGGCGAGGGTCGGAATCGAACCGACGCATAAGGCTTTTGCAGAGCCCTGCCTTACCACTTGGCTACCCCGCCGTTTCCACTTGCTGCGAAAGCTAAATCAGTTACGGACGCGCGCAAGCCATATTCTCAATCATTGCGACCACGGCCCTTTGAGGAGTTTGCGTCGTTGCCGCTCGATCAGCAGGATGAGCAGAACGGGCCATGCCGCACTGGCGAATACCAGAACTATCTCCATTGGCGTCGCCGCTCTGCCAGTCGTGCGGTGGATCAGCATCCCCGCCGGCGCAATCGCCAATCCCACGATCAGAATACAACGTGTGAACGTTTGAATGTAGCAGAGCGGGTCGTGCTGGATTCGGACCAGGTCCGTGAAAGCACGGCCATGCTCACGGAGGTAATCGTGAAACCCACCGGCATACCGCCCGGACCAGGAAAAAAGGGGAAAGATCGGAATCCAACACACTGTGAACCACAGCGTGAACTCAACCCTGCCGTTCGGGCGACGTTCAATTCCATGAACTTGCACGCCAAAGCCGTAATGAGAAAAGGTTTTCATGTCCCTTTTCTGGCCCCTCTCCCTCTCTAGACACCGCCGAGTTGGCGGCGTTTGGCCCAAAGTTCGCGCGGTTTGAAGATGCCCACCGGCGTAATAATGCCTGTGATCAAGTCCGGCGGGGTCACATCAAAACCGGGGTTCAGCGCACCGCTCCCCGGATTGGCCACCCGCACATAGGCGCGGGCTCGGGATTTTGGATTTTGGATTTTGGATTCTGGATCTTGCAGTGTCCCCCATGCCCCCAGAACTTCGCTTTCGTGCCGCTCTTCAATCGGTATGTCAAAGCCGGATTTCAAATTCCAATCAATGCTGGAGATCGGAATGGCGACGTAGAAGGGAATGCCGTGACGCCGAGCCAGCACTGCCTTGGCGTAGGTGCCGATCTTATTGGCGACTTCGCCGGTGCGTCCCAGAGTGCGATCGCTGCCGACAATCACCAGATCAACTTTTCCCCGCTGCATCAGGTGCCCGGCGGCGTTGTCGGCGATGATTTTGTGGGAGATCTTTTGTTGCGCCAGTTCCCAAGCGGTGAGGGTGGCGCCTTGCGACCGTGGCCGGGTCTCGTCGCAATAGACGTGAAATTTTTTTCCCTCCGCCTGGGCAACATACATCGGGGCGGTGGCGCTGCCCACATCAACAAAAGCCAGCCAGCCAGCGTTGCAATGCGTCAGCAGCCGCATGCCCTCGCGGATCAATTTCGCGCCATAGCGCCCGATCTGCTCACAATGCCGCACGTCCTCATGGGCGAATTCCTCCGCTGCCGCCAGCGCCAGGGCTTGTTGTTCCTCAACCGTTTCGCCGACGGCCATGGCCGCGCGCACTTGGTTGAGCGCATTGAGGGGATCGATGGCTGTAGGTCGGGCGGCTTTCAGGGTTTGGCAAACATCCTGCACGTGTTGTCGAAATTTTGCCGGATTGCTTCCGCGAAAGGCCCTGGCGCCTTGAGCAAGGCCGTAAGCGGCGGAGGCGCCAATCGCGCCTGCGCCGCGGACTACCATGTCACGGATGGCGCAAGCGGTGTCGCGAAAGTCGCGCGCCGGCACAATCTTAAAGGCGTGGGGAAGAAGCCGCTGCTCGACGAGCAGAACGGCGTTGGTGCGACAGTCAAACGTCACGGTGCGGAAGTGTCGCGTGCGGCCGCTAACGGTGACGTTCATGGTGACTGGTCAATGGTAGCCTGCGATTGCTGCTCAGTGCCTGGTGAATGATAACCTACGATGCTTCATTCCTCAATCACTACCCACCGTTCCCATCCCTGCTTAACGGTCATGGATCGGGAGCCAGCGGTGAGCGATTACGAAGCTTATGCCACCCTTACCCTCATTTTCCGGATTTTGTCTTCGATGCTCCGGTAGAGGGGATGCTTGCGGAGGCAGCGAAGGTCCGGGTCCTTGGCTAACCACTTGAAATCGCGGTAACCCAAGGCGAGGGATTTTTCCAAGGCGGCGGCGGCCAAGAAGAATTCGCTGTTGAGGGCGTAGCTGCAGGCGAGGTTGTAAAACACCAACGGGTTGGCAGGTTCGAGCCTGGACAATTGCTTGTCCACCTTCAAGCTGTGATCATATTTTCCGAGCTGGGTATAATGGTCCCCCAAAATCTGCAGCGCGTCCACGTAGTGGGGATCGCGCCGAACGATCCCTTCCATGAAAGCGATTTTGACATCCACCTCGCGCGCTTCTCGATGGGTCAACTTCTTGATTTTGCCACAGTTCTTTTCCCGCATACAACTCCTGCATTGTTTCCCAGTGACGCAAGCAAGTCAAGCGCGGGGCTGTATGGAAGATAACGGAGCGGGAGTCCCAACAAGTACGGATCGAAGCGTTAAGTGAACGACATAGCTCAGAGGAGTGATACCCCCGCCTGGGTGCCTACAGTGAGGATCACGATTTGCTTGGCTAAAGAAGTTTGATATTCCTATGGCCCTCTGAGAATCGGTCAAATGCGGAACAGAAAGTCATGAACTGCTTCCTAACGGGCGCTTCGGGGTTCATCGGCGCGAACCTCGTTCATGAGCTGCTCGCCCGTGGGCATCGAGTTAAAGCCCTGCTCCGACCACAAAGCGACTTGCGCGGCCTGACCGGCGCGAACTTTGAGCGCGTTGAGGGTGACCTGAGCGATGTGCCCAGGCTACAGGCAGCCATGCGCGGCTATGATTGGTGTTTCCACGTTGCGGCAAGCTACCACCTCTGGTTGCGCGATTACCGCTCAATGTACGCTACCAACGTGGAGGGCACCCGCAATGTGATCCAGGCCGCTGCGAAGGCTGGCTGCGCCCGCATCGTCTATACGAGCACGGTTGGCTGTATCGCGCTGCCAAAAACCGTGGATGGCCGAATCATACCCTCCGACGAAACGACGCCGGTTGCCGAAGGCCAAGTCCGCAATCATTACAAGCGCTCCAAATGGCAGGCCGAGCAAGTTGCCACCAAACTCGCGGGGGACGGCTTGCCGGTCATCATCGTCAACCCCAGCGCCCCCGTCGGGCCCCGCGATGTGAAACCGACGCCGACGGGGAAGGTCATTGTTGATTTTCTGAAGCGCGGAATGCCCGCATACCTCGACACGGGGCTTAACTGGGTGCATGTGCGAGACGTAGCCATCGGTCACATTCTTGCGGCCGAAAAAGGCCGGAGTGGAGAACGCTACATTCTGGGCAATGCCGAGGGAAATTGGACGATGAAAGAGGCTTTCGCCGTTCTGGAGGGCCTCAGCGGGATTCCCGCGCCGAAGCTTCGTATCCCGTATTTGGTGGCTCTGGCCGCTGCGCACGTCAATGAGATGATTTCCTCTTTCACTGCCAAGCCGCCCAAAGCGCCGCTGGCCGGCGTGCGAATGGCGAAGTATAAAATGTTTTTCAATCCGATCAAAGCGATTCGGGAACTGGGTCTGCCACAAACGCCCCCCCAACAGGCGCTGGCCGACGCGGTCGAGTGGTTTCGGGCGCAGGGTTACGCGCCGAGGTGAGTTGTCCACGAGGATCGCCTTGAGCAATCGTCTTGAACGCCAATTGCCAATCGCCAAATCCTCCTTGCCTTCGATCTTACGCTCGTGAAACGATTCACAACCTCGATATGGGACACATTAAACTGCACATCCCGGGCCCAGTTGAAGTCAGCCAAAAGAGCTTTCGCGCGTTTTGTTCGCCGATGATCGGGCATCGCGGGCAGGGGTTTAAAGACCTCTACGCAAAGATTCAGCCGGCGCTGCAGCGACTGCTTTCGACGAAGCAACTGGTGTATCTGAGCACGTCCTCGGCTTGGGGTGTAATGGAAGGCGCGATTCGCAACCTGGTGTCGCGGAAGGTGCTCAACTGCATGTGCGGGGCCTTCTCGGACAAGTGGCTGGAGGTGTCGAGGCGCTGCGGCAAGGAGGCTGAGCCGCTGCAAGTGCCGTGGGGGTCGCCGATTCGCGCTGAGGCGGTGGACAAAAAGCTGGCCAGCGGCCAGTTCGATGCGCTAACGCTGATTCACAATGAGACCAGCACCGGCGTGATGAGTCTGCTGGCCGAGATCGCCGCCCTCAAGAAAAAGTACCCGAGCGTGATGTTCATCGTGGATTCGGTCAGCTCCATGAGCGCAGTGCCTTTGGAGTTTGACCAATTGGGCCTAGATCTGCTGCTTGCGGGCACGCAAAAGGCCTTCGCGCTGCCACCGGGCCTGACGGTTTTCGTCTGCTCGCCGGCTGCGCTGGCCAAGGCCGGCACACTAAAAGATCGCGGATATTACTTTGATTTCGTTGAGTTCCAAAAAAACGCCGAGCAGAGCATGACGCCCAGCACGCCCAGCATCGGGCACGTTTATGCCCTGGCGTCAAAGCTGGAAGACATTTTTGTCGAGGGCCTGGACGGGCGTTACGCGCGTCATCGCCAGACAAACCAGATGACGCGGGATTGGGCGGCGCGGCACGGGTTCACACTGTTTCCCGAGCCGGGCTTCGAGTCGGTGACCCTGACCTGCATCAATAACGGGGCCAAAGCGGGCGGACGGGCGGTGGACGTGGCGAAGCTGCAAAAGTTGGTGAAAGACCAGGGATTCCTGATCGACGGCGGGTACGGCAAGATCAAGGGAACCACGTTTCGCATTTCGAACATGGGGGATGAAACTGAGCCGACAATGAATGAATTAATTGTTGCACTGGACAGCGCGATGAAACAGATGTGATGGCCGATACAGGACCGATGGCGCTGATTCCAGTGGTCCGAGGCAGCAGAGTTGCCCCCTTTCAGCTTACGGGCGGTCTGGTAGAAAATCCGAAGCGCAACTAAACGCAGTTACCGCAGTCTTGTTCATTCGCACCTATACTCTGGGCAAACGTTAGTCTCGCCCCAGTATTTTTCCAGAAGCAGGGCGAGCCTGGAGAGTGTTTCAGCACTATGCGGCTTCATGAGGTAGGAGTTGGCGCCCAGGTCATAAGCCCGATTGACGTCCTGCAGCTCTTCGGAAGAACTGAATATGACAACCAGCATCCGGCGCAAACCGGACTGCCGCCGAATCCACTCCAGCACCTGGAACCCGTCCAGGCGGGGCATTTTCAAATCCAGCAGAAGCAAAGACGGCAACGGGTTGGCCGCGCGGTCTTCAAAAGGCTGTTGTCCCTGCAAATAGTCAATGGCCTCCTGACCATCTCTGACGAAATGCAAGGGGACAGCTACCCCCGCTTTAGCGAAAGCCCGTTTCATCAGCAATGTGTCAGTTGGGTCATCTTCCGCCACCAGGATCCTCATTCTTTGCTCCATATTTTATCTGTTGCTTCGCCCGTTATACGGTCAATCTGCGCGCCTGGCAAGGTCAAAGTTTCTGTCGATATTGGTCAGGGAGGCGCAGCTTGTCAGTACCACTGCTCGGAGGAAGGACGACCCCTCACCCCGGCCCTCTCCCCATCCGATGGGGAGAGGGGGGAAGACCCGTTGGCAGCAGGGTCGTGCGCGGCCTCTCACCCGTGCCCTCTCTCCATCGGATGGAGAGAGGGAGAAGAGGGATCGCGCGGCGGCTGGTGGTACTGACAGATGCGCCCAAGTCAGGGATTCTTCGGATTTTTCCGATTTTTCCGCGATTTGCGGTTTGCGCTGGCGACACTCCTGGCTTATTCTTATGCGTTGGGTCAGGTCCCGGCAGGTTTGGTTGCGCCCGGACAAGACCGGGGCGATCCTGCTGGGCAACACTGAGCTCGGAGATGAGTGATCCAGGAAAACTGCGGTGGGCCAAACGTCCGCTACTTTTAACACTGCTGCTGATTGGTGTGGCTTGCGGAGGTTGGTATTATTGGCAGAATTCCTCGGTTGACGCGCCAGAATATCGAACCGTGATCGTTTCACGGGGTGACCTGGTGCAGGCGGTCACCGCCAGCGGTCAATTGGACCCGGTGGTCAAGGTGGAGGTGGGCAGCCAAATTTCCGGAAACATCAAAAAACTGTCGGCGGACTTCAACTCAACGGTCAAAGCGGGCCAAGTCATCGCCCAACTCGATGCGGCCAGCTATGAGGCGTCCGTAATCACGGCCGAAGGCAACCTGGCCAGCGCCAAAGCGGGCTTGGAACTGGCCAGAGTGAGCGCGGCGCGCGCCACATCCATGCGGGCCAGCAAGCTCAGCCCGGAGGCCGACTACGACAAGGCCATGGCCGACCTGCACCAGGCCGAAGCCGCGGTGACCATCAGTGAAGGGGCGCTCAAGAAGGCACAGGTGGACTTGGCCCGCTGCACCATTTACGCACCGATTGACGGCATGGTGGTTTCGCGGAACATCAACGTCGGTCAAACCGTCGCCGCCAGTTTGAGTGCGCCGGTTTTGTTCGTTATCGCCAACGATCTGAGCAAGATGCAAATCGAAGCCAAAGTCGCCGAAGCCGACGTTGGCCAAGTCGAAGTTGGCCAGGACGCGGACTTCAACGTGGATGCTTTTCCCAGTCAAGTTTTCCACGGCAAAGTGGCCCAAGTCCGCAACGCGCCCAACATGGACCAGAATGTCGTCACCTACGACACGATCATAGAAGTCAACAACCCCGGCCTGAAACTCAAGCCGGGCATGACCGCCAATGTCTCGATCATCATCGCCCGTCGCGACAACGCCCTCAAAGTCCCCAACGCCGCGCTGCGCTTCCGGCCACCGGAGGTCTCCGCCAGGAAGGCCGCCTCTGCTTCCGATTCTGCGCGGGCAGCAAAGATGACCGTGAAATCTACCGACAAATCGAGCAACACCGACCGTAAGAAAGACAAGCGCAAAGCCGAGCGAACGGTTTATGTGCGCGGCTTGGTCGGCGGTTCCACCAACTTCCACTACAGCCTCTCACCGCAGCCGGTGCAAATCAAGACCGGTATCAGCGATGGCAGCCAGACCGAGGTGGTACAAGGTCTGAACGAAGGCGACGAAGTCATCATCGGCATGACTATGGAAAAGGAACGTGCACCTGAAGTATCGAGTCTTTTCACTGCCAGGAAGAAAAAATGAGATACCTTCGCACCTTAAAGATCGCCACTCGAGCCCTGAGCCGCAACAAACTGCGTTCGGGGCTGACCGCGCTGGGGATCATCATCGGCGTTAGCGCGGTCATCGCCATGGTGGGCATCGGCAACGGCGCCAAAGCCCAGGTCGAGGCACAGGTCGCCAGCCTAGGCCAAAATGTCATCCAGGTCTCCGCCGGCAGCGGTAGTCGCAGCACCGTGCGCCTGGGTTTGGGCAGTTCGACCTCGCTGACGCTCGACGACGCGCAAGCCATCCTACACGAAGTCCCCGACGTTGTGGCCATCAGCCCCGAAGTGAGGACCACCGTCCAAGTCGTCGCCGGTAATCGGAATTGGTCCACGCAGATCTATGGCGAGTCGCCCGAATATTTCCAGATTCGGGAATGGCCCCTGGATGACGGCGAGATATTTACCGAGCAGGACGTGCGCGGGACGACCAAGGTCGCGGTGATTGGCTCACTGGCGGCCGAGGAACTGTTTGGCGAGGAAGATCCCGTAGGCGAAATCATCCGGATAAAAAATGTGCCCTTCAAAGTGCTGGGCGTTTTGATCTCCAAGGGCGCTTCGGCCAGCGGTTCCGATCAGGATGACAACATCATGGTGCCGTACA
>WNGL01002351.1_pt1 | contig 24436 bp, 15 predicted proteins | sample 5400591 | NCBI WGS metagenome assembly WNGL01 (sample SAMN13153377, study PRJNA577476) | soil metagenome | isolation source: 80 cm soil or saprolite under Garry oak tree replicate 1 | place: USA:California | collected 2016-06-15 | reverse complement strand
ACCGGCGCCGGCTCGACGATCTGCGCGCGACCGAGGCGCTCCGCTATGGCGAGAAGGACCGGGCGCTCGCCGAGCTGAAGAAGAAGGCGGAGACGAGGGAGCGGCGCAGCCTGGTCGCCACGGCGTACTGGCGGTGCGTGTAGTCCATGCTCGCCACCCTTCCCTGTCCCTTGCCGGTCACAGGCGCGGAGCCACGTCATCGCCGTCGCGCCGCGCCGCGCCGGCGCATACCTCCGGCGCGGTGCTACGCGCCGCAGAGGCTTCCATGGCCGGCCCGCACAGACGTGGTTTCCCTGGCGGGCTTGCGGAACTCGCCCTTCCTCCGCACGGCGTGCAAGCCTCGACGGGCTCGAGCAGTCCTCAGCCCGCAACCGCCTGACGCTCGGCGCGGGCCGGCGGCCGTGGCGTCCCGTGCGGCGCTCCGCAAACGCGCCTTCGGCGCACGCCGGAGCGGCGCGACTCGTGGCGGCTCCCCGCCCGCGGCGCTCGCGCCGGCGTGGTCGTGGCCGGAGGCCGGCCTCCGCAGCGCCCCCCTCGCGCTCCCCGGTCGCGCCGCCGCGCCGCGGATAACCCGGTCGGCCTTCTCATGGAAGCGAAGCGCCAGGAAGCATCGATGCCACGGACGCGCGAGCGAGTTTTTCGGCGGCCGCGCGCAGACGAACACGGACGCGCGGGGGCGCCGTGGAGGCCTCTGGTGGCGCGAGGACCACGCCGGCCGGAGCGCCACGGCCACGCCAGAGCGAGCGCCCTGTGACGGCGATGTGCGACCGCGGAGGCTACCGCGCGTCCGCGGTGGGCGCCTCGAGCAGGAAGTGGATGGGGATGTCGAGGCGGCTTGCGCCGGACCGCGGGAAGCGGGCGCGGGAGACGACGCCCATGACGCAGCGAGTGAGCCCGTCATCCTGGACCGAGTCGGCCGCCACGCGGACGCTCTGGCCGGCGGAGAGGTCTACTTCTGCCACCAGCGTGCCGTCGAGGCCGGGGTCGTTCCGGAGCGCCTGCTGGTAGCAACCCTGCAGGTCGGACGCGCTCGCCTCGAGCGCCTGGCGCGCCTCGCGGCCACCCGCACCGTAGGGATCGCTCACCGCGACGCGCGGGCGCGCGCCCTGCGCCGCGGTCACGAGCGGCCGATCGCCGCCCTCACCGCCGCGGGCGAGCACCTGCCCGTCCACCACGTACTCCCAGGCGAACGGCTCCACGCCCAGCCCGTACTGGTGCGACCCGGCTACGTTCGCGCAGTAGGCCTCGTCCTCGTCGTCCGGCAGGGTGAAGGTGAGCGCGAGGGTGAGCTTGCGCTGGACGGCAGCCTGCGCGATACGCTTGGCCGTCGACGGGTCGGCTGCGACCGGTAGACCGGCCTGGCTCACCGTCCAGAGGTAGAGGGCGCCGTTCGCAGCGGCGAGGAAGGTCCGGTCGGACAGCGTGAGCTGCTGCTCGTCGCGGGGGGACCACCACCCGGTAGCGCCCGGCGAGCGCGGCCTCTCGCCGCACGTCCTGCTCGCCCTCCGCCTCCGCGCGCTCGACCACGTCCCCCTTCGTGGCGAGCCGCTCCGAGGGCAGCAGCGCCGCGCAGAGGGCGCGCGCCTGGGTCGGGTCGGCGACGACCTGGACCGTTCCGGGTTGACTGCTGGTGATCGGCGGGGCTTCCACCGACACCGTACCGGCCGCCGACTGCGGCGCGGCGAGGACGAGGGTCAGGGCGAGCGAGAGCATGCCCGCAACTTATGCATCGCCACCTGGCGCACGCGCCCTGAGCGACCCACCGAGGATGGTGAACCGTGCGGGGAGCATGCCGGGCTGCTCACCGTCGACGTCGAGCAGCACCGGGTCCCGTCCGAGCGGCTCCGCCTCCACGACGCACCCCCGGAACGTGGTCGTGTTGGGGAGTCGCAGATGCGAGCCATCGTAAAGCATGCCCTTCTTCAGGACGAAGTCGGTGAAGCCGAACCCTTTCCAGAGCGTGACGTCGAGCAGGCCATCGTCCATCCGCGCCGCCGGCGCGATCATCATCCCGCCGCCGAAGAACCTGCCGTTGCACACCGAGAGCGAGGTGATGCGGTCCTCGCGCCAGGGTCCGCCGTCGACGCGCCAGCGCACGGGCTGGTCGTGCCAGCCCATGAGGGCCTTCGCCGACGCCAGCATGAAGGTGGCCTTGCCGCCGAGGGCCTTGCCCATCCGCTCGACGTCCCGCACCACCCGCCCGGAGATGCCGAAGCCTGCCACATTGACGAAGTGGCGCGCCTCCGGCTTCCCGTCAGGGCCGACGAACTCGACCCGCCCCAGGTCGATGACGCGCTCGGCCGGCCCGGCCAGGACGAGCGCCGCCCCCAGCGCGTCCGCGGGGCACCCGAGCGAGCGCCGCAGGTCGCCGCCTGTCCCGCGCGAGATGAAGCCGAAGGCGCTGCCGCCGCAGCGCACGCCGCCGGCGGCGCGCTCCAGCATCAGCCCGTCGACGACCTCGCTGGCGGTTCCGTCCCCGCCGACCGCCACCACCAGGTTCGCCCCCGCACGGGAGACCTCGCGCGCGAGCACGACGCCGTGTCCGCGCCGCTCGGTGAAGCTGCAGTCGAAGTCGCCCAGCGCCTTGCGGACCGCGCGTGCGATGTCGTCGAAGTGACGTCCGGTGCGGCCGTGAGCGCTGGCGGGATTGACGATGAGGTGGGGCTTCATCCGCCCGCAGCATACTCCGGGGCGGGTGGCGCGCTCACGCGGCCGAGCAGGTGCCGCACGATCCGTGAGATGGGCACGCCGGTCGGGCAGACGGGGTCGCATCCCGGGCAAGCGGAGCAAGCTTCGAGCGCCTCGCGCGCGTGAGGCAGCTCGGCGCTGCTCTTCCCGTAGAGCCGGAAGGCGGCGTGGAGCCCGAGCGCGCGCACCGTCGGGACCGAGGTGGCGAGCACGCAGTCCACCTCGCAGAGGCCGCAGCCGATGCACGCGCTGGCCGCCTCGCCGACGGCGCGGTCGTCGGGGTGCGTCGGGACGAGGCCCTCCGAGGCGTAGTTCGCCAGGAACCGGTCCAGCCCGGTGCCGCGCTGGCGGACCCGTTTCACCGGGTGCGCAAGCAGGGCACGGTAGGCGAGGTACGAGAGGGCGCGGGGGCGGGAGGAGGACACCGCGCCCATCATAGGGCCGCGCCACGTCCAACGCCGGGCCCGGGGCCTCGTCAAGAATGTGGCGGCGCCCGGGCGGCGCAACAGCGCGTATTCACGGACGTCACTTCGTGGCTCCCCCCTTGCAACCGTCGGCCCTGTGGCGCGCCCTTCGCGTCAAGGAGAACACATGCGCATCGTCGGCATCGCCGTCGCGAAGGACGAGGCGGGCGTCATCGAGCCCTTCGTCCGGATCCACCGCAAGTCGCTGGACGGCCTGATCGTCCTCGACGACGGCAGCACCGACGGCACGCGTGCCATCCTGGAGCGGCTGGCCCGCGCGGATCCCAGGGTGGTCGTGATCGACGGAGCCGCCTCGGACCGCGCCGTCTCACTCGCGACCGAGCAGCTGCGCCGCCTCGAGGGCTCCGCGATCCCGTCCGCTACCGCGAGCGCGCCGAAGCGGTGGCCGGGCCGCGCGCGAGAGGGCCGTCCTGTCGTCACAGTGGTCGTCCCAACCCGTGACGCCGCCGCGACGCTCCAGACCTGCCTGGACGCCGCCGCCGCCGAGCTCGCGCCGGGGGATACCCTGATCGTGGTCGACGCGGGCTCGCGCGACGACACGCAGCAGATCGCCGAGCGCTTCGCGCGGGGTTGGGCCGGGGCAGCGGAGGTGATCCAGGCCGGTCCCGACGGTGGGCTTTCCGGCGCCATCGCGGCCGGGCTCGTCGCAGCGACGGGGGAGGTGTCGGCCCTCGTGCCGGCCGCCGTTGGCGTTCCCCGCGGGTTCCTGGACGAGGTGACCTCGCTCCTCGAGTCGCGCCGGGGCGCGGGGGCCGTGGCGCTGGAGGCGCCAGGCCGCGGTCTGTGCCTGGTGGGGCGCAACACACTCCTCCACCGCCTCGCCCTCAATGACCGCGACGCCCTGGTCGACGAGAGCGGGCTGCGCTTGAGCAAGGCCCTCGGGGCGCTGTCGCGCGAGCTCGTCTACGTCCCAGCGGCGGACGCCGGTCTGGCAGTTTCCACCCCATCGGCGGCGCGGCCGGCGCCCGCGACAGTCGTGTTCGGGCCGGGGTTCTTCGAGCAGGAGTCGACGTGGCGGTGGATGAGCAAGAGCGCCACGCTCACCGTGGCGCGTCCGGCCTCGCGCACGACGCTCTCCTTCGACCTCACCTGCGGCAAGGCCGACAGGTATGGCACGTTCCCGTTCGAGGTGACCGTCTCGGCCGGCGAAGCGAGCATGCACGTGGTCACCTTCGAACGAAGCGAGCAGACCCACCACGTCGAGCTGTCGGTGGACCCTTCGCCATCCGACGCCGTGGTGACGTTCGACAGCCAGCAGTCCTTCGTGCCGGCTGCTTCCGGCGGCGGCGACGGTCGCGAGCTCTCGGTGCGCCTGCAGGACCTGCGGCTCGGCGGCCACCCGATCCCGCCGACACGCGCGCCACAGACAGCCCCTCCGCGCCCGCCGGTCACGCAGGCCGGCACCGGCGCGCGGGCGTTCGCGTTCGCGGGTGTCGCGCGCGAGGAGGGGTATCGGCAAGCGCTGGAGAGCTTCGCCGCCAACCCGCACGTGCTGGTCGAGCTGAACTCCCGGTGCAATTTCCACTGCCGCTACTGCCGCAGCTCCAGCTCCGGCCGGCAGAAGAGCTTCATGCCCCGCAAGCTCTTCGACCGCCTGCTGGCTCAGCTCCCCGACGTCACCAAGAGCGACCTGCGGCTGCACGTCGACGGCGAGCCAACACTCCATCCCGAGTTCCTGGAGATGGCGCTCGACGCAAACCGGGCGGGCCATCGCATCGCGCTCGCCACCAACGCCTCCAACCTCAAGACCGACTTCCTGTCCATCTCGATGGCACTCGTGGTGAACGTGTCGACGAGCCCGGAAGAGCTGGCCACCCGCTCGCGGATGCGCTTCGAGCGTTACCTCGAGGGGGTGAAGCGTTACGTCACCGAGTGGACGCAGCGCCCGACCAGTCAGCAGCTCGTCCTCAAGATCTACACGAGCGCCGAGGAGCGCTGCCAGCCGCACCTCGTGGAGCGGAAGAAGGCGTTCGCGCACGCGTTCGTCGAGGGGGTGGGGCTGGCCGATCGCGGGCGCTGGGCCGACGGGACGGGCGGGCTGACGCACGAATTCACCTGCGCCAAGTCCCCCCAGGAGTCCCTCTCCCTCACCGTGCAGCCGCTGGCCGAGGGCGGCCTCTATCCCAACCTCAGCGGGTGCGCCATGCCCGGCGCCGCCATCCCGGCGGGCCGCGGCTTCTGCGACGCCGCCTGGAAGACGCTGGCCGTCCTCTCGGACGGAACCGTCAGCTATTGCTGCGTGGACATCACGGGCGAGACCGGCTTCACGCGCCCCGACGACGTCTGGCGCCACGGCCTCAAGGACCTCTGGCTCCACCACCCCGCCATCCAGAAGGACCGCACCGACTTCCTGGCCGGACGCGTGACGCGGCCCATCTGCCAGCAGTGCCTCGCCTCGGCACATCACCGCGAGCTGTACCTGTTCCCGACCCACTTCCCCTATCCCCCGACCCAGCCCGCGCAGCCGGCGGCCAGCCCGGGAGGTACCCCATGACCGGCAGCCTGCTTCTCGAGAACGACTCCCCCCGCTTCAAGACCCTGTCGGCGGACTTCGACCTGCCCGCCGGCCGCCACCGCCTCGTCGCGGCCTACTCACTCCTCGCGAACCCGCGCCACAACGTCAACCTCCTCCGCATGAGCGTCGTCAGGTGCGCACCCCGCACGGTGCTCCGCGCCGTGGTCCTGCCGCGGAAGCTGCGCCCAGACGGCGAGGAGAAGGTGGTGCGCATGGAGTTCGCCCTGGCGGAGGCCACCCGCGTCCAGCTCGAGGTGGCGCTCGATGGCCCGGGCCGCGTCGCATTGCACCGGATCGACGTCCAGGCCGTCGCGACCGGGGACATGCCGCGCGATCCGGTCGCGCTGTTCATCAACCCTGACCGCGGGTTGACGTCGGAGCGCATCGTCCACCAGGGCATCTCGTCGATCAGCGCGTACCTGCGGGCCCGCGGCATCGCCTCGCATGCCCTCGTGACCTCGACGTCCAGTGACGATTTCATCCTCGACGTGGTGGGACGGTACGACTACCAGTACGTCGGGTTCTACACCACGAGCGACGAAGGCTCGCTCGCCACGGTGAAGGCGCTCCTGTCCAGCATCAAGGCCCGGCGCCCCGACATCCTCGGCATCGCGGGCGGCGTCCACGCCACGCTCGATCCCGACGACCTGATGGCGCGCATGCCGGAGATGGACCTGTGCGTCCGCGGTGAGGGCGAGGAGACCTGCTTCGAGCTGGCCAGCGGCAAGCCCTGGGACGGCATCGCCGGGCTCACGTACCGGAGCGGCGGGCGGGTGGTGCACAACCCGGATCGGCCCACCTTGCCGGTGAGCGAGATGCTCCGCCCTGTTCGCGACAACTACTTCAACCCGCACTGGACGGCGAACTCCATGTCCACGTCGCGCGGTTGCCCGCACCACTGCCACTTCTGCATCGGGCACCGCATCTTCGGACGCAGCATCCGCTTCCGCCCGCTGCAGCAGATCGACGAGGAACTGAACGCGCTCTACGAGACGGGGGACCACAGCCTGGTGGTCTCGATCAACGACGACATGTTCAACATGAAGCGCGACCGGACCCTCGCGCTGATGGAGATCTTCAAGAAGTACCCGTTCTTCTACTTCCCGCGCGGGATGCGGGCCGACCGCCTCGACGCCGAGACCGCGCGCGCCATGCGCGAGGCAGGGGTGGTGGGGACCAGCATCGGCATCGAGTGCGCCGACGACGACGCGCTCAAGGCCATGCGCAAGGGCGAGACGCTGGCCCAGATAGAGCAGGGCATCAAGCACCTGCAGGACAACCAGATCGGGATCGTCGGTCAGTTCATGATCGGGAACATCGGCGATACGCTCGAGTCGGTGAAGAAGACGATCGACTTCATCAAGCGCCACGACATCCGCGACATCAACATCAGCTGCGCCATCCCCTTCCCTGGGACCGCCCTTCGGCAGTACGTCACCGAGAACAAGCTGATGCTGGAGAAGCCGCATCACACCTACAGTGACGTGACGAACGGCAACACCATCATCTTCTTCGAGACGCCGGCCTTCCGGCTCGAGGATCGCATCAAGGCCGTGGAGCTGGTCCGCGCCGCCGGCCTGTACACCCTCGCGTGAACGCTTCGAGAAAGGTCAAACGATGAGCCGCCTCAAGATCTGCCTGACGCAGGCCACGAACCCAGTCGACGTCAAGTGGAACGCGGCGCTCGGGTTCGGCTATCTGAAGGCCGCCGCCGATCGGCTGTTCCCGGGTGAGCTCGACTTCCTGGCCGCCGAGACGCTCGAGGAAGCGATCGCCTTCCACCCCGACGTGCTCGGCATCGCCAGCACGACGCAGGACTTCGGCGATGCCGCACGCATGTGCGACGAGGCCCGCGCGGCAGGAATCCCGCTGCTCGTGCTGGGGGGATTCCACATCACCGCCTTCCCCGAGACGCTGCCGGCGTCGGCGGACCTGGGCGTGCTCGGTGAGGGGGAGGTCACCTTCGGCGAGTTCCTCGCGCTCCTCATGCGGGGAGGCAGCCTGACCGGTGACGCGCTCGCCTCCATCCCCGGCATCGTCTACCGGGACGAGGGGGGCGAGCTGCGCAAGACGCCGGCGCGGCCGGTGGTGGCCGTCCTGGACGACCTCCCGGTGCCGGATCACCACTTCGGCCTGAGAGACGGACGCCTACCGTACCTGTTCACCTCGCGCGGCTGTCCCTACCACTGCAGCTTCTGCGCCTCGTCGGTGTACTGGCCGAACGTCCGGTTCCACAGCGCCGAACGCGTCATCTCGGAGATGGAGAGCATCGTCCAGGCAGACCCCTCGATCCAGTCGCTCAGCATCTGGGACGACCTGTTTTCCGCGGACAAGAAGCGGCTGCGCAAGATCGTGGACCTGTTCGAGGCCAGGGGCTTCCACCGCCGGATCTCCCTCGGGTCATCCATCCGCGCGAACCTGATCACCGACGAGCTGTGCGAGCTGCTGCGCCGGCTCAACTACACGCATGTCGGATTCGGCGCCGAGTCGGGCTCCGACGTGATCCTGAAGAAGTTGAAGGACCCCGGCTACTCGACGCTCGACAACCAGCGCGCGCTGGATACCGCGAGGCGGCACGGCTTCAAGGCCAGCGCCGGCTTCGTCCTCGGCCATTACGACGAGACCGAGGCCGACGTCCACCAGACCTACGGCTTCATCCTCGACAACTATGCAGCCGGGAAGCTCGCCAAGCACGACATCACCATCCTCACGCCCATGCCCGGCACGCCGCTGTGGCGATGGGCGGAGGAGCACGGCTTCGTGAGGCGGACTGGCATGGAATGGCACCGCCTCCGCTATCTCGCGATGTACAGCAACAAGCTGAGCGGCATCGAGGAGTGGATCGCCTTGCGAGAGCGGAACGGCAGCCTCTACCTCAACGACGCCAACGTGCCGCGAGCGGCGCTCTACCAGCTCATCCGGCACTACGAGGGGAAGATCGCGGCCGGCGACTTCACCCGGCCGGCGCTGCCGCGTCGCCCGGTCGTCACCGCCTCCGGCACCTCCCTCCGCATCCTCGACGCCGGGAGCGCCGAGGTGCTCCCAGCCTGGCGCTGAAGGAGCTCACCCCCGTTCGGCGCGCCGGCGGCATCGAGTGCCTCCCGGCGGTCGCTTAGGCGCGGAGCGCGCTCACGCGACCGCGGAATCGGCCCCTCTCCCCAACCCTCTCCCCGCTTCGCGGGGCGAGGGAGCCGACCTCGACCTCGACCTGGATTCGTCGCCTCGACCTCGACGGCGACGGAGGGCTCTCTCGCCGTTTCCGCCTCCCATCCCTGCGGGATTGTGAGGAGGCGGAAATGGCTCAACACATCGTCGCCGTCGAGGTCGAGGCTCGGTTCCCTTTTCAATCCCTGGACGTTTACGTCGCGGCTCGAGAGCTCGCGGCGCTCGTGCATGGCGCGCGCATCGCCGACGCGGAGCTCCGCGATCAGGCCACGCGGGCCGCGAAGTCGGTGTTTCTCAATCTGTGCGAGGGGCTCCCGAGCGATAGCGGGCCGATGCGGCGCAAGCACTTCGCGCTCGCGAACGGCTCCCTGCACGAGCTCGTCGGCACGCTCGACCTCGCCTGCGCCATCGGGGCGCTCGCACCCGAGCCGGCACGGCGAGCGCAGGCGCTCGCGGTCCGGGTGAAGCGCATGTTGCGGGCGCTCCTCACCGCACGAGCGGGGTGAGCATCGCCACGAGCCGCGAGGCGAGCCGGCCCACTTCGGCCGCGCTGCCGGCGCTTGCATCGCCACAGAGGGCCGCGATCTCGACCGCCGCGGACGCTTCGGTGGCCTCCGCCCGGGCCACCGCGAAGGCGCGCGCCTTGTCACCGCGCGTGACCCGTCCCGCACCCTCTGCGCAGTTGAGGCACGCGCTCTTGGCGGAGCGGAGCGCCTCGTCGCGCAGCTTCGCGTCGCGAACAGTGGCCCGCCGCACCGCGAGCAAGAGCTCCACCGCGACCCCGTAGGCGAGGAGCTTGTGGTGAGGAAGGGCGGGAGAGGAAGAGGGAGTATCCCGAGGAGAAAGCGTGTCGTTCATGGCCGGCGGATCCTTTCGCGAGCGGCAAGGAGACGACGGCCATGAACGCCCACGCACCGCGCGCGAGAGAGAACCCTGGAATAGCAGGCGCAGTGCCAGCCGAAGGATGGCGCGAGCCTGCGAGAAGCCATGAGGACCGAAGCCCCCTCACCCCGGCCCTCTCCCCCCGCCGGGGGAGAGGGAGAACATCTCGACCCCTCGACCTCGACCTCGACCCCGACCTCGACCCCGACCCTCGCTCCGCGGGGGAGCTCACGCCTCGGGCGTGCGACCCTGCTTCCGCAGCACGACATAGTGACCGTAGTGATGCATGAACATCCTGGTCCGGAGGCCGACGTGGACGCACTGGTCATAGAAGTGCGACTGGAGCTCGGCGCTCACGGCCTCGTTCACGGCCGGCAGCCAGTTGAAGCGACTCGCCGGGTCGACGTACGGGGCCGAGAGCGCCACGTCGAACCCCTCCTGCCCGGCGAACTCGAGGATCTCGTCGTTCGTGTAGGTCGCGACGTGATCGTTCCGCGTCATCAGCCGGTACGTGGCGTCATAGAAGCCGCCGAACGTGGGATATGACAGGTAAGCGTGGCCGCCGGGCCGAAGCAGGCGATGGGTCTTCCGGATGACCGCGCGCCAATCCATGCAGTGCTCGAGAACGTGGTGGGAGGTCACGAGGTCGAACGGCTCGGCGACCTCGAGCTCGAGCAGGTCGACCCGCCTGGTCACCGCGTGCCGGAACACCGGGTCCTTCGGCGTGAGGTGCTTGTCGATCCCCACGAAGTGGACGCGACTGGTGTCCACGCCGGCCTGCGCGTGCAGCTCCCGGTGCGCCGCGCCGAACAGCCCACAGGTTGGTCCGGTCCCGTAGTCGAGCAGGTCGCACCGGCCGCGCGATCCGATGATGTGCCTGACCAGCCCGAGGAGGTGGTGGCGAACCATCCGGTCGAGGTGAGCGGCGTCGTAGGCGTTCACGAACTGCTCGATCGACAACTCCAGCGGGAGCTCCGGCGGTGGGGGCGACTGGAATGGGAGGCCCGACCCCGACGTCCGGGCGCGAAAGTGTGCGTCGTACTCACCCTTGGTGATTGGCGCGAAGTCCCGGCAATCGCGTCGCGCGTGGCGGAGCATCCCCACGAGCACGTGGAACGGATCCCCTACCCTGCTACGATTCCTGTCGAGCCAGGCGTCCAGGCTGTCATCAGCGTGATTCGACATCGAACGGTCGCCTTCGCTCCGAGGGACGAGCACAGATCGCGAGCCGAGAACAGGACGCGCAGTCGCCGGCGCGAGAATGCGCTCGAGGGCGTCCCCGACCGCAGCAGGACCATAGCAAGCCTCGACGTGCGCCTTGCCGGCCGCCGAGAGCCGCTCCCACAGCGCACGATCCGAATGGAGCTCGACGACCGCGGCCGCCAGCGCCTCTGGATCGTCAGCCACGAGGACGTGCTCGCGGTCGACGAGCCCCATGCCCTCCGCGCCGATGCGTGTCGTGACCACCGGGAGCCCCCGGCCCAGCGCCTCGCCGACCTTCCCCTTCATCCCGGCGCCGTAGCGCAGCGGCGCGATCGAGACACGGCAGGAGTCGAGATAGGGCTCCACCGCGGGCACCTGTCCCGTCACCACGATGCTCTCGCTCGCGAGCGCGCGGACCTCCTCGGGCGCACTCCCCCCGACGACGAGCAACCGCACGCCCGGGAGGCTCTCCCTCACGCGCGGGAGGACGTCCGAGCAGAACCAGCGGATCGCATCAACGTTCGGGGTGTGCGCGAAGTTCCCCACGAAGAGCAGCCCGTGGCGCGCATCGAAGGGCGGGCTGGGAGCGTCCGCACGAGGGTGCACGTTCGGGATGACCGAGAGCGGAGTGCGCACGCCCCGCCTGCGCAGCGTCTCGGCGTCGGCCTCGGTGACGGTCACGACCGTATCCGCCTGGCCGTAGACGGCGAGCTCGCGGCGCTTCTTCTCCTTCAGCTCCTTCCTCATCTTCCCGAGCTGGCCCTCGAGCTCGGCCTGCCGGCGCTCGCGGAGGAAGTGTACGTCGACCGTGTCGATCACGATGCGGGTCGCCGGCGAGTTCAGCCGGATCGCTGGGAGGTACTGCTCGCCGATGTACCAGAACGACAGCCATGCGACGTCGAAACGGCGACGCGCCAGCAGGGCGGGAAGGTCCACGCGCGGCGCATCGCTCTGGTAGCCCAACTCCGCCATGCGGTCGGGATCCCCCGCGTACGCCTCGATGCCCATCGCCTCGAGCTCACGCCGGTAGCGCTCCTGCCGGTTGCCGTTGCGCCCGATGTAGGTGACGCGGAAGCCCATCGTGCGCATGAGCTGGAGCAGCCGGAAGAGCCGCAGCGAGCCCGAGGCGTGGTCGTGGAGCGGCATGAAGGGGTCGACAACCAGGACGCTCGGCCCATCGCCGGCTGGCTCGTTCGGTGTGCGGCGCAGCCTCGAACGGTCGGCCGTCGTGGGCAAGTCGCCTGAGACCTCCGGGGGCAGCTCCTGCTCACTCAGCACGTCTCGCCACTTTTCGACGAACTTCGTCCGATTCTCCACCTGGTACTTCTTCATCCCGCTCGCGAGATCGGTACCCGCCGTGACGCCCTCATGGTGCACCACGATCGAGCCGGGGCAGTAGACGACCTTGTGGCCCAGGCTGCGGATGCCGAAGCAGAGATCGGTGTCCTCGTAGTAAGCGGGCGCGTAGCGCGCGTCGAAGCCACCCAGCTTGTCGAACAGGTCCCGCCGCACGAGCAGGGCGGCGCCCGAGCAGTAATCCACCTCGCACGCCTGCTCGTACTTTGGGTTGAACGGGTTGTCGCTCCGCCCGAAGTTCCAGCCGCTTCCGTCCGAGAAGATGATCCCGCCCGCCTCCTGCAGCTTGCCGTCCGGATACACCAGCCTGGCGCCGGCCGCGCCGATGGACCCGTCGCCCTCCAGCGTCTCGACCAGCGCCGTGAGCCAGTTCTCCTGCGGCGCCGTGTCGTTGTTGAGAAAGAGAAGGTACTTGCCGCGAGCCACCGCCGCGCCCTGGTTGCATGCGCCCACGAAGCCTACGTTCTCGGCGTTCCGGATCACCTGCACGTCGCCGTCGAGCGCGGCCAGGAACTCCGGGGTGGCGTCCGTCGAGGCGTTGTCGACGATGACGACCTCGAACAGCTCGCCCGGCGTGTTGCGGATGAGCGACTCCAGGCAGTTCCGCGTGTACTCGACCTTGTTCCACACCGGGATGACGATGGTGACGGGCGGCGGAGCGGAGCGCCGGGGCGCCGCAGCCAGACCGAGCTGCTCATCCGCGGCGACATCATGAATCGGCACCCGCATCTGCCGGGCCGACTCGATCAGATCCGTCGCGGCCCCCGTGCTCACCACGAGGCTGGCGCCACGCAAGACCTGCTTCCATCCCTCCGGGGAGGCGGGGCGCGCGATGAGCAGCAGGTCGGCATCGAGGGTGGCCGGGAGTGCCTGGATCTCGGGGTGGATCGGGTCGATGTGCTCGCGAGGAAGCGCGACGCCGACGGTCACGTCCTGCCTCGCGCCCAGCTGCTCGACAACCGTGGTGAGCACAGCGGCGAGGCTGTTCGGGGGGGATCCAAGTTCCGCCGCAAGGAGGACGCGAATCGCTCGCGACCCCTGCCAGGGGTCCGCAGACGCGCTTCCGGGGTCCATTTCCTCCGCGTCGTCCCGAGTCGAAGGTCGACCGACGCCCATCTCGGCGACCGGCTTCGCTTGGCCCTTGCGCATGGCGAAGGTGATGAACTGCAGGACGTCGGACTCCTCGAGGAACTTCGCAGCGTCGCCCCCCAGCGACCCCACCAGCTCGGCCACGCGTTCGACGTCGCGAGGCCGTTCTGTCTGCGAGCCAGCGATCCGGCCTCGGACCTCGAACCCGGTGGAGTCGAGGAGCCGCACCATGCTCTGCCGCGTGAAGAAGCGCAGGTGGGTGCGATCCAGGACTCCAGACTCCGAGTAGTCCCAGTCACCGTCCACGAGCAGCGGCATGATCACGGTCGCGTGTCGAACGTTGGGCAGGGAGACGAGGATTGCGCCATCAGGGCGAAGCCACCGAGCCAGATGCTGCAGGACTCGGCCGGGATCTGCGAGGTGCTCGAGGACGTCCGCGAACGTCATCAAGTCGAAGTGGCCGTCCGGGTACGGCAACTCGGGGAGTGCGTTCAGGTCGAACCGGTGAGCCGCCGTCAACCGCGTGCGCGCCACTGCGAGCGCCGGTTCATGGATGTCGACGCCCACGACCTCGAGGGCTCCCTTTTCGAGCAGGGCTGCGCCCATCGCCCCCGCGGCGCAGCCGACCTCGAGGATGCGCAAGCCCGAGGCGGTGACGAGCTGCGTCAGCTCAGGCCGCGCGAAGCAGTAGTAAGCCGGGAGCTGGGCGGGACTGGTCTCGTTCATTCCACTTCCTCGGGAGAGGGGACGGCCGACCCCCCGAGGCATAGCAACGGCCGAGCCAGCGAAATGAGCCCGTTTCACGAAGTTGCTTCAGGGGTGCGCCACGGAATTGGCGCGCCTGCCAGCGGACTGACTCGACGGAGCACCTCGCGCGGCGCGGGTGTCAAAGCGCAGGGTCAGGTGCTCGCCGCCGCCCGCCCCGCCAGATAGCCGGTCACGATCGCCACCCCGAGCCCGGTGCCATCCGCCGCCACCTCGTGGCCGCCGATGACGGCTCCGGCGGCAAAGAGGCGGGGGTGCAGCGGTCCACCGGAGGCGCCGAGCGGCCGGAGCTGGCGGTCGATGCGCACACCGGCGGCCAGAAGCGGCTGGGGGGCGCGGCGCTCGCGGACGGTCAGCGTGGCGGAGGGCCGCGCCGCGAGGTGGGCGCCGGAGACGCCCGCCTCGGTCGCCTGCACCGGGAGCCCGAAGAGCGGCTCGAGGAGCTGCCCACGCCTGACGATGCCGCCCCCCACGAACCGTCCGGTCGCGAGCACCCAGCTCCGGGCGCGCAGCTCGCGCCCTCCCACCGCGACCGCGTCCCCCGGACGGGCGCCGTTCTCCACGACCACCTCACCCATCACCGTCTCCACCCCCGCAGCGAGGAGCCTCGCGTCGAGCGCGGCCTGGAGGCGCAGGCCGGGAACGCTCGGGACGTCCGAGAGCGTCTCCGCCACCGGCACACCCGCGGCTTGCGCAATGCGCTCCATGACGCGCGTCCCGGGCGCGAGGCCGAGCACCGGCGGGAAGAGCGCTGCGACCGCGCCGGACGGGAGGGCGCGGCGGAGGAGCCGCCCCGCCGCGTCGGCCAAACCGGGCGCCTCCAGCGCGCGCGCCAGCTCGTGGGGGCGCGCCAGCGCGAGGTCGTCGCGCATGAAGAGGTCGAGCTCGACCGCGACCGCCGGCGGTGCGCCCATCGCCGAATAGCGCGCCAGGCCACCCGCGACGAGCCGGGCGTCGAAGCCCAGGTGGCCGCGGAAGCCCACCACCGCCAGCGTCCCCCGCACCTGCGCCAGGTCCGCCGCCACCATGGTCCGCTGCGCCAGCGCGGCCGTCATGACCGCGCCGTAGGGGGTCGCGAGGTGGAGCGGGCGCGGGGAGAGCGGGGCGAGCAGCTCCGAGAGCTGGGCGGCCGTGAAGGCGAGCGACTCCTCCAGCGCATCGAGGGCCGAGCCGAGCGCGGCGTAGGGGTGCTCCGGCCGGCTCAGGGCGATGCGGTGCGCCGCGGCCATGGTGTCGAGCCGGTCCACGAACGGCTCGCCCGGCGCGGCCCAGGCGTCGGGAGCGGCGCCGATGGCCCCGGAGGAGAGCGCGGTCGCCCCGGGGGCGCGGCGGACGAGTACGACACGGGCGGCGCTCTCGCGGGCCGCCAGCGCGGCGATCGCTCCGGCCATGCCGCCGCCGATGACGAGGACGTCGGCCTCCGCTGAGCGCGCCTCCTCTCCCTGGCCCTCCCCCCCGGCGGGGGGGAGGGATCTGGTTGAACTGGGGCGCGTGGGCCCTGGATCTCCCGTCACAGCCGCCCCACGCCGGTGTGCGCGCCGCGGAGCAGCTCCTCTTGCGCGAGCTGGTGCCCGTCGAGCACCGCGCGCCGTTCCCGCCAGCCGAGCTCGAGCAGGTCGGCCAGCTCGGCGCGGACCTGCTCCGCGCTCCAGCCGAGCTCGCGCCCGGTGAGCTGCGCCGCGATGCGTGCGCAGTCGAGGCCGCCGCAGGCGCCCACCGCGAGGCGGCAGCGGCGCCGCAAGTCCTGAAGCCGCCGCACCTGCTCGTGCCGGACGCAGTGCACCACCTCGGCCGCCAGGATCCCCTCATCGCGGCACAGGACCATGCCGAGACGCGGGTCGTCGTCGACGAGGCGGAGCACGTCTTCGGCGCGCGCGCCGTGCCGGTAGACGAGCCGGGCCACGAGCGGCGCCGCCACCCGGTGCGCCGCAGCGAGCCGCTCGACGTCCGGCACGGCCTCCCCACCCGGCAGCGGCACCTCGTGCGTGCGGCAGGCCGGCGCGTTCCTGCCGAGCTTCCGGACGATGAGATCCGCGGCCTCCTGTGACTGCGCCCGGTAGCTGGCGAGCTTGCCACCCACGATGGAGAACAGGCCGTCGGCGCCCTCCCCGGCGTGATCCAGGATCTCGTGCTCGCGCGAGAGGGCGTCCTCGTTCACGCCGTACCCGTAGAGCGTGGTGCGGAGCCCCCACCAGGCCCGGCTCACCCGCGCCTGGCGCACGCCGGGCACGAGCGAGGCGACGCCCTCCAGCAGGTACTCCACCTCGTCGTGGGTCGCCTCCAGGTCGTCCGGATCGCCATAGTAGTCGTCGTCGGTGGTGCCGATGATGGAGTCGTTCTCGTGCGGCATGAGGAACATCTGCCGGCCGTCCACCGCGGTGCAGGTGATGCCGTAGTTCGAGAAGCGCCGGTCGAGCGTGAGGTGCACGCCCTTCCCCGGACGCATCGGCACGCGCAGGCCGTTCCGGCGAGCGAGCCGCGGCGACCAGGCGCCGGTCGCGTTGAAGACAACCGGCGCGCGCGCCTCGCCCGTCTCCCCGGTGAGCGCGTCCCGGAACCGCACGCCCACGACCCGCCCGCCCTCGACGAGCAGATCGCGCGCCTCGGTCCAGGTGCGCAGCTCGCATCCGTGCTCCCGGGCCGAGAGCGCGTTCAGGACGCAGAGCCGGTGCGAGTCGATCCCCCACTCGTCGAAGGTGACCGCGCCCTGCAGGCCCGGCCGGAGCGCCGGCTCGAGCTGGTACAGCTCCTCGGCCGAGAGGCGGGTGGACGGCTTCCCCCGCTTGAGCGGCTGGTACAGGTCGTAGGTGCCGACGTACACCTCCGTCGCGTACCAGGTGGCGCGCTCGACCAGCGTCGCCGCCTCGCCGCGCGAGGTGAACGGCATGAGGAACGGGATACGGAACAGCAGGTGCGGCGCGATCCGCTGGATGTACCCCGAGTCGCGGCAGGCGCGCTCGGTGACGTGGCGGTCGGCCAGCATGTAGCGGATGCCGCCGTGGATCATCCCGGAGTTGGCGCCGCTCGCGCCGCAGGCGAGATCGGCCTTCTCGAGCAGCAACACCGACAGCCCGCGCAGCGCCAGGTCCCGGGCGGTGCCGGTGCCGTTCACGCCGCCGCCCAGGATGATGACGTCGTAGCCGCCCAAGTGGGCGGAGTCTACCCGCTGGCCAGCCCGGCCACCACGTCACGCAAGTAGCCGGCCTCGTCGCGGGACGACATGATGCGGAACCCGGCCTCCGCGATGCGGTGCCGCTCGTCGGGATGCGCCAGCAGGTGAAGGCAGCGGTCGGCGAGCGCTTCGTGAGCCGCGAAGGCCACGCCCTCCTCGAAGGCGGCCTCCTCGGCGGCGTCGCAGCCGCGCTCGGAGACGACGCATCGCCGGTTCGCGAGCAGGTACGAGACCCGCACCACCTCGAACACCTTCGCCTGGTAGTAGTGCACGTTGACGACGATTCGCGACCGTGCCACCAGCGCATCGCGGGCGGCGCCGTAGAGGCCGAAGGCGGCGTGGACGCGCGCGCCCCGGCGCGTCAGCTCGTCGAGGACCATCCGCCGGCGCGGGTTCATCGAACCATAGAAGAGGACGTCGAGGTCCTCCGCTGCCGGCGCGATCCGCGTGAGCTGCGGGACATAGCCGACCGGCACCACTGCTGGCCGGGGCACGCCCATCTGCTCGAGCGCGTCGGCGTTGGCGCGGCTGTAGTCCCAGACCTGGAAGGCCCGGAACAGCGCCAGCAGCTCCGGGGTGAGCCAGGAAGAACCTTCCTCCACCTGCTCCAGGTTGTAGATGATGGAGCCGGGCAGGAGCCGCACGCTGGTGCCCGGCACGAGGTTCGCGCCGAGGACGATGTGGCGCCGGCCCGGCAGCGACGGGTCGGTCGTGAGCACGGCATCGCACCCGGCCGCGCCGAGCCCGTGGACGAGGGTCTCTGCCACTTCGGCGAAGGCAGCGCTGTGGGGGTAGCCGGGCGGCGAGATGACGGTCACCGCGAAGCGCGGCCCGGCAGTCGCCACGGGCGACGCGCCGGCCGTCGCCGCGCGGGGCCCTCCGGCGGTCATCGCCCGCAACCTCAGCTTGCGGTGCCGCCCGAGGAGGCCGCTCCCGGTGCGATCGAGGGCGCGCGTGAGGAGGACGCTCGCGTCGGCGGCGGAGCCGAGCGCGGCGGCGGCCGCGGCGGCGAGGAGCCAGCCGTCGGGGCGGTCACCCAGGAGCGGCTCCAGGAGCGAAAGCGCACGGGCCGGATCGCCGCCGTCGAGCACGGCCTCGGCGCGCCCGAGCAGCGCCGCGGGGTCCGCCGGCAGCTCGCGCAGGGCCGCCTCGAAGGCCGCGAGCGCGTCGACGGGGCGGCCGGCGAGGAGCAGGACATGCCCGGCGGACACGAGTGACGCAAGCTGGTCGGAGCCCTCGACGATGCGCTCGGCAACCGGTTCGTGTCGGCCGTCATATGCGGCCTGATAAGCAGCGGCGGCGGCCCGTGCGCGCTCGCGGCGCGCCGCCTCGTCCGGCTCCGCCAGCGCGAGGAGCTCGAGCGCGCAGCCACGCAGGTAGTGCCAGTCGACGTGGGGCCCCTGGCGCGCCTCGGCCCGATCGGCCGACTCGAGCGCTGCCGCGGCATCCCCGCGACGGAGCGCCAGGATTCCGCGCAGCGCCGCGACGCGGTGGATCGATCGTTCGTTCGGCTGATGGTCCACCAGGGCCCAGCCCGCCTCGACCGCGGCGCGGGCCTCCACCTCGTGGCCCGCGTGGAGGTGCTCGCCGGCGAGATAGCCCCAGGCGATGACGTCGTCCGGATCCTCCTGGCAGCGGCGCCGCAGGAGCTCGAGGTTCCGCTCGCGCTTGCCGCGCGCGGCGCGCAGCTCCGCCACATGGCCGAGGTGGATGATGGCGGTCTCGATGACACCGGCCTTTCGGCCGCGGCCCACCAGCCAGCCCTCCACCGACTCGTGGACGATCCCCTCGTAGCGGAGCCCTCCCGCGTTGCGCAGCAGGCGCGGCAGGAGCGTCGGCGTGCCGTCGCGGGCGCGGCCCGCGAGGACGTCGGCGGCCGTGGCGTCGAGCCTGCTCGCATTGTGGAGCGGGATCATGCCCACGTCGAACCGGGCGTCGCGCACGGCCCGGCGCAGCGCCCGGCCCGCCCCGGGGGCGAGCCGCTCGTCGGCGTCGAGGATCAGGATCCAGTCGCCGTGAGCGGCCGCCAGCGAGGCGTTCCGCGCGGCGGCGAAGTCTCCCAGCCACGGCGACTCGACCACCACCGCGCCGGCAGCGCGGGCGATCTCCCGCGTCCGGTCCGAGCTGCCGGTGTCCGCGATCACGATCTCGTCCACCGCCCCCTTCACGGAGGCGAGGCAACCGGGGAGCAGCTGCTCCTCGTTCTTCGCGATGAGGCAGAGCGAGATCCGATCCACCCGCCGGTGGACAGCAAGCGCGGGGCCAGCCGCCGAACGCCCCCTGAACAGGCCTGTTTCGCAGAGGCGTCAGCCGTATGACGCGCCCCGCGTCAGGCCGGTGGCGGGTGACCCAGGGCGCGCGACCCCCCGGTGGCGCGAGGGCAGATCACGACTTCGGTTCGTAGGTGCTCTTCACGTACACGTCGCGGAGCTGCTTCGCGTCGACGTCGCCCGGGGCGGCGGTCATCAGATCCGTGCCCTTCTGCGTCTTCGGCCAGGCCACCACGTCGCGGAGGGACTCCGACCCGGTGAGGAGCATGCAGAGCCGGTCCATGCCGAGCGCGATGCCGCCGTGCGGCGGGGCGCCCATCTTCAGGGCGTCGAGGAGGAAACCGAACTTGGAGCGCGCGTCCTCGTCGGAGATTCCCATCGCCTTGAAGACGCGCGCCTGCACCGCGGGATCGTGGAGGCGGATCGAGCCGCCGCCGATCTCGACGCCGTTCAGCACGAGGTCATAGCGGTAGCAGTTCACCCGCGCCGGATCCGTCTCGAGGTACTGCACGTCCTCGTCGTGCGGCCGGGTGAAGGCGTGGTGCGCGGCGGCCCAGACGCCAGCGTCCTCGTCGAACTCGAACAGCGGCGGGTCGACCACCCACAGGAAGCGCCAGTTGCCGCCCGAGCCGTACTCGGGGATGAGGCCGTGCTTCTTGGCGAGGTGGACGCGCAGGTTCGCCATGACCGTCTGCACGGTGGAGGGCTTGCCGAACTGGAACAGGACGAGGTCGTTCGGCTGCGCCCCCACGGCGGCGTTGATGGCGGCGCGCAGCTCGGGGGTGATGGTCTTCGCGAGCGGCGACTGGGTCCACTCGCCGCCCTCGCCCACCTTGGCGCGGGCGAGGCCCTTCGCGCCCATCCCCTTCACGTACTCCTCGAGCTTGTCGATCTCGGTGCGCGAGAAGGCCAGCGCGCCCGGCACCCGCATCGCCTTCACGATGCCGCCGGCCTCCACCGCGTCCTTCAGCATGGGCACCCCGCCGCCGCCGTGCTGCTTCACGAGCGCGGTGAGGTCGGTGTGCGGCATGTCGAAGCGGAGGTCGGGCTTGTCGTTGCCGTACTTCTCCATCGATTCGGCGAACGGCATGCGCTGGAACGGGCGAGGGATGTCGATCCCCAGCACCTCCTTCCAGAGCCGGCAGACGAGCCCCTCCATGACGTCGAAGATGTCGTTCTGCTCGACGAAGCTCATCTCGACGTCGATCTGGGTGAACTCGGGCTGGCGGTCGAGGCGCAGGTCCTCGTCGCGGAAGCAGCGCACGATCTGGAAGTACCGGTCGAACCCGGCGATCATGTAGAGCTGCTTGAAGAGCTGCGGGCTCTCCGCGAGCGCGTAGAACTTGCCGGGATTGAGCCGCGACGGGACGAGGAAGTTCCGCGCGCCCCCAGGCGTGTACTTCACCATGAAGGGCGTCTCGAGCTCGAGGAAGCGCTGGTCGGTGAAATAGTTCCGGGTGAGGTGATTCACCCTGGCCCGCGTCATGAGCGTCTTCTGCAGCGGGGCCCGTCGCAGATCGAGGTAGCGGTACTGGAGCCGCTTCTCCTCGCCCGTGTCGATCTTGTCGTCGATCTGGAATGGGGTGGGCTCGGAGCGGTTGAAGATCTCGAGGTCGGCGGCATGGACCTCGATCTCGCCGGTGCGGAGCTTCGAGTTCACGTTCGTCCCGCGCGAGACGACCTTGCCGCGGATGCCGACGCAGTACTCGAGGCGGAGCTGCCCGGCCAGCTCGTGCACCTCCGGCCGGACGTCCTCCTCGAACACCACCTGGGTGAGCCCCTCACGGTCCCGCAGGTCGATGAAGACCGCTCCGCCGTGGTCGCGCCGGTTGGCTACCCATCCGAACAGCACGACGTCCTGGCCGACCTGTTCCTTGGCGAGTTCACCGCAGGTGTGTGTGCGCTTGAGCTCCGTGATGAAGCGGGACAATCGAGCCTCCAGGGGTGGGGTGAGGCAGCTAACACTCGGGAATGCGGTGCGTCAAGGCGAGCGATGCGCCGCTCGGCCGGCCTCGGCGGGGGCGCACCGGACGGTGGTGGCGCTTTCGTTCTTACAGCACCCCGGCGGGAAAAATGACTGCCGCGTGCACGGCCGCCCGGGTAACCGCTCGCGGATGGCAGGCGCGAGCGTATGGCCCCCCCGTTGCACGGCAGGACGACCGGGGGCGGGAGGGGCGATGCAGACCAAGGGTGACGGCACGACGTTCGATCCGATCTGCGGGAAGCGCGTCGATCCCGACGGCTCGCAGAACGTGGAGTACAAGCGGCGCAAGTACTTCTTCTGCTCCGGGCGCTGCAAGGAGCGCTTCGAGCGCCAGGCCGAGCGCCACCGCGTGCAGGACCTGGCCCGCATGGGCGCGCTCTTCGCCGACCAGAAGGTCCACTGGGGCGTGGCCTGACGCGCGATCTTGGCCTCGCGGGGGGCGCGCCATAGAGCGCTCGGCGGCGGGGGACAAGCCCCCGCCCTACGGTTGTTCACTCGACACTGCGCAGATCGCGGATCTTGAGCTGCAGCCGCCGCGTGCCGTCCCAGTCGTCGAATCCGAGCGTCACCGCCGCCTCGACCTCGCCATCGCAGAGGCCGAGGCGGTCGCCCATCGAGAATCCGATCGCGTCCACCCCGGCCGCGAAACCGAGCTTGAGGTGCGCGCCGCCCGCCCCGACGGTGCGGGCGCGGCGAGGCCGGCCGCAGACCGCGAAGAGGGGCTCCGGGTGTCCTGCACCGAAGGGCGCCAGCCGCTCCAGCGACTCGGCTGCCCGCTCCGAGACCGCCTCGGCGAGGAGACGTCCCTCGATGCGGCAGCGCGGCACGAGATCGTCGTCACTGATCTGCTCCCGCGCCAGGGCCTCGAACGCCTCCCGGAAGGCGGGCAGCGCCGCCGGATCCAGCGTGACGCCGGCCGCGTGCTGGTGCCCACCGAAGCGGGTGAGGTGCGGGGCACAGCGCGCGAGCGCGTCGTACAGGTGGAACCCCTCGATGCTGCGCCCGCTTCCCTTCGCCACCCCATTCGCGACCCCCACCAGCACCGCCGGCCGGTGGAACCGCTCCACCACCCGCGAGGCGACGATGCCGATGACGCCGGGGTGCCAGCTGTCTCGCGAGAGCACCAGGCCGCGCGCCCCGGCCCCTACCCGCTCCTCCGCCTGCGCGAGTGCCTGGACAAGGATCTCGCGCTCGATCTCCTGGCGGGACCGGTTCTCGTGGTCGAGCTCGTCGGCCAGCGCCGCCGCCTCCGCCTCGTCGCGGGTGAGCAACAGCCGGACCCCGCGCGACGCATCGTCGAGGCGACCGGCCGCGTTGAGGCGGGGTCCCAGCCGGAACCCGATCTGACCGGCGGTGACAGCGGCCCCCTCGGCGAGCCCCGCCACTCGCTTCAGCGCCCGCAGCCCGGGCCGGCCGGTGCGCGCGACCTCCTCCAATCCCCAGCGCACGAGCACGCGGTTCACACCGGTGAGCGGCACCACGTCGGCGACCGTGCCCAGGGCGACGAGGTCGAGCGCTTGGCGCAGGTTCGGCTCGGGCCGCGTCGCGCCGAAGCGCCCGGCCTCGCGCAGGCGCTTGCGGAGCGCCATGGCGAGGCAGAAGGTGACGCCGACCGCGGCGAGCGGCTTGTACGGATACCCGCAGCCAGGCTGGTGCGGATTCAGGATGGCGGCGGCGGCCGGAAGCTCCACCGGGACCGTGTGGTGGTCCACCACCACCGCCTCGACGCCCAGGTCGGCGGCGGCGCGCACCTCCGCCACGCTGGTGATGCCGCAGTCGAGCGAGACGAGGAGCCGCGCGCCCTCCCCGGCCAGCCGGCGCACCGCTTCGGTGTTGAGGCCGTAGCCCTCCACCAGGCGATGCGGCACGTAGGTCACGACCTCGGCGCCCGCCGCCCGCAGGAAGCCGGCCAGGAGCGCGGTCGAGGTGATGCCGTCCACGTCGTAGTCGCCGTAGAGGGCGATGCGCTCACCGCCGGAGATGGCCCGCACGATCCGGTCGACGGCTGCGGGCATGCCCTTCATGAGGAAGGGGTCCGGCAGATCGGTGAGGCGCGCCTGCAGAAAGCGCTCGGCGTCGGCCGGATCGCCGAGCCCGCGGCAGGCGAGCACCCGCGCTGCGAGCAGCTCCAGGCCCAGCTCGCGCGCGAGCCTTCCGGCCGCCGCCTCGTCACAGCCCACCTCGACCCAACGCCGCGCTAGCACGAATGGTCAAGTAGCACGGGGCCCTGACAGTCGGGCGACCTCGACCTCGACCCCGACCGCGACCGCGACCGCCCCCTCACCCCAGCCCTCTCCCCCGTCGGGGGAGAGGGAGGAAGAGGAAGAGACCCCGACCCCGACCCCTCGCTCGGCGGACGCGGGCTCGCCAACCGCCACCCGAGCGGCGCTTCGTCCTAGAATGCGGCCTGCCATCCAACAAGGAGCGACTCGCATGCGCCGTCCTCTGCTCGCCATCCCCCTCGCCCTCCTCGCCGCCTGCGGCGTCTCGAAGGAGGAGTTCGCCGCCCAGCAACGAGACGCCCAGCAGTACCGGGAGCGCTACCAGGGCGAGGCCGACAAGACTGCCTCCCTGGAGCGCAAGGTGACCGAGCAGGAGGAGAAGCTCACGGCGCTGCAGCAGAAGCTGACCGTGCGGGACCAGGAGATCGCCCAGCTCAAGACAGCCGCGCTGAAGCTCGAGGAGGAGAAGGGCGCGCTGGTGGCGAAGAGCACGCAGTATGAGCAGCTCACCTCCTCGTTGCAGAACCAGATCCAGAGCGGCCAGGTGGAGATCTCGGAGCTGCGCGGCAAGATGACGGTCAAGCTGAAGGACAAGGTCCTGTTCGCGTCTGGGTCCACTGCGCTCGGCAAGGAAGGACGC
>WNGL01002077.1_pt1 | contig 24448 bp, 25 predicted proteins | sample 5400591 | NCBI WGS metagenome assembly WNGL01 (sample SAMN13153377, study PRJNA577476) | soil metagenome | isolation source: 80 cm soil or saprolite under Garry oak tree replicate 1 | place: USA:California | collected 2016-06-15 | reverse complement strand
CGATCTTGAGGGCCTCGCCCTCGAACTCGACCGGGACCTCCTCCTTCGCCTCGCCGAGGTCCGGGTTCTGCGAGGAGACGCGCAGGAGTCCCTTCTCGAGCTCGAGCTTCACCGCGTGGGCCTTGTCGGTGGAGAGGAGCGAGATGCGCCGCAGCGTCTCCTGGAAGCGGTCGCGGCCGAGCTTCACCGCCCGGTCGCTCGCCTTCGGGACGACCTGGCGGTAGTCGGGGAAGAGCCCCTCGATGAGCCGCATCGAGAGGGTGACGCCCGGGCGGCGCACGATGGCGGAGTTCTCGACGAAGCCGAGCTTCGTCTCGCCGGCCTCGCCGCCCGCCTCCGCGGCCTCGGCGAGGAGCTTCTTCAGCTCCTGGAGGCCCTTCTTCGGGAGGATGACGCCGCGCTTGAGGCCGAAGTTTGCGCCGACCTTCCGCTCGACGAGCGCGAGCCGGTGGCCGTCGGTCGCGACGAGGCGGAGGGCTTCCGCGGAGGGCTCGAAGTAGACGCCGTTCAGGTTGTAGCGGGTCTCGTCGGTCGAGACCGCGAAGAAGGTCCGCTCGACCATGTCGAGGAGGAGCTTCGGGTCGATGTCGCCGAACGGGACCTTCTCGAAGCGAGGCAGGGCCGGGAAGTCCTCGGCCGGCAGGCCGACGATCCGGAACTCGGAGGGGCCGCTCCGGACCTCGAGGTAGTTGTTGTGCGCCTTCTTCAGCGCGACCTGCTGCTCGGGCAGCGACCGCACGATGTCGAAGAGGTGGCGGGCCGAGACGGCGAGGGCGCCCTCCTTCAGGACCTCGCACCCCTCGCCGTGCTCGGAGGAGACCGCGAGGTCGAGGTCCGTCGCCGAGACGATGAGGGTGTCCTTCTTCGCCTCGAGGAGGACGTGCGAGAGGATCGGCATCGTGGACTTCTTCTCCACGATCCCCTGCGAGCGGCCGAGGGCCTTCGAGAGCTCCGAGGTCGCGATCTTCAGTTCCATGGGAGATCCTCTTCTTCTTCTCTTCTTAGTAGAAGCAGGGGACGCCTGGCTGTGGAGAACCGGGCAGACTCCCTGGATCCGTTGGCCTTTTCCACCTGGACAAGGACAGCGATCCGTCTGGGTCGAGTTTGTGTAGCGTGCGGCGTGAAAAGCTGTCAACAGCCGCCCACACGGAATCCCCTCCGCGGCCACACCGGCGTCCACAGGCCGTCCACAGCGGACGTCCTCGGTGTCATGGCGCCAGCTTCGAGACGAGGATCTGGACCGCGGTGCGGACGTGCTCCTCGGTCTCGATGAGGCTCTTCACCCGGTCGATCGCCGAGATGACCGTCGTGTGGTCCTTCTTGTTGAACTTCTCCGCGATGGCCTGGAGCTTCTCCTCGGCGAGGATCCGGCACAGGTACATCGCGACCTGGCGCGGGAGGGCCACCTTCTGCTCGCGGGACGAGCTCGTGAGCTTCGCGACGGTGAGGCCGAACTGCGCCGCGACCGTCTCCTGGATCCGCTCGATCGGCGGCCGGTAGCCCTGAGGGGGGATGACGTCGGACAGGACGTCGCGCGCGAGGGAGACGGTGATCGGCTGTTCCTTCATCGAGGCGAACGCGGCGAGCCGCATGAGGGCGCCCTCGAGCGCGCGAACGTTCGAGCGGATGTGCGTCGCGAGCAGCTCGGTCGCGTCGTCGGGGAGCGCGATTCGCTCGACCTCCGCCTTCTTCTTGAGGATGGCGGCGCGGGTCTCGAACTCGGGCGGCTCGATCTGCACCCGCATGCCCCACTCGAAGCGGGAGCAGAGCCGGTCGTCGAGGCCCTTCAGGTCCTTCGGCGGGCGGTCGCTCGAGAGGACGATCTGGACGTGGTGGTCGTGCAGCTCGTTGAAGGTGTGGAAGAACTCCTCGGCGGTCTTCTCCTTGCCGGCGAGGAACTGCACGTCGTCGACGATGAACGCGTCGCACTCGCGGTACTTGCGCCGGAAGTCGTCGAGGGTGCCCTTCTTGATCGCGTCGACGAAGTCGTTCGTGTAGCGCTCGGAGGAGACGATCGCGACGCGGCCGCCGTTCTGCTTCTCGATGATCGCGTGGGCGAGCGCGTGGAGGAGGTGGGTCTTGCCGAGCCCGGAGTCGCCGTGGATGAAGAGCGGGTTCCAGGTCCGGCCGGGGTTCGCGGAGACCGCCTGCGTCGCGGCGAAGGCGAAGCGGTTCGACTCGCCGACGACGAAGGTGTCGAAGGTGTAGCGCGAGTTCGGCCGCACCTCGCGCACCTCGCGCGGGTCGGGAGCGGGCGGGGCCGCGCGCGGGGCGGACACCGGGGTCAGCACGGGGGCGAGCAGGCGCGGGCTCTCGTCGACGACGAACGACACGAGGACGGGCCCGCCGACGATCGCGGGGAGGAACTCCTCGAAGAACGCGCGGTAGTTGTCCTCGACGAAGTCTCGGTGGAAGCGGTCGGGCGCGCCGATCTGCAGCTTCTGGCCGTCGAACCCGACCGCGCGGAGCGGGCCGAAGAACTTCGCGTAGGTCTCGGGGCGGAGGCGGGAGCGGAGGTACGACTCGACGCGCGGCCACAGCTCGTCGGGGCCTCTCGGATTCGCCGCTGCGTCCATCGTCTCGTTCCCCGCCGGCCCGTGTCTCGAGAAAAACGATTCCCCTCCGCGAGGCGGCCAAGGCCACCAGCGGCTGCTCCTTCGGTCGGGCGACGAGGAGCGAGGGGAGCGCGTGCTGTGCGCGCGGACGTTAGCCAGGGTCGCCCGGCGGGATCAAGGCTCTTCGCGATCGGACCCGTAACGACGGGCTTTTCGCCGATCGCGCGGAGGGCCCTCCGCGCACGAGATCCGAGGAAGGCGGCAACCGTCCGGAAACCTTGACATCCTGCGAGCGATCGGTGAGTTTGCCCGCGCCATGAAGCGGACTTATCAACCAAAGAAGCAGCGCCGGAACCGCACGCACGGCTTCCGCAAGCGGATGTCGTCGCCGGGCGGTCGCAATGTCCTGAAGCGTCGCCGGGCGAAGGGGCGCAAGCGCCTCAACCCGTCTGCGCCGAAGAAGTAACTTGGGGTGACGCTGCCCAAGGCGGCGCGCCTCCTGCGTCGTCGGGAGTTCCTGACCGTGCAGCAGCGTGGCCGCAAGCTCTACGCGGGCGACGTGCTCGTGCTCGCCCTCGAGGCGGGGCGTGCGCGGCCGCGGCTCGGGATCACGGTGTCCTCGAAGATCGCGAACGCCGTCGGACGCAACCGCGTGAAGCGGTGGGTGCGCGAGGCGTTTCGCGCCGTGCAGGGGGCGCTGCCGGCGGTGGACCTCGTCGTGATTGCGCGGCGCGGGGCGCCGGAGATGGGGCTCGAGGGCGCGCGGCGCGCGCTCGACGCGGCCCGGTCCGCGCTCGCGGGGGCGCTGCCGTGATCCGCGCGCTCCTGCTCGCCCTCCTCGGCGTCTACCGGCGGTTCGTCTCGCCGGCGCTGCCGTCCGCGTGCCGCTTCTACCCGAGCTGCTCCGCGTACGCGGAGGGGGCCCTCCGCCGCCACGGCGCGGCGAAGGGGACCTGGCTCACCGCGCGGCGGCTCGCCCGCTGCCATCCGTTCCATCCCGGCGGCATCGATCCGGTGCCCTGAGGCTCCTTCTTCTCGCGAGGTCCGTCCACTTGGGTCCCGACAATCGCCGCATCCTCGTCGCCACGGTCCTCTCCGTCGCGATCCTGATTCTCTGGCAGTTCGTCTTCCCGTCGGCGAAGGCGCCGTCGCAGGCGGAGAAGCCGGCCCCGACGCAGGCGCAGAAGGCGCCCGCCCCCTCCTCGCCGGGCGCGCCGGCGGCCCCGGTGCCCGCCGCGCCGGTCGATGCGCCGGAGGAGACGGTGAAGCTCGCCGGCCCCGGATTCGACGCCGTCCTCACGAGCCACGGCGGCGCGGTGAAGAGGCTCGTCCTCCAGGGCGAGAAGTTCCGTCGCGAGAGCGACAAGGGCGAGACGTCGCAGGTCGACCTCGTCCGGGTGACGAAGAGCCAGCCCTACTTCCTCGCGCTCGTCGCGTCGCCGGAGCTCGGCGGACCGCAGGACCTCGCCGCCGACCCCGCCGGTCGCGCGCCGATGCGGGTCGTCTCGAAGGACGAGAAGTCGGTCGTCTTCGAGGGGCGCGCCGGCCGGGTGAACGTGAAGAAGACCTACCGCGTCACCGGCAAGCCCTTCGAGCTCGCGGTCGACGTCGAGGTGGCGGGCGCCGACGCCCCGGGCGCGGTGGTGCTCCTCTTCCCGGGCTACACCCCGCCCGAGGCGAAGAAGGGCGGCTTCTTCTCCGGGCCGCCGCTCGACGTCGTCCGGCCGGTCTGCCGTGGCGGCGAGAAGACCGAGCGCTACGACCTCGGGGGCGAGCCCGGCGCGGAGAAGGTGGAGGGCGCGGTCGCCTGGGCGGGCGTCGACGTGGGCTACTTCCTCGCCACCGCGATCCCCGCCGAGGCGGTCGGCCAGTGCGTGTTCAGCCGCGGGCCGGAGAAGGGCGCGGGGCTCGCCGCGGTGCGCGTGCCGGTCGAGGGCGGCGCACGCCGCCTGTCACTCACAGTGTATGCGGGCCCGAAGGACCTCGACGCGCTCCGCGCGTACGGCCGCGGGATGGAGTCCGCGATCGACTACGGCGCGATGGCGCGGCCCTTCGCGTTCTTCGCCCGCATCCTCCTCTACGTGATGCGCTGGTTCCACGAGCACGTCGTCCAGAACTGGGGCGTCGCGATCATCCTCCTCACGGTCCTCGTGAAGGCGCTGCTCTTCCCGCTCACGGCGAAGTCGGTCCGCTCGATGAACGAGATGCGCAAGCTCCAGCCCGAGATCGAGAAGCTGAAGGCGAAGTTCGGGAACGATCGCGACAAGCTGAACATGGCGACGATGCAGCTCTATCAGCAGCACAAGGTGAACCCGCTCGGCGGGTGCCTCCCGATGCTGCTGCAGCTGCCGGTCTGGTTCGCGCTCTATGCGACGCTCCAGACCTCGGTCGAGCTCTTCCACGAGAATTTCCTCTGGATGCACGACCTCACCCGCCACGACCCGTACTTCATCTTGCCGGTGGCGATGGGGATGTCTTCGTTCCTCATGCAGCGCATTTCGCCGCAGCCCGCCGACAACGCGCAGGCGAAGATGATGCTCTACTTCATGCCGGTGTTCTTCACCGTGCTCATGCTCTTCGTCCCGGGCGGGCTCACCCTGTACATCTTCGTGAACAACGTGCTGTCCATCGCGCAGCAGCAGTACATGATGAAGCGGCAGCGGGTGGCGGCGAAGGCGTAGCGGCGCGGAGGGCGCATGGAGGATCGGACCGAAAGGGAGGCCCCGCCTCCCGCGCACGCACCGGAGAAGGTCGAGCGCGCGAGGGAGTTCTGCACCGGGCTCTTCTCCCGGCTCGGAGCCGAGGTCGAGCTCGAGGTGAAGGAGACCGCGGAGGCGATCGCGGTCTCGGTGACCGCGAAGCCGGAGAACGCGGTCGAGCTCAACTCGGCGCTCGTCGAGGCGGCGCAGTACCTCGTGAACCGCGTCGTGAACCCGCGCGCCGAGGGGCGCAAGTGGGTGAACCTCGACGTCGGCGGCTTCCGCGAGGAGGGCGACCCCGCCATCCAGGCGATGGCGCAGCGGCTCGCCGACAGCGCGAAGCGGACCGGCCAGGTGATCGCGATCGCGCCCATCAGCGCGCGCGACCGGCGCCAGATCCACCTCGCGCTCGTGGACGTCGAGGGCGTGTCGACGCGGAGCGAGGGCGAGGGGATCTTCCGCCAGCTCCTCGTCATCCCGGCGAAGGCCGGGGCCGGCGACAAGCCGGAGCGCTAGTGGCCCAGCCCAAGACGCGCGCGGAGAAGCTCTTCTCGGCCGCCGTCCTGCGTCGGTCCTTCGAGCTGCAGGAGGCCCGCTACCAGGAGGGCTTCCGCTTCGTCTACGACGGAGTCCTCCGCGACCTCGGCCTCGAGGAGGCGGAGGTCGAGAAGTACCTCGCCGCGCACCGGGACGAGGTCGAGGCGGCGATCCGCCGGCGCGGGAGCTGAGGCGGTGGACGCGCGATTCCGTGAGGCGCTCGGGGAAGGCACGCGCGCCTTCGGCCTCGCGCTGCCCGAGGGCGCGGAGTCGCTCCTCGAGCGCTACGCGGACCGGCTCCTCGCCTGGAACCGGAAGGTGAACCTCACCGCGGTGACCGGGCCCGCCGAGGTGGCGGAGAAGCACCTCGTCGACTCGCTCGTCCTCCTCCCGTTCGTCGCCGGCGCGCGGACGCTCCTCGACGTCGGCGCCGGCGCGGGGCTGCCGGGCGTACCCCTCGCGTGCGTGCGGCGGGATCTCGCCGTCACCTGCTGCGACTCGGTGGCGAAGAAGATCGCCTTCGTGAAGGCGGTTGCAGCCGAGCTCGCGATCGACGTGCGCGCGGTGGCGGTACGCGCAGCGGGCGAGCCGGAGGAGGAGAGGCTGCCGCGGGCCGACGCGGTCGTCTCACGGGCGCTCGCGGATCCGGAGGCGTGGGTGCCGCTCGGCGCGCGCTACCTCGGGGAGGGCGGCGTGCTCCTCGCGATGCTCGGGCGCGACGCGGACGCGGAGCGGCTCTCGAGGCTCGGCGCGGCGTCGGGGCTCCGGCTCGAGAAGCTCGAGCGCTACGAGCTTCCGCTCTCCCGGTCGTCGCGGGCGATTGCCTCCTGGCGCCGGGGGTAGGGCGTAGGGCAGGCGACTCGGGTACGCTGTTCCACGTGGAACACCCGGGAGGACGACCCGGGGCCGGGACGTTCCACGTGGAACACCGGATGTCAGACGGATCCCCGAGATTCGCCTCCCAATGACCCAGGTCCTCACCATCGCGAACCAGAAGGGCGGCGTCGGGAAGACCACGACCGCCGTGAACCTCGCCGCGTCGCTCGCAGCCGCCGAGCGCCGCACGCTCCTCATCGACGTCGATCCCCAGGGCAACGCCGGGAGTGCGCTCGGGATCCGGCGCGACGAGTCGGAGAAGACGGTCTACGAGGTGCTTCTCGACGGCGCCCCGCTCAAGGAGGCGGTCCGCAAGACGGAGCTCAAGTTCCTCGACCTCGTCCCCGCCTCGAAGCACCTCGTCGGCGCCGAGCTCGAGCTCGCCGAGATCGAGGGCCGCGAGCAGCGGCTCCGCCGCGCGGTCGCGACGCTCGAGGGGGAGTACGAGTACGTCGTCATCGACTGCCCGCCGTCGCTCGGCCTGCTCACCCTGAACGGCCTCGTCGCGGCGCAGGGCGTCGTCATCCCGCTGCAGTGCGAGTACTACGCGCTCGAGGGGCTCGCGGACGTCCTCAAGACGATCGAGCTCGTCCGCGCTGCCGCGAACCCGGAGCTCCGGGTGGACGGGATCGTCCTCACGATGTACTCGGCGAACAACCTCGCGAACCAGGTCGCGGACGAGATCCGCAAGACCTTCTCGAAGCAGGTGTTCGACACCGTCATCCCGCGGAACGTCCGGCTCTCCGAGGCGCCCTCGCACGGGAAGCCGATCCTGCTCTACGACGTCGCGTCGAAGGGGTGCCAGAGCTACCTCGATCTCGCCCGCGAGGTGACGAAGCGGATCGCGGTGAACGGAGGCGTCGCGTGACCATTGCGGAAAAGCGGAGGCCGGCCCTCGGCCGCGGGATGGCGGCCCTCCTCTCGAATGCGGCCCCCCCGCCGTCCGCCGTCGCGGCAGTCTCGGGACGGACGCTCCTCTCGCTGCCGATCGAGGCGGTGCAGCGAAACCCCGAGCAGCCGCGCAAGCGGTTCGAGGAGGCGCGGCTCGAGGAGCTCGCGGCCTCGATCCGCGAGCACGGGATCGTGGAGCCGATCCTCGTCCGCCGCGACGGGTCGGGCTACCGGATTCTCGCGGGCGAGCGGCGCTGGCGGGCGGCCCAGCGCGCGGGCCTGAAGGAGGTCCCGGCGATCCTGCGCGACGCGAGCGACCGCGAGGCGTTCGAGCTCGCGCTCGTCGAGAACCTACAGCGCGAGGACCTGAACCCGATCGAGGAGGCGGAGGCCTACGACGTCCTCGTCCGGGACCACGGCCTCACCCAGGAGGAGGTCGCCGAGCGCGTCGGAAAGGACCGCTCGACGGTCGCGAACGCGCTCCGGCTCCTCCGGCTCCCCGCCGAGGTGCGCGACCTCGTGAACGACGGGCAGCTCGACATGGGCCACGCCCGGGCGCTCCTCGGCCTCGAGGGCGAGGAGGCGATCCGCAAGGCGGCTCAGCGCGTGGTCCGCGAGAAGCTCTCCGTCCGGGCGACCGAGACGCTCGTCCGCCTGCTCACCCTGAAGGGCAAACCCGCCGGGGCCCCGAAGGCGGAGACCGCGGCCCTGCGGGATCTCACGGCACGCCTGCAGCGCAGGCTCGGCGCGCGCTGTCGGGTGCTCCCCAAGTCCGCGGTCGCGGGGAAGCTCGAGGTGGAGTACACGTCCCTCGACGAGCTCGACGGAATACTCGCGAAGATCGGTGCGTAGTGAGAGGGTTCGGAACCCACCACCCCGAGGAGCACAGACGCCAATGGCCATGCTGAAGCGCGATGAACTTGCCTCCATCCCCACCGCCTCTGGCGATCTCAACGCCCTCCTGGGCCGCGGCTCGGAGTTCGAAGGGAAGCTGACGTTCGAGGGCACCGTCCGGATCGACGGCAAGTTCACGGGGACGATCGTCACGAACGACGTGCTCGTCGTGGGCGAGGGCGCGAAGGTGAACGCCGAGGTGACCTGCGGGACGATCATCGTCCACGGCGAGGTGAACGGGAACGTGAAGGCGAAGAGCGCGGTGGAGCTGCACCACCCCGCCCGCATGCGCGGCAACGTCGAGACCCCGTCTCTCATGGTCGAGAAGGGCGTGATCTTCGAGGGTCAGACGAAGATGGAAGGCGTGGAGAAGGCGCCGGCCTCGAAGCCGGTCGTCTCGACGCCTTCGCCGGTCCAGTCGATCAAGCCCTAACACCGCGGACTCGCGCCTTCGGACGCGAGTCCGAGCGGGGAACCTTCGGCCACGCGGGACCGGTGGATCGCCGGTTCCGCGTGCCCGGTCCGCTCGCGCAGACGGAAGTCGCCGCGGCCCTGCCGCGGCGGGCGCGCCAGGGAACCAAAACGTTGGCTCACATACGAACGCGCGGGCCCCGCGAGGGACCCGCGCGTCGTCGTTCCACGAAGGCCGCAGCTCCGCTGCGGCAGCTGCCGCCTCCCGCGTGCGGACGGGGCACGCGGCACCGCAGATTCGGGCGGTGCAGCGCGTGCCGGCGACAGCCGTTCGGACTCGCGCCCGAAGGCGCGAGTCCTCAGTGTTAAGCGCGAGTCCTCAGCTAAGTCACCTTCACCTGGATCGCACGGGGCTTCGCCTCGGCCTTCTTCGGGAGGGTGACAGCGAGGACGCCGTGCTTCGTCTCCGCCTTGATCGCCTCGGCGTCGAGCGAGCCCGGCAGCGAGAACGAGCGGGTGAACGTGCCGTACGACCGCTCCACCCGGTGGTAGTTCTCGCGCTGGTCCTCCCGCTCCAGCTTCCGCTCCCCCCTCACGGTGAGGACGCCGTTCTCGAAGCGGACGTCCACGTCCTTCGGATCGACACCCGCGAGCTCGAAGCGGAGCGTCACCGCCTCCTCGTCCTCGTAGATGTCGCACGCCGGGGTCCAGCCAACCGACTCGCTCGTACGGTAGTCGAACAGCCGGCTCACCTCGTCCTGGAGGCGAGCGAGGTCCCGGAAGGGCTCCCATCTCGTCATCATTGCCATGGTTTTCGTCCTCCTTTGGACGCGGCGAACGTAAGCAGGGGTCCGGGGCTGTCAAATCGCCGGGAAGGAGCCGAGTTCTCAGGGCTTTCGGGCTTGACCAGGGCGCCTCCCGCATGCTACGTGGCGCCCCCTCATGATCATGGGATCGATCGCGCGGCGATACGCCAAGGCGCTCTTCGGCCTCGCCGTGGACTCCGGACGGGTGGAGGCCTGGGCGAACAGCCTCGGCTCCCTCCAGCAGGTGGTCGACGGCTCGCCCGACCTCCAGGACGTCCTCGCGAACCCCGTCTACTCGCGGGACCAGCGCCGGGCGATCGTCGAGAAGCTCGCGGCCGCGCTCTCCCTCGACGCGCAGCCCCGGGACCTCCTCTTCCTCCTCGGCGACCGGCAGCGCCTCACGTACCTCGGCGCGATCGTCGCGACGTTCCGCGATCTCGCCGACCAGCACCTCGGCCGCGTGCGCGCCAAGGTGACCTCCGCGGTGGCGCTCGAGGACGTGGCCGCCCAGGCGGTGGCCGACAAGCTCTCGCAGGCAACCCAGGCGCAGGTCCTGCTCGACCGCTCGGTCGACCCCGCCATCCTGGGCGGCGTCGTCGCGCAGGTCGGCAGCCTCGTCTACGACGGCTCGGTCCGGACTCAGCTCGAGGACCTCCGTCAGCAGCTGAAGCGGTAGCAGCCCCTTCAACGCAGCACTCGCCTCTTCCGGAGACCGATTCGATGGAAATCCGCGCCGACGAGATCAGCCGCATCATCCGCGAGCAGATCAAGGACTACGGGAAGAAGGTGGACGTCGCCGAGACCGGGAGCGTCCTCTCCCAGGCCGATGGCGTCGCCCGCATCTACGGCCTCGCCGGCGCCGCCGCAGGCGAGCTGCTCGAGTTCCCGCACGGCGTCCGCGGCCTCGTCCTCAACCTCGAGGAGGACAACGTCGGCGCCGCCATCATGGGCGAGTACTCGCACATCCGCGAGGGCGACCCCGTGAAGCGGACCGGCAAGATCGCCGAGGTGCCGGTGGGCGAGGAGCTCCTCGGGCGCGTCGTCGACGGCCTCGGGAACCCCATCGACGGCCGCGGACCGGTGAACGCGAAGCAGACCCGCAAGATCGAGCTCAAGGCCCCCGGCATCGTGAAGCGCAAGTCGGTGCACGAGCCGATGCAGACCGGCCTCAAGGCCATCGACGCCCTCGTGCCGATCGGCCGCGGCCAGCGCGAGCTCATCCTCGGCGATCGCCAGACCGGCAAGACCGCCGTCGCGATCGACACGATCATCAACAACAAGGGGAACAACCTCTACTGCTTCTACGTCGCCATCGGCCAGAAGCAGTCCACCGTCGCCCGCGTCGTCGACACGCTCAAGAAGCACGGCGCGATGGAGTACACGACGGTCATCGCGGCGAACGCGTCCGACCCGGCCCCGATGCAGTACCTCTCGCCGTACACCGGCGTGACGATGGCGGAGTACTTCCGCGACTCCGGGCGCCACGCCCTCATCGTGTACGACGACCTCTCGAAGCAGGCCGTCGCGTACCGCCAGCTCTCGCTCCTCCTCCGCCGCCCGCCGGGCCGCGAGGCGTACCCGGGCGACGTGTTCTACCTCCACAGCCGCCTGCTCGAGCGCGCCGCGAAGCTCTCGGACAAGGAGGGCGGCGGGTCGCTCACCGCGCTCCCCATCATCGAGACGCAGGCCGGCGACGTGTCGGCCTACATCCCGACGAACGTCATCTCGATCACCGACGGCCAGATCTTCCTCGAGTCGAACCTCTTCTACCAGGGCGTCCGCCCCGCGATTAACGTCGGCATCTCGGTCTCCCGCGTCGGCGGCTCCGCGCAGATCAAGGCGATGAAGCAGGTCGCCGGCTCGCTGAAGCTCGACCTCGCGCAGTACCGCGAGCTCGCCGCCTTCGCGCAGTTCGGCTCCGACCTCGACAAGTCGACCCAGGACACCCTCGCCCGCGGCGAGCGGCTCGTCGAGGTGCTGAAGCAGGGCCAGTACCAGCCGATGCCGGTCGAGAAGCAGGTCATCCAGATCTACGCCGCGACGCAGAAGGACGCCTCCGGCCAGGGCTGGATCCGCGCGATCCCGACGGATCAGGTGACCCGCTACATGAGGGAGCTCCTCGAGTTCCTCGACGCGCGCCACCCCGGGGTCGCGAAGGCGATCGCGGAGAAGAAGGCGTTCGACGACGCCGTCCGCAAGGACCTCGACGCCGCGCTGAAGGAGTTCGGCGGCATCTTCAAGGCCGTGGCGTAGCCGCTTTCGGCGAACGAGGGACTCCAAGGTGCCATCCCTTCGCGACATCCGGAACCGCATCGGCTCCGTCAAGAGCACGCGGCAGATCACCAAGGCCATGAAGATGGTGGCCGCGGCGAAGCTGCGGCGCGCCCAGGAGGCGGTGCTGAAGACCCGCCCCTACGCGCAGCTCCTCGAGCAGACCGTGGCGCGCGTCGCCTCCCGTACCGCCGGCGAGGGCAAGGCTGAGGCGGGCGAGCCGGGCGTCCACCCGCTCCTCGCTTCGCGCCCGGAGCGGCTCGCCGAGGTCGTCGTCATCACGAGCGACCGCGGCCTCGCGGGCGGCTTCAACTCGAACATCGCGCGGCGCGCCCAGCGCTTCCTCACCGAGAGCGGCGACCGATTCGAGAAGCTCCAGCTCACCACCATCGGCCGCAAGGGGCGCGACTACTTCCGCGCCCGCAAGATCCAGATCCGCAAGGACTTCACCGGCGTCCACGCCGACCTCCGCTACGAGAAGGCGGAGGCGATCGCCGCCGAATACTCGCGCGCCTTCCTCGAGGGCGAGGTGGACGCGGTCTTCCTCGCCTACAACGAGTTCAAGAGCGCGATCTCGCAGAAGCCCGTGGTGGTCCAGCTCTTCCCGATCGCGACCGCCGCGGCGGGCGAGACCTCCGGCGCCGCGGTGGACTTCAAGTTCGAGCCCTCCGCCGAGGCGCTCGCCGAGCAGCTCCTCCCCCGCTACGTCGCGATGCAGGTCTGGCGGGCCCTCCTCGAGTCCGCCGCCTCCGAGCACGGCGCCCGCATGAGCGCGATGGAGTCGGCGACGAAGAACGCCGAGGAGATGATCGCGTCGCTCACCCTCCAGTACAACCGCGCGCGCCAGGCCTACGTCACCAAGGAGCTCATGGAGATCGTGGGCGGCGCCGAGGCGCTCAAGTAAGGATTCGAAAGGATTCCATGGCCACTTCGACGAACGTTCAGAGCGGCAGGATCACGCAGGTCATCGGCCCGGTGGTGGACGTCGAGTTCCCGCCCGGCTCGCTGCCCGACATCTACACCGCGCTCGCGGTGACGAACCCCGGCATCGACGCGCGCCCGGACAACCTCGTCATCGAGGTCGCCCAGCACCTCGGCGAGAACACCGCCCGCTGCGTCGCGATGGACTCGACCGACGGGCTCGTCCGCGGCATGGCGGTGAAGAGCTCCGGCGCCCCGATCTCCGTGCCCGTCGGCAAGGAGGTCCTCGGCCGGATCCTGAACGTCGTCGGCGACCCGGTCGACGAGCGCGGCGCGCTGAACGCGACCCGCAAGCTCCCGATCCACCGCGCGGCCCCGACCCTCGTCGAGCAGAACGTGAAGATCGAGTCGTTCGAGACGGGGATCAAGGTCCTCGACCTCCTCGCCCCGTACCTCCGCGGCGGCAAGATCGGCCTGTTCGGCGGCGCGGGCGTCGGCAAGACCGTGCTCCTCATGGAGCTCGTGAACAACGTCGCGAAGAAGCGCGGCGGGTTCTCGGTGTTCGCCGGCGTCGGCGAGCGGACGCGCGAGGGCAACGACCTCTACCACGAGATGATCGACTCGGGCGTCATCAACAAGGACGACCTGTCGAAGAGCCAGTGCGTGCTCGTGTACGGGCAGATGAACGAGCCGCCGGGCGCCCGCGCCCGCGTCGCGCTGTCCGCCCTCGCCATCGCGGAGTACTTCCGCGACGAGGAGAAGCGCGACATGCTCCTCTTCATCGACAACATCTTCCGGTTCACGCAGGCGGGCTCGGAGGTGTCGGCGCTCCTCGGCCGCATCCCGTCCGCCGTCGGCTACCAGCCGACGCTCTCCACCGAGATGGGCGAGCTGCAGGAGCGGATCACCTCGACGAAGAACGGCGCGATCACCTCGGTGCAGGCGATCTACGTGCCCGCTGACGACCTCACCGACCCGGCCCCCGCGACCGCGTTCGCGCACCTCGACGCGACGACGGTGCTCTCCCGCAAGCTCACCGAGATCGGCATCTACCCCGCCGTCGACCCGCTCGACTCGACGAGCCGCATCCTCGATCCCCTCGTCGTCGGGATGGAGCATTACAACGTCGCGCGCCAGGTCCAGGAGACGCTGCAGCGGTACAAGGACCTCCAGGACATCATCGCCATCCTCGGGATGGACGAGCTCTCCGAGAACGACAAGCTCACCGTCGCCCGCGCCCGCAAGATCCAGCGCTTCCTCTCGCAGCCGTTCGACGTCGCGAAGCAGTTCACCGGCAACGAGGGCAAGTACGTCGAGCTGAAGGACACGATCCGCGGCTTCAAGGAGATCGTGGAGGGCCGGCACGACGAGCTCCCCGAGCAGGCCTTCTACATGGTCGGCGGCATCGAGGAGGCGGTCGAGAAGGCGAAGAAGCTCGCCGCCTCTTAGCGGCTGGGGACAACCGATGGCCATCACCCTCGACATCGTCACGCCGGAGCGGCGCGTCCTCTCCGTCACCTGCGACGAGGTGCGCGCGCCCGGCGTGCAGGGCGGGTTCGGCGTCCGGCTGAACCACGAGCCCTTCATGACGGCGCTCGAGCCCGGGCGGCTCACCTACGTCGAGGGCGGGCGCGAGCACCACTACGCCATCGGCGGCGGCTTCTTCCAGGTCGCCGAGAACCGCGCCATCGTCCTCGCCGACACGGCCGAGTCCGCCGGCGACATCGACGTGGAGCGCGCGCGCCGCGCCTTCCAGGAGTCGCAGGAGAAGCTGCTCAAGCTCACCGAGCAGGACGAGCACCACGCCGTCGAGTCCGCCCGGGTGAAGCGCGCCGCGGCCCGCATCGGCGTCGCCGGCAAGTAAGCACGCGCCGGGAGCACCTCGGGGCCGGACGGGCAGGGATGCCCTCCGGCCCTCTCATTTTGGCCCGGAATTCCGCCCCCTTCCGGCGTCCCCGGAGGGCCGAAAAGCGTTGAAAATCCGGGGGGATTCCGCTACTTTTCTCACCTCCCGATGGCCGACGAGAGCCTGCCCCCGCCGCCCCCCCCGCCGGACGCACCCGCGCCGCCGCCGCCGCCGCCGCCGACCGACGGCCACCGCGGCGCGCAGGTCAACATCGAAGACGAGATGCGCAAGTCGTATCTCGACTACTCGATGTCGGTCATCATCGGCCGCGCGCTCCCCGACGTGCGCGACGGCCTGAAGCCGGTGCACCGCCGGATCCTCTACGCGATGCACACGGAGGGGCTGCACCACAACAAGCGCTACTCGAAGTGCGCCGGCGTCGTCGGCGAGGTGCTGAAGAAGTACCACCCGCACGGCGACGCCGCGGTCTACGACGCGCTCGTCCGCCTCGCGCAGGAGTGGAACCTCCGCTACCCGCTCATCGACGGCCAGGGCAACTTCGGCTCGGTCGACGGCGACCCCGCCGCGGCCTACCGCTACACCGAGAGCAAGCTCGAGCGGCTCGCCGACTTCCTCCTCGCCGACATCGACAAGGACACCGTCGAGTGGGGCCCGAACTTCGACGACACGACGAAGGAGCCGCTCGTCCTTCCGACGCGGTTCCCGAACCTCCTCGTCAACGGCTCGTCCGGCATCGCGGTCGGCATGGCGACGAACATCCCGCCCCACAACATGGGCGAGGTGATCGACGCCGTCGTGCACCTCCTGCATCACCCGAAGGCGACGGTGCAGGACCTCATGAAGTTCGTGCCGGGCCCGGACTTCCCGACCGCCGGCATCATCCGCGGCCGCGACGGGATCCGCGCCGCCTACGAAAAGGGGCGCGGCAACATCCAGGTGCGCGCCCGCGCGTCGGTCGAGGTCCACCCGCGCACCGAGCGCGAGGCGATCGTCGTCACCGAGATCCCGTACCAGGTGAACAAGGCGAGGCTCGTCGAGCACATCGCCGAGCTCGTCCGGGACAAGAAGATCGACGGCATCAGCGACCTGCGCGACGAGTCCTCCCGGGAGGGGATGCGGATCGTCGTCGAGCTGAAGCGCGACGCGGTCGCCCAGGTGGTCCTGAACAACCTGTACGCGCACACCGCGATGCAGAGCGGGTTCGGCGTCACGCTCCTCGCCATCGACGGCGGGCAGCCGCGCATCCTGAATCTGCGGGAGCTCCTCGAGCGCTTCGTCGCGCACCGGCGCGACGTCGTCACCCGCCGCACCCGCTTCGAGCTGAAGCAGGCCCGCGACCGCGAGCACGTCCTCCTCGGCTACCAGATCGCGCTCGACCACATCGACGAGATCATCGAGCTCATCAAGAAGGCGCCGGATCGGGAGGTGGCGCGCGAAGGCCTCATCCAGCGGTTCGCGCTGAGCGAGGTCCAGGCCAAGGCGATCCTCGAGCTGCAGCTGCAGCGGCTCACCGGGCTCGAGCGCCAGAAGATCCTCGACGAGCTCGCGGAGATCCAGAAGCTCATCCTGCGGCTCCGCGAGATCCTCGCGTCCGAGCAGGTGCTCCTCGAGGTCGTCGAGACGGAGCTGCAGGAGGTGAAGACGCTCTTCGCCGACGAGCGGCGCACCGAGATCCTGGGCGAGGCGGAGGACCTCTCCACCGAGGACCTCATCGCCGAGGAGGAGATGGTCGTCACCGTCTCCCACGCCGGCTACGTGAAGCGGAACCCGGTCTCCGCCTACCGCGCCCAGCGGCGCGGCGGGCGCGGGAGGACCGGCGCGGTGGCACGAGACGAGGACTTCCTCGAGAGCCTCTTCGTCGCCTCCACCCACAGCTACCTGCTCGTCTTCTCCGACCGCGGCCGGGTCTACTGGCTCAAGGTCCACGAGGTCCCGCAGGCCGGGCGCACCGCGCGCGGCAAGCCCATCGTGAACCTCGTCCACCTCGCGCAGGACGAGAAGGTCGCGGCGATCCTCCCGGTCCGGCGGCTGCCGGAGCCCGTGAGCAGCGCGGACGAGGTGGAGCCCACCGACACGCCCGCCCCGGGCGCCCCCGGGATCGCGGCGGCGGAAGAGGGCACTCCCGCGGCGGCGACCGAGGAGGCCGCCGGCGAGCAGTTCGTCTTCATGGCGACGCGCCGCGGGCTCATCAAGAAGACGAGCCTCGCGCAGTTCGCGCGGCCGCGCGCCGCCGGCATCATCGCGCTCGGGATCGAGGAGGGCGACGAGCTCATCGCCGCCCGGATCACCGACGGCAACAGCCACGTCCTCCTCTCCACTGCGCAGGGGATGGCGATCCGCTTCGAGGAGTCGGACGTCCGCAAGATGGGCCGCTCCGCCTATGGCGTGAAGGGGATCACGCTCGAGAAGGGCGACGCCGTCGTCTCCGCCGAGGCGCTCCAGCCGGGAGCGGAGGGCGCGCCGAGCGAGACGATCCTCACCGTCACCGCGAACGGCTACGGGAAGCGCACCGAGCTCGGGGAGCACCGGGTCCAGACCCGCGGCGGGAAGGGGCTCATCACCATCAAGACGATCGAGCGGAACGGCCCGGTCGTCGCGGCGGCGGCGGTGACCGACGCCGAGGAGGTGATGATCATCACGAACGGCGGGATGCTCATCCGGATGCCGGCGAAGGGGATCAGCGTCATCGGCCGGAACACCCAGGGCGTGCGGCTCATCACCCTCGAGTCGAAGGAGGAGCAGGTCGTCGCGGTGGCCCGCGTCGCGGAGACGACCGCGGCGGCCGAGGCGGCCGGCGTCCGCGAGGAGCCCGAGGGCGCCGCGCCGGTGGAGAGCGCGCCGGAGGAGCCCGACGAGGGCGGCGACGGCACCCCGCCGGAGGACGCCGGGTGATCCACCGCCGCACGCGCGGCGGGTGGCTCTTCCTGGTCGCCGCCGCCTCGTTCGCGCTCCTCGCCTGCGGCTCGGCGGAGCGTCGCCTCGAGCAGGCGAACGCGCTCCGCGTCTCGGGCGACGCGAAGGGCGCGCTCGCCGCGTACAAGGCGATCCTCGCCGACCTCGGGAACGGCGCCCTCTCGTCCTCCGACTCCGCGATCCGCACGAAGGCGCTCCGCTTCGCGGGCGACGTCTCCTATCTCGAGCTCGGCGACTACGTGGCGGCGCTCTCCTACTACCGGCGGATCGTGTCGCTCCAGCCCGGCGGCCGCGAGGCCGACGAGGCGCGCGCGGTGCTCGGGGACATCTACCGCGACCGCTTCAACGACCAGCTCGCCGCCGTGGCGCAGTTCGCCGCGATCGCCGGCGCGGACGGGCCGCTCGCGCCGCGCTACCAGCTCGAGGTCGCCCGCGGCTACCTCGCCCTCACGCGCTACGATCAGGCCCGCACCGAGGCGCGCATCCTCCGCGAGAAGTGGCCGAACGACGCGCTCGCCGACGAGGCGCAGCTCCTCACCGGGCAGGCGTGGGCGCTCGAGAAGCGGGACGACGAGGCGCTCGGCGCGTTCCAGGCCCTCGTCGACCGGGCACCGCGCGCCGACGTGAAGGCGCGCGCCCTCGAGGGCCAGGCGCACATCCACGCGCAGGCGGGGCGGTACGACCGGGCGCTCGAGCTGTACGCGCTCGCGCTCCCCACGCACCCGAACCCGGACGCCATCCGGACGAACATCGAGGCGGTGCGCGAGCGCCGCGAGAAGGCGAAGACCGCGAAGCCGGGCGACCGCGCCGCCGCGTTCGACGAGCGCAAGGTGAGGCGCAGCCTCAGGGAGTCACCGTGAAGACCGACCTGTCGGAGAAGCTGTTCGCGAAGGCGAAGGACCTCTTTCCGGGCGGCGTGAACAGCCCGGTCCGCGCGTTCAAGGGCGTGGGCGGGACGCCGCGCTTCATCGCGCGCGGACGCGGGAGCCACCTCGTCGACGTCGACGGGAACGACTACGTCGACTACGTCCTCTCCTGGGGGCCGATGATCGTCGGCCACTGCCACCCCGAGGTGATGCGCGAGGTGCAGGACGCGATGAAGGACGGCTCGTCCTACGGCGCCCCCTCGCCGCGCGAGATCCAGCTCGCCGAGCTCGTGCGCGAGCGGATGCCCTGGGTCGAGAGGATGCGGTTCTGCTCGTCGGGGACCGAGGCGACCACCGCCGCGATCCGGGTCGCGCGCGGGTTCACCGGCCGCGACGACATCCTCAAGTTCGACGGCTGCTACCACGGCGCGGGCGATTCGCTCCTCGTGAAGGCGGGCTCCGGGGTCGAGACGCTCGGGCTCCCCGACTCGCCGGGCGTGCCGGCGGACCTCGCCCGCCACACCCTCACGCTCCCGTACAACGACCTCGCCGCGGCGAAGGCGCTCTTCGAGAAGAAGGGCAAGGACCTCGCCGCCGTGATCCTCGAGCCCGTCGTCGGCAACATGGGCGTGCTCGTCCCGAGGCCGGGCTACCTCCAGGGGCTCCTCGACCTCTGCCGCAAGCACGGCGCGCTCCTCATCGTGGACGAGGTGATGACCGGCTTCCGGGTCGGTCCGGGCGGCGCGTGCGGGCTCTACGGGATCCGCCCCGACCTCGTCACCTTCGGCAAGGTGATCGGCGCCGGGCTCCCGGTCGGCGCCTTCGGCGGGCGCGCGGACGTGATGGAGAAGGTCGCGCCGGCGGGGCCGATCTACCAGGCCGGCACGCTCAGCGGGAACCCGATGGCGATGGCGGCGGGGCACGCGACGCTCCGGCTGATGACGCCCGCCGCGTACGCGAAGCTCGAGGACACCTCGGCGAAGCTCGCCGAGGGGCTCGCGAGGGAGGCGGCCGCGGCGCAGGTGCCGGTGCAGGTGAACCGGGTCGGCTCGATGCTCACCGTGTTCTTCTCCGCGAACCCGGTGCTCGACGCGGCGACCGCCCGCGCCTGCGACACGAAGCGCTTCGGGGCGTTCTTCCACGCCCTCCTCGACGGCGGGGCCTACTTCCCGCCCTCGCAGTTCGAGGCGGCGTTCCTCTCGACGGCGCACACCGACGACGACCTCGAGCGGACCTTCCGCGCGGCGAGGGCCGGGTTCGCGGCCGCGGCGAAGGCGTAGGCGACGACGAATCCGAAGTCCCGGCGGGGGGTTAGGCAGGGCCAGGACGGCATTGACGCGGGGGGTTGGCGCCTGCTATACGGGCGTGCCCTCCGAATCGCGGAAGCGCCGGTAAATGCCGGCGTTTCCGGGATCTGGCGGGTCGGTGCGGAGGTCGGGATCGTGGCGGGGCCGGGCGATCGGAAGGACCCCGATTCGGAGGGGCTCTCGAGCCTCGGCGAAGGGTACCGCAAGGCCGCGCCGTACATCGCAGCGTCGACGAGCCTCGTCTCCGCGGTGGCGCTGTTCACGCTCGGTGGCGTCTGGCTCGACCGGAAGGTCGGAAACGTTCGGGTGCCGTGGTTCACGCTGCTCGGCGCCCTGCTCGGGATGACAGGCGGGTTCATCAGCTTCTTCAAGACGGTCCTCGGAAAGCGAAAGTGAAGCACCAGGTCGCCACCGCCGCCGCCGCCCTCCTCTTCGTCGTCGCCGCCTGGTTCGTCGGCGAGCCGCAGCGCGGCGCCGCGCTCACCGGCGCCTCGATCGCGGGCTCGACCGCGCTCGTCTCGATCTTTGCGCTCGGCCGCGCCGCGCGCTCGAAGCGGAACGCCACCCTGTCCGCGCTCGCGGTGGTGGTCTCGCTCTTCCTCGTGCGCCTCGTGCTCGTCGGCGTCGGCACCGTGCTCGTCGGGAAGTCCGGCGCGGTCGCCTACGTCGTCGCCTTCTTCGTGCCGTACTTCGCCTTCACTGCCTTCGAGGGCGCCTTCCTCCACTCGCTGCGCCGGTCAGGGACCCCCGCATGATCACCGCCACCCTCGTCACCCTCGCGCTCCGCGCGATCCTCGCTTCTACCGAGCCGGCCCACGCCGAGCACGCGGCGGCCGCGGAGGCGCCCGCGAACGGCGCCGTCGCGCCCGCGCCCGCGCCCGAGGCGCACGGGGACGCCGCCCCGGTAGGCCACGAGTCGTTCCACGGCGGCGCGCTCCAGGGCGGCGCCCACGCCGAGGCCGGCCACGCGGAGGCCGGGCATGGCGAGGCGGGCGGCCACGGCGGCGGGCACGACGAGAGCCTCGGGCCCGTGATGATGCATCACGTGGTGGACGGCTACGAGATCGAGCACCCCGGCCTCTGCGGCGACGCGGGCGGGTTCCGCTGGAACTGCACCTGGGACCTCCGGAGCACCTTCGGCGACACGTTCAAGTTCGGCGCGCTCGACATGACGCCGACGAAGCACGTGATCATGATGTGGGCCGCCTCGGCGCTCCTCCTCCTCGTCGTCTTCGGGGGGCTGCGCAAGAAGGCGCTCGTGCCGCGCGGGCTCTACGCGTTCGTCGAGACGCTCGTGCAGTTCGTCCGGAACGAGCTCGCGATCGCGAACATCGGCAAGTCGCACGCGGACCGCTTCGTCCCGTACCTCCTCACCGCGTTCTTCTTCATCCTGTTCGTGAACCTCTTCGGGCTCATCCCGTTCATGGGCACGGCGACCGCGAACGTGAACGTGACGCTCGCCCTCGCGCTCTTCACCTTCTTCATCACCCAGTACGCGGCGATCCGGCAGATCGGGATCGGCGGCTACCTCGCCCACCTCACCGGCGGCGTCCCGAAGTCGCTCTGGCCGCTCTGGGCGATCATGATCCCGGTCGAGTTCCTCGGCCTCTTCACGAAGCCCTTCGCCCTCACCGTCCGTCTCTTCGCCAACATGGTGGCGGGCCACTTCGTGATCCTGGCGCTCCTCGGGCTCATCTTCGCCATCTCGGTCTGGGTGTTCCCGGTCTCGATGGCGCTCGCCCTCGCGATCTTCCTGCTCGAGCTCTTCGTCGCGTTCGTGCAGGCGTACATCTTCACCATGCTCTCCTCCCTCTTCATCGGCGCGGCGTTCGCGAGCCACGGCCACGAAGAGGCGCACGGCGAGCACGGCCACGGCGAGGCGCGCGCGCACGCCGCGGAGCACTAGTCGAAACCATGCAGCACACGCGGCCGGGGTGGTCCCGGGCGCAGGTAGGCAGAGCGCGAAGCCTGCGCCACGGGGCCAAGGCGGCCCGTCTCGCACCGCCCGAACGCAGCACGAAGGAGTCGTGAAGCCATGAACCAGTTCTCGCTCGGTTACTTCGGCGCCGGCATCGGCGCGGGTCTCGCCGTCATCGGCGCCGGCCTCGGCATCGGCCGTCTCGCCGCCTCCGCGATGGAGGGCTCGGCCCGTCAGCCCACCGCCGCCGGCGACATCCGCACCTCGATGATCATCGCCGCCGCCCTCATCGAAGGCGCGACGCTCTTCGCCATCGTGGTCACGCTCCTCCTCGCGATCGCCAAGTAGTCGCCGCCTCGAAGCGGCTGAACCTCCTCCTCAGGGAGCCGTCATGGTCCTCTTCGCCGTCCCCGCCCCGGTCCTCGCCGCGGGCTCGCTCACCGACATCAACCCGGGGCTCACGCTCTGGACCGCACTCACGTTCATCCTGCTCCTCATCGTGCTCTCCAAGTTCGCCTGGGGGCCGATCGTCAAGATGCTCGACGAGCGGGAGAAGACCATCCGCGAGGCGATCGAGTCGGCGAAGCGGGAGCGGGCGGAAGCGGAAAAGCTCCTCGCCGAGCAGAAGGAGTCGCTCGCGAAGGCGAGCCGCGAGGCCGCCGAGCTCGCGCGCCGGAGCCAGGGCGAGGTGGAGAAGCTCCGCCTGGAGCTCACCGCCAAGGCCCGCCAGGAGGCGGACGAGCTCATCGCCGACGCCCGCAAGCAGGTGCAGGAGGAGATCGCGAAGGCCCGCGCCGAGCTCAAGGCGCAGGTGGTGGACCTCGCGATCGACGCCGCCGCGAAGCTCGTGAAGGCGAACCTCGACGACAAGGCGCAGCGCAAGCTCGTCGAGGAGTACATCGCGCAGCTCCCGACGAACCGCGCCGCCTGAGGCGGGCGCTCGCCGAAGTTCGCGCTCCGGCGGACCCCGCGTCCGCCGGAGCGCTTTCATTTCAGGGCACCAGAGAGAAGAACGCATGGGCCTCTCCATCGGAATCGTCGGCCTCCCGAACGTCGGGAAGTCGACCCTCTTCAACGCGCTGCTCGGCGCCGCGCAGGCGGCGGCGGCGAACTACCCGTTCTGCACGATCGAGCCGAACGTCGGGGTGGTGCCGGTGCCCGACCCGCGGCTCGACTCCCTCGCCGCCCTCTTCAAGCCGAAGAAGACCACCCCGACCACCCTCGAGTTCGTGGACATCGCCGGGCTCGTCGCGGGCGCGTCGAAGGGGGAAGGGCTCGGGAACCAGTTCCTCGGCAACATCCGTCAGGTGGACGCGATCGCCCACGTCCTGCGGTGCTTCGCGGATCCCGACGTGGTGCACGTCGCGGGGAAGGTCGACCCGCGCGGCGACCGCGACGTGGTCGAGACCGAGCTCATGCTGAAGGACCTCGAGTCGGTCGAGAAGCGCCGCGAGCGGACGGTGAAGAACACGAAGACCGCCGGCAAGCCCGGCGAGCTCGCGAAGGCCGAGGTCGCCGTCCTCGACAAGGTGAAGGCCGGGCTCGAGGCGGGGACGCCGGTGCGCGGGCAGGCGCTCTCGGACGAGGACCGCGCGGCCATCGCCGACCTCTTCCTCCTCACCTCGAAGCCGGTCCTCTACATCGCGAACGTGGACGAGTCGCAGCTCGGCAAGGAGGCGACCGATCCGAACGTCCTCGCGGTGAAGGCGCTCGCCGACGCCGAGGGCGCGCGCTGGGTCGAGATCTCCGGGAAGGTCGAGTCGGAGCTCGTCGAGCTCTCCGGCGACGAGCGGAAGGAGTTCCTCGCGTCGCTCGGGCTCGCGGAGCCGGGGCTCGATCGGCTCGTGCACGCGGGGTACGCGCTCCTCGGCCTCATCACCTACTTCACCGTCGGCGAGGACGAGTGCCGTGCCTGGACCGTGAAGCGAGGCGCCACCGCGCCGCAGGCCGCCGGGGTCATCCACACCGACTTCGAGAAGGGGTTCATCAAGGCGGAGGTGATCCGCTACGAGGACCTGCTCGAGCTCAGGACCGAGGCGGCGTGCCGGGAGAAGGGCAAGCTCCGGATCGAGGGCAAGGAGTACGTGGTGCAGGACGGCGACGTCATGCACTTCAGATTCAACGTCTGAGCGGGGGGCCCTCACCCTGCGCCGAAAAGCGCGGGCCTCGGGACCCCGCGCGCTCCCCACGTGCTAGCGCCAATGCCGGTCACTTAGCGGCCGGCCGCTTCCGGGGTAGCTGCGCATCTTAGCTTCGGCGAACGCTCCCGAGGGCCTCGGGCATGGCCCCCGTCCTCCTGCGCCGCCGCCAGGGTCGCAACCGGCACCGGACGGTCGGACGGGTCCAGAAACGTGGACGCCGGCGCACGCCCGGGCGCGCCAGCTCCGCGCGAGAGCGTTCCCGTACGGTGGCGGGCATGGCGAGCACCATGGGCGCGCCCCCGAACGGTCACCGGAGCTGACGCGCGAAGCTGTCACGCCGCGTGCATGCCGGCTCGCGTACGGACCCCGTATCCGCACGCAGCGACGGCGGCGTGCTCGTCGGAGGGGGCCAGCCCGGGCCCGCGCGCGCCGCCGATGGGGCACGGCCCACCGCGGCGTCCTGAAACGTGCGCCCACTATTCCGACGTTCGTCGCAGCCACTTCGGCAGCCGCCACCAAGGGCGGGGGAGGCGTCTCCGACGAGCACGCCGCCGTCGCTGCGGTCGGACCGCTCC
>WNGL01008113.1_pt1 | contig 24461 bp, 19 predicted proteins | sample 5400591 | NCBI WGS metagenome assembly WNGL01 (sample SAMN13153377, study PRJNA577476) | soil metagenome | isolation source: 80 cm soil or saprolite under Garry oak tree replicate 1 | place: USA:California | collected 2016-06-15 | reverse complement strand
ATGGAGGTCACGGACATGCAGATGCGTTGAGCATTTGTCTGGTTCGAAATGGCCGGCATCTTCTGATGGATCCTGGAACATTCGAATATGTGGGCGACAGTGGCGAGCGGGCTCGCTTGCGTGGTACCGGTGCTCACAACACTATGCAGGTCGATGGACGCGACCAGGCAGAGGCAACCGGTCCTTTTTCCTGGAAGCAGCCCCCGCGGGTCAAAGTCGAGGAATGGAACACCGGCCAGCACTTTGATTTGTTCCAGGGCAGTCACGAAGGGTATTCACGGTTGTCATCTCCCGTAATTCACCGCAGGTGGGTGTTCCACAGAAAGGGAGAATTTTGGCTCGTACGCGATCTGGCGGGGGGCTGCGGACGGCATCAGCTTGATATCGCGTGGCACATCGGCGCCACGCTCTCGCCCGCCTCTTCCAAGCAATATTTTTTTGGGGGCGAGCAGGAGAGCCTGGCATTGTTGACTGCTGAAGGGCACGGGTGGTCGCAAAGTGTCCGTCGTGATTATTGGTCGCCGGCTTATGGGCGCAGGGAGCGTGCGACGGTGGTCAACTTCGGTGCGGCGGTCGAACTGCCTGCGGATTTTGCCACTCTGCTGTTCTCGGACGGCAGCGCCCAGGCAGATCCCGGGCGGCTGTTAAGAGTCAGTGACGTGAAGGGGAGCGCGATTTGCGCGTATCGCTACGTCAAAGGGCGGGCAGAACACAATTTTGTCTTCGCCCAACAACCAGGCCCGTGGGTTTTTGGTTCATGGACCAGCGACGCCGATTTCATCTATTGGGCGTTCGATCGGGAAAGACAACAGCACATGCTGGTTGTATGCAACGGCTCGTACGCTAATGCCGGGGGCCACCGGGTTCTCTCCTGTGATCACCGCGTGAGCTATGCTGAGGTAGTGAGTTCTGCCATGAAAGTTGACCTTTTCTCATCCGATCCAGAACACGTTCTGCTGCAGCAGCCACTCGGTCGAGTTTGGGCGGACGGAGACTTGATCGTGCCGGGAAGAGACCAGAAGGATATGGGCGGGTAGTCATGTGTGGAATCTGTGGTGTGTTCTATTCAGACCGGACTCAGCAAGTGAATCGCGACACGCTGGTGACGATGAATGAGAAGATCGTCCATCGTGGTCCGGACGACGATGGCCTGTTTACCGAGGAGAATATCGGACTGGCAATGCGCCGTCTCAGCATCATCGACGTTCACACCGGTCACCAGCCCATCAGTAATGAAGACAGAAGCATCTGGATCGTCTTCAACGGCGAAATCTACAACCACCAGGAGCTACGCAAAGACCTGGAGTCCCGCGGGCACCGCTATAGCACCAAGAGTGATACGGAAACTATTGTCCATTTGTACGAGCAATACGGAGCCGATTGCGTCAAGCATCTCCGTGGCATGTTTGCCTTCGCGATTTGGGACCGGTCCAAGAGACGCCTGTTCATGGCGCGTGACCGGCTGGGGATCAAGCCTCTTTACTACCTTTATGACGGCCAGACACTGCTGTTCGGCTCGGAAATAAAAGCCATCCTGGTGTTGGCGGAATATCTCGCTTTTGGCTATATCGCCGGCGCCGAGAGTATGTATGCCGGGGTCCGGAAATTGCTGCCCGGCCACACCCTTACTTTAGAGGAGCGTGGCCAGTTGCAGATTTCGTCGTATTGGGACCTCGATGTCCGGTCCGATGACGAGAGCCGGCCGCGTGAACACTACGTCCGCCGCTACCGCGAACTGCTGGAAGCTTGCGTTTTCACCCACCTGATGAGCGATGTTCCGCTGGGCGTTTTTCTAAGCGGGGGCCTGGATTCCAGCGCGGTGGCCGCGCTAACCACAAAGATCCGCAAAGAGCCGATCGAGACTTTCTCCGTGGGTTACGGCGAAGAGGCATATAGCGAACTCCCGTATGCCCGAACCGTCGCTGGGCACTTGAAGTCGAAACACCACGAAGTCCAGCTTAGCCGGGACGAGTTCTTCCGGACCCTGCCGCGCTTGATCTGGCATGAGGATGAACCCGTCCCATGGCCGTCCAGCGTAGCACTGTATTTTGTGGCACGGCTGGCACGAGAACGGGTAACCGTCGTTCTCACCGGCGAAGGTAGCGATGAGACAATGGGCGGATACACGCGCTATCCGTGGACTTTACTGAATTCACGCATGGACAGGGTTTACCGCACTCTGATGCCGGCTGCGCTACGGAGCAGGCTGCGGGAGCGAATCAATGCCGGTCCACTCTCTGCAGCGACGAAGAGAAAACTGGAACATACGTTCCTGGGGCGTGACGGCGCCTCCTGGGCGTCCTTTTACTTTGACAATTTTTATTCTGCATTTTCCGCACGCGAACAGGACGAGTTGTTAACCCCAGAGGCCAAGTTTTCGGCGGGGGATGCCTATGCCGGCTCGATGGCGCACTGGAATCACTCCTCCGGTGGCCTGCTGCACCGGCTCTTGTACACTGACATCAAGACCTATCTGGTCGAGTTGTTGATGAAGCAGGACCAGATGAGCATGGCCGCTTCGGTTGAAAGCCGCGTGCCCTTCCTCGATCATGAGCTGGTGGAATTCACCGCGAGCATACCCGCGAAATACTCCACCAAAGGAATGAAGGGGAAATGCATTCTGAAGGCAGCAGTGGCGGATCTTTTGCCTGCGACAATTGTTCACCGGCAGAAGATGGGTTTTCCCACGCCTTGGGCATATTGGCTTGCCGGGCCGCACTTGGAGAGTCTGGAACGGCTGCTGCTGGAAACGCGAACTCTGGAACGCCGCCTGTTTCGTCCCGAGGTCCTGCGGCGCCTGTTCGCCGAGCAGCGGTCCGGATATCGCGATCATGGTAATCGCATCTGGCGTTTACTAAATCTGGAGCTCTGGCTACGCGTCTGTGTAGAGAGCGAACCCGCGGCCGATCTGGTTCCGGCGTGCGGTGGGGTCGCATGTACATGAACCGGCCATTAGTCTCTCACGACATTCTCCGACAAATTGTTCAATGCTGAGGGTCGTCAAACTCGCGACTCTGGGGGGACTTCGAAGGAGCGGTGTCTTCCGTTTGGTGGCCAACAGCAGATGGCGCAAGCAACGCTTGCTGATCCTCTGTTACCACGGCATATCGCTTGCGGACGAGCATTGTTGGCGGCCTGGCTTGTACCTGGATCCGCGGAAGTTGGATCAACGCCTGGAATTGTTGAAGAAAGGCGGCTATTCCGTGCTGTCACTGGATGAGGGTTTGGAGCGCCTTCGCGATGGAGCCTTGCCGGCACGCAGTGTGGTTATCACATTTGACGATGGCATGTACGACTTCTACAAGCTGGCGTTTCCGCGGCTAAAGAATTACGGCTTTCCCGTAACCGTCTATCAAACTACTTACTACACTTCATGCGAGCGGCCGGTGTTTAACCTAATGTGTTCCTACATGCTGTGGAAGCGTCGAGGCGAGGTGATTGCGGATGGCGGAGAAGTTGGCCTCAAGGGAGCGCTGGATTTGCGAAACGAAATCGGCCGCCATAAGGTGGTGCGCGGTCTGATCGAAATTGCCGAACGTGAGAATATGACTGGACAGCAGAAGGACGAGTTGGCCGCACGACTGGCTCGCTTCCTTAAGATCGATTACGACCGCCTCAAAGCAAAAAGAATTTTGCAGTTGATGAATGCACGTGAGTTGCAGGAAGTGGCCAGAAATGGTGTCGACGTTCAGCTGCATACGCACCGCCACCGTACGCCGCAGGACGAGACATTATTTCGGCGGGAAATACAGGACAACCGTGCGCGTATTCATGACTTGGTCTCAAGGCAGCCGGTTCACTTCTGCTATCCCAGTGGGGTGCACCGACCGGTGTTTCTCCCCTGGCTGCGGGAGGAACACATTGTATCTGCGACCACGTGCGACGCTGGCCTGGCTACACGCTACAGCGAGAACTTCTTGTTGCCACGTTTCGTCGATAACCAGAATCGAACGCAAATCGAATTTGAGAGTTGGGTGACAGGAGTAGGTGATCTGCTGGCGTTTCGACGTGCGGCGAGCCAAAAGTATGTTCCGGGCCGTTAATCGTGTGCTTAAGCCGCGGTCGACTGTTCAGCGTGTCCTTATGCCGGAGCGTCCTATATTGCCACTCGCGACTCTACAATCAATCTCCCCTGACGCGGACTCGTTAATACGTAATTTTTGCATACAGGTGGTCGAGGCTGCTGACGGGGTAATGTTACTGCGGTTTTCGCGGGGTCAGCCGGGCGGACAACGGCATCTCGGTTAGACTGAAGATCGTACCGGCTCGGTAATAAAACATCCGGTCTTCGGAAAAGATGAGGAATCTGGCAAAGAAGGCACTGCTGCGCAGCGGTTTGTTACGGCTAGCGGCACGCTCTGGCGGCCGCGGGGCCGCGATTCTCATGTATCACTCGGTCATGGAGGATCCCCAATGCCAGGACGACTTGCTGGGCGGCATCGTCCATTCGCGGAACGTATTCCGCGAACAGATGCAGCTGCTGGCGCGCCAGTACCATCCCATAGGCCTCGACCAAGTTAAGAGTTTCGTGCGCGGAGAAGGGCAACTTCCTGATCGCGCCGTTGTGGTCACCTTCGACGACGGCTATGCCGACAACTGCGAGATTGCCGCGCCCATCCTCAATGAGGCCGGTGTTCCGGCAACATTTTACGTAACGGTGGAATGTGTTGAGAAGCGCAGGCTCCCGTGGCCGGCGCGTTTACGTTTTGTATTTCGTGCCACGAAGAAGTGGGACTGGACCGACGCTTCGGGAAAAGCTTGGCCCCTGTCCGACCGCGTCGAGCGAGAACAAGCGTACCTACTTTCCTGCGACGAGTGTTGCAAGCTCACTGGCGAGGCTCAGGAGAAATGGATTTCCGGCCTCGAACTTGGGCTGGATGCGCGAGCGCCCATCGAATCGGGCACGCTCATCATGAACTATGATCAGGTACGAACATTGGTGCGGGGGGGCCATCTCGTCGGTTCGCACACCATGACTCATCCGAACATGGCGCAGGTCAGTCTCTACGATGCGCGTCGTGAAATGACCGAGTCGAAACAACGTCTCGAACATGAACTCGGCGCGGTAGTCACGCACTTTTCGTATCCATGCCCGGCACTATCGCCGCACTGGACAGAGCAGACCGCGGCTGCGAGCCGCGACGCCGGATACGAGACTGCGGTGACTACAGATGGAGGTTTGGCACGCAAGGGGGACAATCCTCTATGCCTAAAACGCGTTCGTCCCACAAAAACAGTGGAAGGACTGACCTGGAACCTGGAATGTGTGTTCGCCGGCCGAGCGGTTTGACCTCGAGGAGCTTGTGACGCAAGCGGAGCGATAACGGATTGGCGAAAATACTGGTTTTGGATGGGCACAGCGCCGCAGCCCTGGCCGTGACTCGGTCTGCGGGGCGCGCCGGACATTGGGTGGCGATCGGCGCCAACCGCGGAACTTTCGCAGCCGCAAAACTCTCACGCTTCTGCCAACGGAGTTTCGAGTATCCGGTTTCGACGGAAGATGCGGATGCATTCTTGGAGTCCATTCTCGAGTTTGTCCGCGGCCATGCGATCGACCTGGTCTTCCCCATTACGGATTGGACTCTTGGTCCGCTCTCGGCGCAACGCGAGCGATTCAGCGGCATTTGTCGGCTGGCTCTGCCGCCGCACAATTCACTAGAGATTGCCTCGGACAAATATCGAACTATCCAGCTTGCCGAGTCGTTGGGGATTAAGGTTCCAGGGACCTGGCTGATCGAATCGAGCTCGGATCTCGCCGTACTGGAGGAGATTTCGTTCCCTGCCGTCGTCAAAGACCGCTTCTCGGTCCGCTGGTTGGATGGGAAGGCGGTATTCGGTTCGGTCGCTTACGCGTACTCGCAGAATGATTTGGAAGACAGAGTGACCGAGCGCTTGCGAGCAGCTGGCGACGTGCTGATCCAGGAATTTGTTTCGGGCAGGGGCATCGGCTTCTCTTGCTTCATAGTGAACGGACAAGCGTTTCTGCCCTTCCAGTGGCAACGAATTAGGGAAGTAGACCCGCGCGGCTCGGCCAGCAGTTGTAGGAGATCCATCCCGCTGCATGAGCAGATCGTTTCTCTCAGTAGCCAATTGATCGCCCAGATCGGCTTCGAAGGCATCGCGATGGTGGAATACAAGAAGACGAAAGATGATCGGCTGGTGCTAATGGAGATCAACGGCAGGCCTTGGGGCTCAATCGCCCTGCCCATTGCATGTGGGATCGATTATCCGACGTATCTGGTCGACCGGTGCCTCCAGGGAACTGTTCCGCCAAAAGCTATCGCCTACAACACCGGCATCACATGCCGCCGGGTGGTGAGTGAATTGAGCCATCTGAGCAATGTCCGCGCCGGCAGGCCTACCGCTTGGCCGGGCGAGTATCCGAGTTTCTGGAGCACCTTGGTCAAAATGTCGGTGCCGTGGTATCCGGGAATGCGGTACGACGATTTATGGCTTTCCGACCTCCGTCCTGGAATTGCCGAGATCAGGAATTGGTTCCGAGTGAGGATAAAGCGCCACTGAGTGTCGCTGGGCTCAAGGTTTGGTGCGGGCAGCGTCGGAGAGGCCACCCCCCCCCGCCGGTGCTGTCGGAGCCGTGTCGCTGACCAAATTGTACCCGAGCGTCTTCATAACTGGGCCCCACGCAGCTTCGATGGCGGCTACGGAGCCCGGCGAGAGGACTGACTTCCATCCTCCCACGTTCGCAGTGCGGACAAAAGGCTTGTCATGGCGTGTTGTTTTGGTGAGCACCCAGTCGGCGCTCTGCTTTTTTTCGAGACTTCGCATACGCTCCGGCGAACTCAAATCTACGGCTCTCTGCAGGTTCTCAGGATTTGCGTCAATCGTGCGAAACGAATAATCCCGCAAGAAGCCTGCGACGCGCGCCAGTTCGTACTGTGGTTCTTGCTTCATGCTCTCATAGCGTAAAAGGATGAAATCAGGGCGGTGCTGGCGCAGCAGGAGCCAGCTCAAAACGTGGTCCGCCCAGGATCCCCACTTCGTGTCAAACTCGGCATTGATAAAGCGAGGAACAAAGTCTTCCATCGGATAATCATCAGGGATATTTCCGGCCTTGACGTTGTGGTGATAAAAAGAGATCGCGACGTCGCGAGGATCACGCACGATGTAGATGACGTGGCGATAGAGGGGTTGAAAACATTCGTGGCTCTTCAAGATCCGTGGGCACGGCAGGCGGCGCATGACACGGTCGGGATTGAAGTAAATCTCTGGAATGCGAGATTCAATATTGGCGAAGGTGACCGGCTGGTCCTGGTAGATCAGATTGCCGATAAGGAAGCGAGTCCAGGTATTGCCCGACCGGGGATAAGAAACCAGAAAGACGTCATCAGGAAACACGGTCAAATTGCGTCCGGCCAATTGCTGCCCGGTCAGCACGCGACCAACTTGCACGGCTGCGCGCAAAGCGCGCTGTAAGCCTCCTTTAGAGTTCTGCGACTGGGTGCATCATCCCGGGCCTCCTGGTGCCCGTCGTGATCGTCGGTCATTCTTGAGACTGAAAGCTCCGCCACCAAATTGGCAATGCAAGTCTGCAAGACTGCGTAGCAAAGTCGGGTCGCTTCAAGATCTCCCCAATACGGGTCCGGGATTTCGCGGTAACGACTCGATAGCTCCCTGTACGCACTCAACATTAGGATTTTGCTCTGAGCTTCCGGAAACAGCGCCAGCAACTCGGCCTTGTTTTGGAAGTCCATAGCGAAGATAACATCCGCCTGGCTGGCCAAACCAGGCGTCAGGATCTGGGCGCGGTGGCTGGTGAGGGGAAGTCCGATTTCCAGCGAAGCTGCTACCGCTCGGGGATGAGCGGCTTTTCCGGGCGTGGCATGCAGCCCGGCCGAAGCGACGCGCACCCGAGCCTGCATACCCTTGTCCGCCAGCGCTCGCTTCAGCATGGCTTCTGCCATGGGACTGCGCATGATGTTTCCGAAGCAGACAAAAAGAAAGGAGCGGGCGGCCCGCGTAATTGTCACTTTTCTCGGGGTTCGCACCCCAACCAGGTCGAGCAGGCGAAGCCGCGCATAGATTGGGCCCGCTTTCGGTCCCAGACGAAGAAAAATCTCGCGTTCTTTGAGGAATAAATCGGGCACGACCTTGCGAAGGTTGGTTCGGAGGCTCGAAGCTTGCGACTGTTCAGTCATTACGATCATCCCACCGCCTTACGGTTCTTCCTGGTAGGTTTCGATTAGCGCTACGCCCACCTCATCCAATTCTTTCCTGACCGATAACCCATCTACTTTCCAAACTCGCCCCGTCCAAATCGCCCAAGCCATCCCAAGCCCGTAGGGAACTAGGCTGATCATGATTTGGAGTCCAACCTGCAAGTAGTTATGCGCGAAGAACCACCGCCGCATCAACAGCAAAGCCACAACCAGCGGGACGCACAGCATGACGGGCAGAGTGTAAGCCTCAAGCAGGAATGTTCCGAGCCGAACTTTCAGAATGCGACACAGATGTCGAGGCATGAAATAAAGTGTAGTGCAGCTCAGAGGAATCGCCGTGCCCAGCGCATCGCCAATAATGCCGTAAGGACGAATCAGAATTATGCTAAGAATGACATTGGCAATTCCTTCCATGCCCGTAACCCAAGCAAGAGTCTGGTGACGGGCCATTCCGTAAAGTATTCGCGGCGAAGCGGCCTGGGCCAGGACGAAAGTGGACGGGATCAGCAACACCAGCATAACCGGGTAGCAAGCAGTCACATAACGGGCGCCCACCCACGCTGTGATCACGGACTTTCCCAGAACGATCAGCGTCGCTGTGATCGGGAAAACGATCAGTGCACAGGCGCGGTTGCCGGCCACAAAGATCTTCCTGAGCCGGTCCATGTCACCTTTAGCGTCGGATTGCCCAGACATGGGAACGAAAATCTGTGCCAGGCTGCTGACCACTTCTACCGTGTAGTCCACCAGTCGGTCTGCGTTTGAGAAGAAAGTAACGGCGGCCACCGAAAGGAAGGTTGAGAGTATGACTTCATCGGTCTTGAAGCGCAGCTTGTACGCGATCATCAGCATGAAGCTGACGCTGCTGTAACTTGCGATCTCGCGGAGAGATCCACGGTCCAGGTATTTCCAGCCGAACCGTAAGGGAAGCAAGCGCAGCACGATGACGGCGCGAACCAAGGAACCCAGAAGGGGAAGCGCAACCGTGACAAATGCCACCATCAGCAGCCCGTATCCGTGAGTCAAGGCAAGCACGATCAGCATGGCCCGGAGCAGAGTGGAAACGAGATTGGTTGCGTTAACAAAATAAAATCGATTGAGTCCTTCCAATATTCCGCCAAAGACCCCGGCCGGAAATCCGAGCGCAACCGCGGTTCCTACCATGAGGAAAAGCACTCGGGCAGTGGGCAAAAAGTCCGCGGGCATGCGGAAGAGAGAACCGAGATACATACTCACGACCAGCGTCACCATCATCGCCGCAGCGCCGATCACCGTGTAACCCGCCAGGCTGGTATTGATCAGCTTGGAAAGTCCCTCGATGTCATTGGTTGAGGTGTAAGTGGAAACGTAGCGGATGACGGAAGAACGTATGCCCAGATCAAAGAGGCCGTAGTAGCCGGTCACTGAAAAGGCTAGAACCCAGGCGCCATATGCGGTATTGCCGAGGCGATGCAAAATGAAGGGCGAGAGGAAAATACCGACTAGAATGTTTACGCCGAGGCTGAACCAGCTGGAACTGACATTCTTGATGATTTCGCTCTTACGCATTGGCAGATCCTAAAGCCGAGAACCTTCGTACTATCGCACTCTCTGGGGTTCATTCGCCGTTACCAACGGATACCCAAGCGTAGTCATCAAGTCACCCCAGGCAGCCTCAATCTGCCGCACGCAGCGTTCCGGGAGTGAAGTCCTCCAACCACCGGACTTCGCCCGACCCACAAACGGGATATCCTTTCGGCGGTTTCGAGTTGCTACCCACTGGTGGGCCTCGAGTTTTTCGAGTTCTCGCATGCGGTCGGAAGAGCTTAATTCAATCGCTTTCTGAAGGCGTGCGGGCAAAGGCTCAATACCCAGGAAGACCGCAATCCGAGCTAATTCAGCAGCCGTGTCTTTGATCATGTCCTCATAGCGAAGCAACAAAAACTCTTTTCGCTGGCCGCGGGTGGAAATCCAGCTAGCGACATTCTCGGCCCATGTTCCCCAGTCGGCTGAGATCAGCCGGCCGGAGACGAAATCGTCAACGTAGCGCTCCAACGGGTAATCGTTGTCGATCTGCATGTATTTCCGCTGGAAATCGTAGTAGGAGAGGGCTATGTCCCGTGGGTCGCGCACGATGTAGATGGTCTTTGGGTAGCGGTGGTCGAAATACTGATGCGTCTTGACGATGCGGGGGCGAGGCGTATGCTTCAGTGCCCGGTTCGACTGCGATGACGTGTCCGGTATCAGCTTCTCAATGTTTGTGAAACTAACATTCTTCTCGGGATGGACCAGATTGGCGATTAGAAAGCGCGTCCATGTGTTGCCCGATCGGGGGTACGATACCAGAAACGTGTCGTCCGGGTACACGGCGAAGTTACGCTCAGCCTTGTCAGTGCCGAGCAGGTAGTTGATAACGACCTTGATTCCGTAAATCATCGGGCTAATAGGTCCGCTATCTGGGGTCTCCCCATTGATTTTCGCAAAGCGCATTCGTTACATTCGGTAAGGTGCTTTTTTCCGGTTAGCATTGAGATTTCCAGCCGCATGTGGTGTGGAGTTCAGCTCATCGCACCGGCCGGTGCCGGATCACCTTCTCGAAATCCACCGGTTTACCCTCAACATCAATTCTCGTGATTGAATGTGCTTCTCGGCTGCTGTACATCTCCAGAACCTGAATGTAGGTTCGATACAGGGAACGGAAGAGCCTAGGAAAGTAGCGAAGCCCTGTTTCGGCGACCTCCAGCTTGACGGTGCGCGCGAGAAAATTGGCGCATTCGGCCGCCGACAATGCCTCCCGAAACTTTCCGGCTAGAAGCGATTGCTTGGCTACTTCGACCTGAATCTCAACTTCGAGTGTCTTCAGCTTGGCCGCGATGATGCTGTGCTGCGCCCGAGAAAGAGGACCGCTCGCCGCGATTTTCTTGTACACCAGGGCGCGCCCTCGTTTCATGAGCTCTCGGTCCGCTGAAAGCCCGCGGCCGAGCCGATGGCAGACCTGCATCTCGCAATCGTAACTCATCCGGACTCCGTCATTCGCCAGGCGCAGCCAAAGATCTAAATCCTCGCACCGGTTTATATTTTCGTCGAAAAGCCCAACCCGAAGCAGGGCTTCGCGCGATGCCACGACCGAGGATGTGTTGATCGTGCACTTCTCTGCAAGAAGACTCTCAAGAGTCACCGGGCCGGATTGCGGTACGCTTGCGAAAGCCGTCCCCAACGGAACATTTTCCTTGAAGTACACTGCATTGGCGTAAACTAGGCCGAGATCCGGCTCTCTCGCGAAGCTCTCCAACTGCCGACCCAGGTGCTTAGGCAGCCAGAGATCATCGCTGTCGAGGAAGGCCATATATTTGCCCCGACCTTTTCGAATGGCTAGGTTGCGCGCCGCGCTCGGGCCGCGATTCTCTTGCCTGAGGTACCGGATGTGCGAAAGATACGGTTGTAGCGCCTGTTCGAGTGTGGCAGTATCGGGCGAGCCGTCGTTGACGACGATTACCTCGAAACTTCTGAATGTTTGCGCAAAAACAGAATCCAGCGCGTCGGCAATATAGGGTGCCGCATTATAGGCCGGAATCACGACACTGACCAGCACCGCCGCCGAATCTGCGCCGGCACACTTGGTCGCTCGCGTCTGGTGGTCTTCGATGTAATCCATGGCGTGTCAATCACAAGATCCATCGGTCAGCCTCAGTTGGGTTGGGTCTGGTGCCGAGCAAAGACGGCGGCCGATCCTTACCAGTGAGACGTCGAACTCACGCAACGGGATGGATAAAGTCCTTACCCTGCTTTGGTGTAGGCTTCCTTAACAGTGCAGCAACGAAAAAGCGAATTTTGAAACTTGTCGCTGAAAAGTTGCTCAAGAAGACTTCGTTCCTGCACTAAAAAAAAGCTTGGCTAATTTGTGTGCGTCGGGCTCGGGACGGATCCTCTCCACATCAATGCCGATCTCTTGGCCTCTGAACACAGCCCATAATGCCAGGCCATCGGCGTGCGAAACATTGTCCGTGAATTGAGGCATTAAAGAGAATATCTGAATGCCCGTAGCTTTGGCCAGACCGACCAAAATTTGGTAGGGTCATAAATAGCGTGCGCAAGCCGGACTTTCTGCGAGTAGGCTTCGCGGAGAAAAGTTCCCAATCGGTAATTTGATCACCTGATCTGTTGAAAGTTAGTTGCTTAGACGCGGGAAAGATCTGCCCCTAAATGGACCAAATGCTGGCAATGGTCGCGGAGCACGATCAGGTTTTCTTCGGAATCGTCACCCAAATACCAGCTACACTTCAAAAGCGGCCTCTTCCGCTCCGCATATCCTGGTTTGGGCGTCCAGAACTGTCCAGGCCGCGAACAGGGGCGTCACTTGGTCAGCGGTTCGGAACCGGCGCCGGTGTGTGCAAGAATTAGCCTATTGACGAATCCCCATCAGGATAGTTATAAGTATGTTTTACGCAAGGATTTTCACTTTCGCTTTTCTCTGCAGCGCCCCAAAACGAGAAAAAGCCATAAGTAGCTTTATACCAGTACCTTAGTATCTGCCATCCCCCGGCAAGAGGAACACCAATTGCTCCGTTTATTGCTAGCTTCCGTTCTGCATGAGCCTTGGCGCTTTTGTTCCCTGGTACCTGGATTTATGAACGATTACGTAGTCATTTCGACCCGACACGACCAGTACAGCCTAGACCTTACGATATTGAACCCAGGAGGTTCACTGATTTGAGCTCTTCTACCAGCCATCTTATTCCCGCACACGGCGGAGAACTCGTTGACCTTTACGTCGATGCAAAACACGCGGCCGACCTCAAAGCGCATTCCCGAGAATGGCCCTCCTGGGACTTAACTCCGCGGCAGCTTTGTGATCTCGAACTGCTGATGAGCGGTGGCTTCTCTCCTCTGCGCGGCTTTATGACGCGTGCCGATTACGAAGGCGTCTGCCACGACATGCGACTGGCAAGTGGCGTTCTGTGGCCGATCCCGATCACACTTGACATCACTGATGAGTTTGCCAGGAAGCTTACCCCGGGAGGCAGCAAGGTTGCATTGCGCGATGCCGAAGGCGTGATGCTGGCCGTGCTTCACGTTGAGGACGTTTGGCAGCCGGATCGCAAGGCCGAGGCGAAGGCAGTTTTTGGCAGCAGCAGCTCGGCGCATCCCGGCGCCGATTACGCTATCAACAAGGCCAACCCATGGTACGTGGGCGGCCGCGTAGAAGGGGCCCAAGAACCTGCGCATTATGACTTCCGCACCTTGCGCTTTACCCCGGCCGAATTGCGCGCCGAATTCGCGCGCCAGGGCTGGCGTCGTGTCGTTGCGTTCCAGACTCGCAACCCCATGCACCGCGCCCACGTCGAACTGACATTCCGCGCCGCGAAGCAAGTCGAAGCCAACTTGCTGATTCAACCTGTTGTGGGTATGACCAAGCCCGGCGACGTGGACTACTACACGCGCGTGCGTTGCTACCAGTTGCTGCTTTCCAAATATCCCCAGGGAACGGTGAGGTTATCTCTGCTCCCGCTTGCCATGCGGATGGGCGGACCTCGCGAGGCGATCTGGCACGCACTCATCCGGAAAAATCACGGCTGCACGCACTTCATTGTGGGCCGCGACCACGCCGGGCCCGGCAAGGACACCGACGGTAAGCCCTTCTACGGACCTTATGAGGCCCAGGAAGTTTTCAAGAAGCACGAAGCTGACATCGGCGTCACGATGGTGCCATTCAACATGATGGTGTATCTCGAGGATCACGACAAATATGTGCCCGACGACGAAGTGAAGAACGGTGACCGCGTCCTAAATATTTCTGGGACGGAACTGCGCCAGCGACTCAATGAGGGTCGCGACATCCCGGGATGGTTTACTTACCCCGAAGTCGTGCATGAACTGCGCCGCAGCTTTCCACCACGGGCGAAGCAGGGTGTGACGATTTTCTTCACGGGCCTTTCGGGCTCGGGTAAGTCGACCATCGCCAACGTATTGCTCACTAAATTCCTTGAAGTCGGCGGACGGCCGGTGACAATTCTCGACGGGGACCTGGTGCGCAAGCATCTTTCTTCGGAGCTGGGATTCTCGAAAGAGCACCGAGACATCAACATCCGGCGCATCGGCTACGTCGCTTCAGAGATCACCAAGAACGGTGGCATCGCCATCTGTGCTCCCATTGCACCCTACGATGCAACCCGTAAGCATGTGCGCCAGATGATCGAGCCTTACGGCGGATTCGTTCTTGTCCACGTGGCCACGTCGGTGGAAGTCTGCGAGCAGCGCGATCGCAAGGGTCTTTATGCCAAAGCTCGGGCTGGAATACTCAAGGAGTTCACTGGCATTTCCGATCCGTACGAAGTGCCGCCGGACGCCGAAGTGGTAATCAACACCGGCGACCTTTCACCCGAGGAAGCAGCGCAGCAGATCATTCTCTACCTCGAGCGCGAAGGTTTCATCGGCGTGAATGGTCAGCCCATTTGAGAAGTAAGGTGCGCTAGGTTTAAGTAGAGCTGTCATGCCCCTAATTGCGGCCAAAATTCTTGTAGGGTTTGTCGTTGGCGTTCTCATCGGGCTCACCGGCATCGGGGGCGGGGTGTTGCTTCTGCCGATTCTGATCTTTGGACTGAGAGTGCCGGCCATCGTTGCTGTGGGCTCCGATGCTCTCTTTAACTTCTTCACCAAGATTCCCGCTGGCCTACTGCACTTGAAAAAAGGCACTGTCCGCCGCAAGGTGGTGATCGCCCTCGCGCTCGGAAGTGTTCCCGGCTCAATCGGCGGAGTGGCTATGCTTACCCATATTCGTTCGCTCTATGGCAATGGTGTCAATGACTTTATCAAGATAGCTATCGGGATCTTGCTGATCGTCATTCCGATTTTGTTGCTATTTCAGAAGCGGATTGAGGAAAATGTGGCCAATCGGCCACCCACCATGAAATCTTTCATGGGAATGTCGATTATTGGTCTAGTTGCGGGTTTTTTGGTGGGCATGACTTCAGTAGGTTCGGGCAGTATCATCATGATGCTTCTGCTGCTCTTTTACAGCTATCCGCCCAAAGTAAATGTTGGCACCGATGTGGTCCACGCAGTGGTCCTTACAGGCGTTACCGGCATGTTGCACTTTCGTCTCGGCAATGTCGACTCCAAGCTAGTTTTGTCGCTGCTGATCGGTTCCATACCCGGAGGGCTTCTCGGTTCTCACCTCAGCACGCGTGTGCCTATGCTCTGGTTGCGGCGCATTCTCTGTGCTCTCCTGCTGCTCACTGGTGCCAGGATGCTTTGGCCGGCTTTCTGAGCCACGTTTCAAAGGACCTCATGACGTCAGCTTATTCGGAAATTCTCACTCGCATCGACAACGCGCTCGAAGCAGCGCGCGATGTGTTCAGTCGCTTCAATGCTGGCGCCATCGAGGCAGAATTCAAAGCCGGCCACGACCCAGTCACTGAAGCCGACCGCGCCGTGGACGCTATCTTGCGTCAGAACCTCCTGCGGGACGGTGAAGGGTGGCTCTCTGAAGAAAGCGTGGATGACCTGTCTAGGCTCGACAAGGAAAGAGTCTGGGTCGTGGATCCTCTCGATGGCACCCGCGAGTTCATCATGGGTCTGCCCGAGTTTTGCACTTCCATTGGATTTGTGGAAAACGGTAAACCTGTGGCTGGCGGGATCTACAACCCCGCAACTCAGGAAACCTTTCTAGGGGCGCTAGACGCGGGTGTGCTCTACAATGGTAGGCCCGCTCGACCCAGCCAACGTACTCGCCTGGACGGCGCGCTTATCCTGGCGAGTCGCAGCGAAGTGAAGCGGGGGGAGTGGAAGGAGTTCGAGGAAGCTCCGTTCAAGACTCAGGCCATGGGGTCCGTCGCTTACAAACTGGCTTTGGTATCCGTGGGTCTTGCTGATGTTACCTTCACCCTCACGCCCAAGAATGAATGGGACGTGGTTGCGGGTGCAGCATTGGTGAAGAGCGCGGGCGGATTCGTAAGCACGCTGGAAAAAACCGACTTGGTCGCTAACCGCAGGAACCCGCTGCTGTCGGGACTATTAGCCTGTGGCCCTTTGCTGAAAGACGAATTGCTCTCGGTGGTCGAGCACCACATCCGAGTGGCCGAACACCCCCCTAGCGCCGGGGCCTAGCTGGACGGCGCAGACGAACTCGCTCAGGCACACCGGTGAAAACTACTGCCCGACAGATTGATCCCAGATCCTTTTGGCGGACGGAGGAGAAGGCAGCGGCTTGCGGCTCCTCACGCTTTTGCCCCTTTTTGGGGGCTTGCCTTGCTCCTCAACAGCGACGCCAATCAGCGTGTCTTTAGCCCCTCACCCGACGCTTCGGAAACAGGTTCGAATAGCCCCTTGCCTGTACGCTTCAGGCGGGGCCACTTGATCGTCGCTGTTCGATCGACCTCGACTTCACGAGGCGAAACATGCCGGCGGCCGTGTTGATCCATCACTGTGAGTCGTACGGCCACAGACAAGCGGGGGCACTCGGCCGGAATCCAGTCCATGCTCCAGGCCAATAGAACGCGCAACCTTCTGCGAGTGCGATCACGCCGCGCTCTTCGCGGGGGTTAGGAACCGCATCGGGAAATTCTCGACCGCTTAGGAAAGCCATTCGATAACGCTCTCAACGTAATTCTGGTCAACTCCGGTGCAAATCCTTTCACCCCTTGGATTCGCAGGATACCGTCAGCTTAATACCGAATCGCTCCAAGGGAGGATATCTGCTTTCGGTTGTTATACTTAGTACCCATTGGGAATCGAGGTCAGCAATTAACCATCTGGCCCTAGGGATGCTATTTTCTCCTTGAGTTGAGAACTCTTAGCTATGCGCGAGATCGTCGTCTTGCGACCCCGGCGCGTGCGTTTGTTACCGTGTGCATCTGGGCATGGATGGGCAGCTTCATTGGTTGCGGCAGTGGGTCGACTCCAACTTCACCCCCTCCCGCCAAGGACTTTGGCATCACGGTCTCTCCGGCCACGATTACAGCCGATGCGGGTGAGTCCAACTTAACATTTAGCATATCGGTCGTTGGTCAAAATGGGTTCGCGGATCCAGTGACGTTTACTCTTTCTGGATTGCCGGTGGGTGTGACGACGTCTCCCGCCCCTCCATTCAGCATTCCTGCGGGCAGCAGCCAAAAGCTCCTTCTTTCCATCCCCGCCACAATATCGGCCGGCAGCTTCACTGTGACCGCGAGCGGAATATCTGCCGGGCTGACGCATTCTGGAAATCTAGCGCTGACGGTCCACTCGCTGCAGGACTTCGGCATCACGCTGTCGCCGGCTACCATTACGGCCAATGTCGGAAGTTCTAACTCAACCTTTGCAGTGACCACCACAAGTCAAAATGGGTTCAGTGATTCAATAACGGTTACGCTAGCTGGATTGCCCGCAGGTGCCATGACGTCCCCTGCCTCGCCATTCAGCCTGGCTGCTGGCAGTACTCAAACTGTTGCCCTGTCCGTGCCATCGACGGTGTCGCCTGGCGACTTCACTCTAACCGTCAGCGGAACGTCTGCTACGCTCGCTCACTCTGCAAGCCTCGCGTTGACGGTCGATCCTTCAATCGACTTTAGCATCGCAGTGCTTCCGTCTACCGTTACCGTCAATGCCGGAGGTTCCAGCTCAGCCTTCGCGGTATCCATCACGGGTCAAAATGGCTTTACCGATCCAGTGACAGTTACGCTCTCTGGCTTGCCCGCCGGTGCGATGACGTCTCCCGCCTCGCCATTCAGCGTGGCTCCAGGCAGCAGCCAAACTGTAGACTTGTCCGTCCCGTCGACGGTGTTTGCTGGCAACTTCACCCTAACCGCAAGCGGAACATCTGCTGGGCTTACGCATTCTATAGAGTTGCCCTTGACGGTCTTAGGGCAGCTGCCAGTCACGACCTGGCATTATGATAACGCTCGAACCAGCGTAAACACCTGGGAGACTATTCTCACTCCGTCTAACGTGAACAGCGCAAGTTTCGGGAAATTGTTCACCCAGCCCGTCGATGGCTTCGTGGTAGGACATCCGCTCTATCTTCCGAGCGTAAACCTTTCCGGACAAGGCGTGCACAACGTCGTGTACGTCGCCACGATGCATGACAGCGTTTACGCCTTCGATGCCGACAATGCCAACGCCGCGCCGTTGTGGATGACTAGCATTCTTAGTTATAGCGCCGCGGGAGCGACATCAGTTCCGTCGAGCGTAAAGAGAGATACCAACGTCACAGGGTGGACCGAGGTAGGCATCGTCTCTACCCCGGTGATCGATCCTGTCACCGGTACCCTTTACCTCGTTGCAGAGACGTATGAGAACCTGAAAGTCGTCCATCGCCTTCATGCGCTCGACGTCACCACCGGGCTGGAGAAGTTCGGTGGACCCATCACGATAGCCGCGACGTACACTCTAAACGGGGCCACTACTACGTTTGCAGACCTCTATGAGATGAATCGCCCAGGGCTGCTGCTGGCTAATGGCCACATCTACATTGGCTTTGGCTCTAATTGTTGCAATGCCTACAGTCAGGGATGGGTGCTTTCTTACAATGCGGCCACGCTGCAGCAGGAAGGTGCGTATACCGCCGAGCCTGGCAAGACCCTCGCTTCCATATGGCAAAAGGGGGCAGGCATTTCCGCCGATAGCAGTGGGAATATCTACGCAGAAACTGGAGAAGGCCTCTATGCGCCTGGCACGAACCTGTCGATCAGCGTGTTGAAGCTTAGGCAGATTGCTACAACTCTTGCCCTAGCGGACTGGTTTACCCCCTACAATCAACAATACCTCTCCTCCAATGATTTGGATCTGAACGACGGCGTTCTGATTTTGCCTGACCAACCGGGTCCATATCCACATGAACTGATTGCCGAAGGCAAGGAAGGCACAATCTATGTTTTGAATCGGGATAATCTGGGCCAGTTTTGTTCGACCTGCAATGCGGGTGACACGCAGATTTTGCAGGAAATCCCCTTGGGCGCTGGTAAACAAAGCGGCACCCCGGTGTATTGGAACAACACCGTATATTTCACCGGTCAATCCAGTCCCGTATATGCTTACGCTCTTAGCAATGGTGCGTTGGTAGTTCCACCCGGCGTGCAGTCCGTCAAAATTAGCGTTGGAGGTCACGCCATCATTACGGCAAACGGAAATTCCAACGGAATCATCTGGTTTATGAATGGAAGCAGCATGTGGGCCATGGACGCGAGTACGTTGAAGACGCTCTACACCAGCAACCAGGCTGCAAACGGCCGAGACACTGTGCCAGCCCTGCCTCATTTTGCGACACCAATCGCCGCCGATGGAAAAATCTTTATTGGCACACAGAATAGTTTAGTCGTGTATGGATTGCTGTCTGGCTTATCGGCACTTGGGGGAAACGGCCAGTTCGCCAAGGTCGGTTCAAGGCCCCCGATTCCGCTCGAAGTTCACGGGCGCGAACGCTGAAGCTTTTTGCTCGGTCCGAAGAGCTGAATTTGGATGAACGCAATTCGGATGATCTTGTGGTCTTCAGTCTCGCCGCGATCAAGCAAAGAGCTCTTTTGTTTTTCGCTATCATTAAGCTTTCGGACACACCTGCCGGTAGGGTTGTTCGTACGCCCTCGTGTCCAGAGGCAGACGTGGGCGCTTCGGTCGAATCGAGTTTATGAGGCTTTGTCATGAAACTGCGCTCCAAGAAGGACTGCTTTTGCTGCCCGGGCAAGAACTTAAAGAAATGACTGATTGAATAAAGCAACATCTCTGGATTCCGGCTATCCAGGTTGGCTCCGGCCAGGAAGTCCGCACAGGTCATCTCCAGGCAGTATCCTCGTCATCTGTCGCACCCAGCATTAGGGCTGCTGTCTCCAGCGCCTACACGATTACCGGGATCTGGCTCTCGTACAAATTGAAGTAGATGGTTTCCCACGGCTCCGTGTCCCGCCCCCGTCAGTTCTTTCTCCAGTCCCGCTTGAACTCACGCTTCGGCAGTCGTCGTGGAGGAAGTAGGCGACCGGGGCTTGTACGCAGGCTCGACCGAAGAGCATCGCGGCCCGGATATCCGTCTCTTTCCACCCATCGAGGTAGCGATAGCGATACCGGCGTGGGCAGGTCAGGTCCTGGCTGATCTGCACGTAGTTGTAGGTCATCACGCAGCCTCCGGGCCGCTCGCATTTGCGGACGAAACGGTCGAACAGCTCCTCCAACTGGCAGGTCGGGGCGAGGTCGTCCAGGTTGAGCAGGGAAGTGCCATTCAGAACCGTGTGGCTGATCTTGATTACATGGCGTAGTCCCACCAGATTCTTGTGATCAATTTCGTCCCGCCCCACAAGTTCGGAGTCATAGCCAAAGTCGTGCAGGGGACAGTTGAGCTCCCACAGGACCTTAGCAGTCCGTGTCTTTCCCTTGAGGGCAGTACTGGCCCTTGGCGAAACCGCCTGGCACGACTTACATGGTGAACCGCGCGGTCGCGAAGCATGGAAACCCGGTGTACAATGCGCTCGGCCGGTTCCCAAAACGGAAATTCTGGCTGAGCCGGAGGCGAGGCTTATGCGAGTCCTCGAGTTAGGTTGCGGATCGGGGCGGGACCTAGCTTCCTGGGGCGTTCCCGCTTCGGATGAGGTCACGGGACTTGACATCGACGACAGCCGTCTGGTCATTGCTAAGGTGCGATTTCCAAACCGAACTTATCTGAAAGGCGCCGGTGAATGCTTGCCATTCGACGATGAGAGTTTCGATCGCGTAGTTTCCACCCTTGCTCTCCCCTACATGAACATTCAGAAAACGCTCGCAGAAATTCACCGCATCCTCGTTCCTGGCGGCGGTTTGTCGCTAAGCCTGCATCTCCCGAGTTTTACGATGGCTGAACTTCTCCACAATGCCATCCCGAAACCATTCCCCACGCTGTTTCGGCTATACGTCATGGCAAACGGTTTATTATTCCACTGCGCCGGCAGGACTTTTGGATTCCCAAAGGGGAGGACGGAATCGTTTCAGACCGAGCGAGGAATGAGGATCGCACTGAATCGTGCTGGATTCGTCAATCTTTCATTCAGACACGCAACTGGATCGGTCGGCGAAAGGTTTATTGTGGAAGCAAGAAATCGAAAAGTTATAGGTCCCTTTGCCCCTCCTCGCGCCGCCTAAAGCCGGGATGGCCTAGTCTCGCTGAGGAGCCGAGGAAATTAGATCCAACGCCGCTTGATCTGCACGTGAGTTTCGCCGGGAAGGCTCATTCAGTATCAAGAAACAAAATATGAATTTAATCGCTTTGCGCCGAAGATGTTCCCGCTTAGAGTCTTATCATGGCGATGGGAACGCGAAGGGTTGCTGACCTTTACAAGAAGCTTTTGCCTCCATCTATAGAGTCTACACCGGTCAATAATAAGAGGAACTCTGCCGTTGCTCACCAAGAGCGTACCGGCTTCTCGCTCAGGACGGACCTGCGAGGACAGAGCCTGCCCTCAGCGAAATCGAAATTTTCAAGTACAATTGCGCACGTAAGGCCGACTCCGGCGGCGCGGGCGCCGCGCGAATGAGGTAAGTCTCTTGGCGACGGGCGAAATGACCACTTCGGACACGCAAACTCCTACGCAGCTTCCTCATCACAAGGTCAAGATTAAGAAAACGGGACAGCGAGCCTGCAACGAGAAGAACGAGAAGGGCAAGTTCTGCGGTGGACATTTGAAGCGGTGGTTCTACACTACGGATGTGATCGAGCAGGCCTGTGGCGACGCGGAAAAAGCCTGGGGCAAGAATGCCGAAGTCTACCGCTGCGAGCATTGTAAGACGTTGTATTTGCCCAGTCCGGAGGACGCGAAGGTCAACGTTGCCGGGAAAGGCAGGATTTCCGTGTTCGGTCTGACGTTGCCGCCGAAGGAAAAATAGCCAGCTTCTAGCCTCTAGCTTCTGGCTACAGCTTTTGGTCCCAGCTACGGCCTCGCCAGCTAATTTCCAAACTGTTCTGTACTTGAAACATGCGACTTGAAGCCCATCTCGGTAACTAGAAGCCAGGAGCTAGCAGCTAGAAGCCTTTTTCCCGTGAACACTTGCGAACTCATCTACGATTGGAACAAGAAGCATCCTCCCGGGCTGAAGCCGCAGGGGCCCGTGCTGCTAAACGATGAGAGCCTCCGCGACGGTCTGCAGTCCCCATCCGTCCGCGATCCGTCCATCCCGGAAAAGCTCGAAATCTTACATCTGATGGAAGCCCTCGGCATCGACTCACTCGATCTTGGCCTGCCGGGCGCAGGGGCGCGTGCGGTACAGGCAGTGACGGCGCTGGCCCGCGAGATCGTCGCGCACAAGATGAAGATTCGCGCCAACTGCGCCGCGCGCACTCATGAAAACGACATCCGGCCGATTGCGGAGATCGTTCAGAAAACCGGCCTGCGCATCGAAGCCGCAACGTTTATTGGATCGAGCCCGATCCGTCGTTTCACCGAAGGATGGACCGACGACTTCCTGCTCCAGACCACTGAGAAAGCGGTCAAGTACGCGGTGTCGCTGGGCCTCGATACGATGTACGTCACCGAGGACACGACCCGGTGCGATCCGGACACGGTTAAGCAGCTCTACTCGACGGCAATCAACTGCGGCGCCCGCGCCATCGTAATCTGCGATACTGCCGGCCACGCCACTCCGATGGGCGCGTTTGCACTAGTGAACTTCGTAGTCGAAGAAGTAGTAAAGCCGTCGGGTGAAAAAATTCGCATCGACTGGCATGGACACAGCGACCGCGGGCTGGCTATCGCCAACTCGCTGGCGGCGCTGATGGCGGGCGCACATTGCGTCCACGCCTGCGCCGTAGGCATCGGCGAACGCGTCGGCAACACGCAGATGGACCAGATGCTAGTCAATCTAAGGCTCATGGGCATCGCGCCGTGGGATAAACAAGACCTCACCAAGCTGAAACAATATTGCCAGGCGGTTTCGCGGGCGACCGGTGTACCCATTCCAGCCAACTATCCAGTCGTGGGCGAGGACGCATTCCGCACCGCAACTGGAGTGCACGCCGCGGCGGTCATCAAGGCGTTCAAGAAAAATGACGTCGAACTGGCGAACACGGTTTACTCAGGGGTGCCCTCGCATGTATTCGGCTTGGAGCAGATCATCGATGTTGGCCCCATGAGCGGCAAGTCGAATATCTTGTTCTGGCTGGAACGGCGCAGCATTTCCGCCACGGACGATATCGTCGATCGCATCTACCAGCGTGCCAAATCGAGCGACCACACGCTGAGTGAGGCCGAAATTCTGGAGTGTCTGCCCGCGGCGACGGCGAAGAAGAGTTGACCCGAGATGCCGGAGCGCTTGCACCACGCGATCCTTGGGCCGGGAGGCGTCGGAGGCCTCGTCGGTGCCTGTCTCGCGCATTCTGGAGCATCCGTCACCCTGGTCGTAAAGCCTGAATCACTTGCTCACTATCCCAAACGCCTACGTCTTGAGAGTGCTTTCGGCAATTTCGATGTGGAAGTCGCCCGCGCCTCAGAAGTTCCGTCGGTAGACGTCCTCTGGATCACCGTGAAAGCCACTCAACTCGAATCAGTACTGACCGCCATCAAGGATCCAGGCTCGGTGAAAGCGATCGTTGCGCTGCTCAATGGGATTGACCACTTATTCCTGCTTCGCTCGAGCTATGGCGCGGAGCGCGTCATCGCGGCAACCATCGCGGTCGAGTCTGAGCGGGTGAGTCCGGGACACATCGTCCACCGCTCGCCCTTTGCTCGGTTGAACATCTCCACAGCCGGGCGAAATCTGCTTGGAAGCACGGTCGAACATCTCCAGCAAATAGGTTTCGAGTGCCGCTTCGTAGATGACGAGTCCACGTTGATGTGGAGCAAGTTAGTGTTTCTTGGGCCCTATGCGCTAACCACAACTGCTGCGGACAAGGCAATGGGTGGGATCATTTCCGATCCTTCTTGGAGGGAGCAGCTGGAGGCTTGTGTGCGAGAAGCCTGTGCCGTTGCCCTCGCCGAAGGTGCCAAGGTTGATCCCGAGACGATCCTCGCAGGGATGATGGGCATGCCTGCAAACATGCGCAGCTCCACGCAGAAGGACGTTGAACAGCACAAGACCCCGGAGCTTGATGCCATCGCGGGACCGATCCTTCGACGCGCCCGCCGGCACAATATCGACATTCCGGCCACGAAGAAGCTCGTGGCTCTAGTCGAACAAAGAGCAGGTGGCGTGAATAATCACTAAGTGCATCTCAAATTCGAAACGCAACGGCAGGCTATCCCTTCAATAGTTTCCAGTGCACGATTACCCAGTCTCCTCAAGAGTAATCCCGGGATAGCGTGTGGCGAGGCGCCGGACACTGATGGGAAACAGCGAAAAGCGATCATAATTTTACCTACTCCCGGTTGGTACTCTTTT
>WNGL01002526.1_pt1 | contig 24462 bp, 22 predicted proteins | sample 5400591 | NCBI WGS metagenome assembly WNGL01 (sample SAMN13153377, study PRJNA577476) | soil metagenome | isolation source: 80 cm soil or saprolite under Garry oak tree replicate 1 | place: USA:California | collected 2016-06-15 | reverse complement strand
TAAATAAACTTTTGAAATATGGTCCATATTTTGTCATTATCGGCGGATGAGATGTGATTGGTATCATATCTATCCACCTTACGCTCTTTTGTTAAAAACGATATTAAAATTTAGTCGCAAAAGTGCAAAACTTTAGTTAGTTATCTTCTTGAGAAGAAAATAGTTGAAACTAGGGTAATTAATCCACCCCCAGAATAATAATTTATCTCCACTTGATGAACCCTTATAAAGGGTTGCTGTATAGAAAAGAAAAGCAAATATGTGTTCTCTAAAGTATAAAACTCCAATTAATAGAATAAGAGTTAAAATAATTTTCTTATGCTCATAAATAAAGAATCCCGGTCTTAGAAAGATATATTCAAGAAGGATAAGGAAGAAATCGCTTAGCAAGCTCATATTTTGAGAAATTATAGCACATAAGATCTTTCTACGGGATTATTATTTACAGGATGTGAAATGGATCTTGAGGGAAATAATGCTAAATTCGGCAAGCCTTCACAAGCTAATCAGTGATAGCAGCGTGGTCAATACTGAACACTATAGGATGAGTGAGCCGGAGAGGATTTGAACCTCCAACCAATTCCTTAAGAGGGAACCGCTCTACCATTGAGCTACCGGCCCAGATAACTAAGACTAGCTGATATTATACCAAGATTGGCTCTTTCTGTCATGCCTAAGTCGAATCTCTTGCGTCTCTTCTATAAAACATATACTATGAAATCAGGAGTATTGGATTTATGCTGCGAAAAAAATATATCGATACACACTATCATATGTATCTTCCCATGTTGCTTTTATTCTTTCTTATCCTGGGAGTATTTATCACTGTAAACCAGACCAAACAGATTCAGGAGCTTAATTCCAACGCAGCGATAGGAAATTGTATGGTGAGCGCTTCACAACTCACCGAGAATTCTCAAGAACAAACACTCTTGGGTGAGATCAACACCTATCGTGCCCTAAATAATGTCGATCATCTCATCTTGGATAACACCCTTCAACAATCAGCAGCTTGGCAAAGTACCGATATGTTAACACATAATTCACTAAGCCACACAGATTCGTTGGGACGAACGACTGATATTAGGCTTAGCAATTGTGGGTATGATATTAATAACGGTTATGGAGAAAATATTGCAGATGGCAGCTCGGATCCCACGGCTGTTTTTAGTGCCTGGAAGAATGATCCGCCTCATAATCAAATCCTTCTTAATCCCCGATATAATATTGCTGGTATTGATATGGAATCTGATTCAAGCGGTAAAGTCTTTTGGACAATGGACTTTGGTTCAAGCTCTTCTCTAACTACGCCACTTCCGACAAGCAACAGTATAATTACTACCTCACCCACTACAGTTATTCCAATAAACCCAACAATTTTGTCGAGTATCTCCCCTAGTTCGGAAATGCCGACGCCAACTCCGGGTCCCGTCACCGCGGATATGCAAATTTTTGTTAAAGTAAAAATAAATGGCATAGGGCAGGAGGGCAATAATAACCCGAGGCATAGAACCCGTCATGTGACTGCGCTGATATTTGGAATAGGCGCTTCGCCAGTGACAACCGGTACGGCTTTTCTTGCGTATGATGGGACTAACTATTTCTCTGGAGTCATACATCTTGGCAAACTTAGCCAAAGTGCATATTTTGTCAAACTCGTCAGTGATTATACGCTTCAGGTACTTGCCAAACCTGAATTCCAAAACCTTATTATCAATCAAGTAAATGCCATCCCACCCGTCACCCTCTATCAAGGCGATATGAATGGAGATAATGTGCTTGATATTAATGATTACAATCTTATTCTCCCTTGCTTCCAGAGCATTCCAACCTGTGCTAATGCTACTATCATAGACTTTACTGATAACGGAAAAACAGATGTTGCTGATTACAATTTATTGCTGAACAGTTTTGAGGTACTGCACGGAAATTAATACATAGTTATGGCACGACACAAACGATCAAAAAAACAATTAATTCAACTTTTCACCCAATACGGTATTCATATCTGGGCGATACTTATTATTGCCAATGCTGTTATGGTGTATACGTATCAATTCGCAACTCATGCTGCGAATAAAAATACCTCAACAATTCACTCACTAACTATCAGCCAAGCTCCTTCACCGTCTATCCAAGCTTCGCCCAATCAATCATCACCAACCTCTTCTGTACCACTTGGCCCTGCCATTTATTTACAATTCACAGTTCCCGGTATTGGAAGCGGCGGCGGTGTGATGAAACCAATCCATCTCAAAAGAAATGTAACAGTATTTCTTTATGCACCTGACGTTAACTCGCTTAATCCGACGGTGAAGCCACTATATACAATTCAAACCTCTGCAGAATTTGATTCAAATCCATACAGCCCACTGATCAGTCACTCAGAACTATTCTCAAACAAAACCCATCAGACCTGGGCGGAAAAATTTTTGAATTAGGTCAAGGAGCACAGCTTCCTTTCATACCTTCTCAAACAGTTTTGATGGGAGATACAATTCCTTCTCAAGGTGATAATACGATTAATATCAACGATTATAATGCTTTTGTCACTTGTTATGGCTCGTTGAATAATACAAATAGTTTTTGCAAAACGGGGAATTTCGGTGACTTTAATGACGATGGCATCATTGATGGGATTGATTATAATATCCTTCTTAGGTCGCTTTATGTTGTTGCACAGGAAGGCTTGGCGGTTCCGCAGTTATCACCTACCCCAACAAGCCCCAACAGAGTTACCAAACTTATCCACCCGGTGACACCTACAATTCCACCTAAAAAAGCCGGACCCACACCCAAAGCCTCAGCAAGCACAAAATCTTCTGGTGGCGGATCACTGATCGGTGCTCTCCTTTTCATTGTCTTTCTTATTATTCTGGGAGCTATTGGGTTTTTGCTTTATACAAAAAATAACAAAGTGCGTACTCTCATTAAGTCTCTTATTCACCTGTCTCCCACAGGTACGCCAACTACTGACCAAGCAGATCAGGAAACTCCAGCTATCGTTGCAGATGAAGCACAAGTAGCCGTGCCTGCTACTCCACCAACAGCGCCGACGGAACCATCAAAAGCAGGAGACACACTTGAAAAAGATTGTTATATCAAGACAAAAGGCAAAGATGATGCAGGTACCGGTATGATGTTGCTCTTAACAGATGATTATGGCGCACTCAATGCTCATTATGCAAAAAGTGACGCAAAAGATGGTTTTGCAAAAGTAAAAGGTGTAATGAAGGAAGAAAATGGTAAAAAATTTCTTGAGATCTCAGAGCTTACTATGGAAGGATAAGATTAAGCTGCTAAATCCAACTCATTTTTCTTAACTTTACTTAATGCTAGAAAGAGATCTCTTTCATCAACTCCCCCCCCGCTCTCTGCTATTGCCACGGGACGCACATCTTCTTCTCTTTTCAAGGCTTCAGCTAACATTTCTTTTGTAGACAATTCGCCTATCTCGGTAATACGATTCCATATAGTAGTTTCTCCTCCGTCTTCCCTTTCCCCTGCTGCTTTTACAGCTGCACTTAATAATGGATCTGTATGCTTTTTTGTTGCTGCTGCAACTACATCCGAACCAATAACTGTTCCTTCAGGTGTAAGAGGGGCATTCATAACTCCTTCTTCCAATGCTTTTTTTCGAGCATCTCTTGCGTTTTTATCTAATGTTAATTGCAATTTACCGTCTTCGCCCGCGGTAAATAGCACAGTTCCAACCATTGCTCCCAACTGACTACTCGCTTCTTTTACTGCTTGTTCTTGAAGCTGTTGTGTTTGTTCAGGCATTGTTATAGGTTGCGTCTGTGGTACTATCTTTGTCAAAGTAGCCTCCTGTTGGGCTGCTAACGTTTGCCCTGCAGCCTGTGCAGAAGGCTCAGGAGTTACGGTTTCTTGTATTTGTACTCCAGTATTGTCTTCCGTTCTAACCGGTAATGGAAGAGGTGCTGCTCCTTGAAGTTGAGCAAAACTATTCTGTGTGTTTTGCGCAGCGATTGTTACTCTATCTGAAGGTTCAGTTTTTGATTCTTCTTTTTGAATAGTCTCTTCGTATGCCGATTTTTTCTTTTTCTTCTTAAAAAGCTCGTCCCAATCAATTGCTCCAATGTAATCTGCATGAGCAGCAAGAGATTTTGCTGTATCTTTTGCTTTTGCGTCTGCTTTTTTAAATTTAGCACTTACTGCAACTGTCAAATCTTCGACAGTCCTAGCTCTGCCATTCACGTCTTCTCTCGTTGGATCTTTAACCTCGTCTTTTGTCCCCTGTTTTTCATGAACTTCATTTTCTCTACGATCTTCTCTTTCTCTTAGCTCTGCGAGGAACTTAGCACCTGAATTTTCCGGCTGAGAGTTTGCTTTTGGATTTTCATTTGCATACGATCCACCTACCTGAGCACTATCTTTAGCTGTTGCTTGTGCAGATGGCTTTTTTGCGTGCTCAGCTTGTTTAACTTCAACGTCAACTACTTGTCGTAAATCACCTTTTAAATCTTCCTGTCGCTCTTGAATTCTTTGTAATTCCTTTATTATCGTTGCTCTTTTTTCAGCAGTGTCACTTTGTTGCTGCATTGCTTCTTCAACTTGAGGAGCTTCAGCAATTATTTCTTGTGCTGTTTCTGCCGGGTTTATGGGGGGTCTCATTGCATCAGGAATCATTGTGTCTCTTCCTTCTTCAGCGATTGAAGTTGTTGCTACTTCAGCAGGTTTCTTTTGATCAACATCTCTTGACACAACTACCTCCGCGACTTGTCTTACAGCATCAGCATGATGGACTTCAGAGTTTTGGTTTAAACCTATTGGCTTACCACCAGATGCTGTAGTTACTACAGATTCAATAGGTTTACTCGGGGCTTGTTCTGTTTGAATAACACGTTTCCGTTCAGTAGTGCCAATAATATCCGAATCAACTTGTGGTGAAACTTGCTGAGTTGACTGCTTTGTTTCCAAAACATTTTTAACCTCTTGTACTGTTTCTACTGGGTTTATTACCTCCGGAGGAACAGCTTTTATATCTGGAAGTCTTTGGACAGTTTTTTCTCCACCGTTGGGAACTCCGTCGGCTCTCTGCGCTTCACCTGTAAAAGGTTGTTGCTGAACTAAATCTTGTATCTCCTGCTGTGACAATCTTCCCGTTGTATCACTACTAAATTCAGTCTCAGGATGAACATGAAATCTTTCATAACTGACCTGAGTTGAGTCAGTTGTCGGAGTTTCTTTTGGTTGTGCTTTAACAACTGAAACTGTGTCAGTCATTTGTTTTTCATCTGGCGCACTTTGCGGTGAGTCATTTTCTGTAGAACGCGCAACTGGATTTGGTTTGTCTATTGATACTATCTCAACAGTCCTTTTTTTCACATCAACTTTTATCTGGCCTTTTGCTTCCTGTCCAGCTGGTATTGGATTGCCTCTTAAGGCTTGCATTGCCTGTTCTGAAGCTTGTGCTTGAAGGTGTGGAATTTGTTCTGATGTAATAGGTTGAAAATTACTGCCTCGTGATGCAAGAACAGACTCAAAGTGCGTTTTTATAGAAGCACTTTGCGGTGCTTTATTCGTTTCTCTCGGTGCAGGTTTAGAAAATTCTGATTTAGGAGCATAAGCGCCCAACTGCCGTGGAGCATTTCGTTCTGAAGTAAATCGAGGAGGTGTTGCAAATTGACTTTTAACTGGTCTGGAAATTTCAGATCCGCCTCTGACTCCCATCGAAGGACGCGCCATTGCGGGCGCTATAGATGGTCGTTTGATTGTTGCAACTCCAATTGATCCACGTTCTACCATAATATTCCTTTCTTTGCACTTATTTTTACTCAAGTGCTCATATCTAACGCGATTATAGAAAAAGATCAATAAATGAGCTTGATACTAACCTTACATAAACTTTACAAAAATTAAGGTAAAAATAACATTTTTTTGTAATGTATTGTCAGCATTTTATAAAGCGCATATCAAGAACAAAATGAAAAAATTACTATACTGAAAAAAAGGAGAAAAAAATGTTTCAGACATATATAAAAAATTATCAATCCAAACTTTCTGCCAACACATGGCAACAGAGCCTGCGGAATAAAGAAATTGCAAGGAACAGTTACCTGACACATGGGGATATCAAAAAGGCAAAAGCTTTTGTGAATATGGTGTCAAATTTTAAGTTTCAAACTATACAACAAACACCAACCGAACAAGTGATATTTTCTTATTAATACCCTAAATTTACGTCGTGAGGAATTTGGTCAGATCAAATGAAGTCCTGTGAAGTTCACAAAGACCATACTTCCCAATCGCATCCCGATGCTTTTTTGTCCCGTAGCCTTTGTTAGTAAAAAAATCATACACTATATAACGATCATGCAATTTTTGCATTAGCTCATCGCGATACACTTTTGCGATAATTGATGCAGCGGCAATTGATGTACTGATGCCATCACCATGAATAATTGCTGTCTGTTTTATTTTATGTAAATCGCTAATCATAAAAGCATCGATAAGGACATGCTCTGGTTGAATTGCCAACCCCATGACAGCTTTTACAAATGCCTGCTGTGCTGCTTTGCCAATGCCGATTTGATTGATAATTGAGACAGAGATTTCTGCAATCGAGTAAGCCAGCGCATACTTTTTAATAACAGCAGATAATTCTTTTCTTATTTTTGGAGATAATTTTTTTGAATCGTTAATTTTATCCGTTGCAGAAAAATCCATTGGAAGTATTACGGCAGCTGCGACTACCGGTCCGGCAAAACAGCCACGCCCTACCTCATCAACACCGGCGATGTATTTCAAACCAGTACTCCATAATTTTTGTTCATACTGAAATGTTGGCAGTGACATACAAATTATTCCAACAAACTTTCTTGTTCGTTCTTCTCCTGAAGTAATAAACCACTTTCCAAACTCGGCAGTGTCGGCAATGCCTCTCCCATAACTCCTTGCAACTCACCATACATTGTCGCAACGCTACTCATCAATCGTTTTAGCTGTATTTCTCGTCTTTTCCATAATCTGATCGTTGAACGTTGCTCTGCTTCCAAGTCAGCCCGCAATGTAATAATACTTTCTACCTGGGATTCAAATCTATTGCGGAAGCCATCACTAACTAGGTATGAAAATAATGCTTCTAATTTTTCATCTTTATTGGCTGTTGCTGATTTTGCAACTGCTAATTCAAACAATCCGATACGTAAAACATTTACCAGTGGCAATGCGTATTCATAAGTACACACCCAAACATTTTCATGAAAACTGAAATTGACAATATCATTTGGTAATATATCACTAACCAAAATTGCTACACTTGCATTCATATGGCGTTTTTCTTCGCGCAATTTTACTGTCCAACTATTGCTCCATGCTTTTGTCCGTTTTGTTTCCCATAAAATTAAACCTGCTGTCTGTCTGAGATTATTGCGTACCTTATGGCAAATATCAGCCCCTTCTATTCCTTTGGGAACTGGTTGGATATCATCTGCTGGAAAATGTTCCCGCAATTGCGATTCCAGGTCAAGTTCTAACACTTCTCCCTGTAATTGCTGCGATTTTTGATCTGCTTTCCGTTGCGCATCTTCCAATGCTTTTTTCGTATCGTCAAGTTGCTTTTTTAATTCCGCTGTTTCAAGACCAGCTTTATCACGATAATTCTTTCCTATTTCTAATTCCATGCGTTCTCGTTCTTTAAGCAACGCCCTTTGCATCTCTATTTCTCTTTCATCATCTTTTCTTTTAAGTTCTCGGAGTTCTTTGGTAAATTCAAGTATTTGTTGTTGAAGTTCTCTATTACGTTTATCTTTTTCTTCAGTTTCTATTTGTGCATTTTTAAGTTTAAATTCTGTTTCTTCTTTAACACGTTTTAGTGCTTTTTCCTCGGCTTCTAATTTTGTTTTTTCTAATTCTACTTTATGCTTTGCTTCTTGTTCAGTGCGTACTGTCTCTCGCATTTGGTGGATGATTGCTTCAGAAAGTTCAACCTGCTTTTTACAATGCGGGCATTGGATGGTATTCATCGTAGATAACATCTTACTCTTGAACTTTCTCAAATGCAAGTGAGATCTGATCTATGGTAAAATAGCTATAAATCTTACTTATGAAGACAATATTTCGATCAATTGGAATCTATTTACTTGCTTTGTATTTTATCCCACAAATTGTCCCGGGGTTTACTATTGAGGGAGGTTTTATTACAATCCTTATTGGCTCAGTGGTTCTTGCTCTGATGTTTTTGATACTAAAACCAATTCTTAATATCATTAGCTTTCCCGTAAATATGCTCACCCTCGGCTTATTTTCAATCATTACTAATGCTTTTATCCTGTATCTTCTGACAATTTTGGTGCCCAATATTACTGTCCAGCCATTCACCTATCCAAAAGCACACATCTATGGATTTATCACTCCGGTTATTTCTTTTAATACGTTTTTTGCGTATACTTATTCTGCATTTGTTCTCTCATGCATTAACTCGGGTATAAGGTGGCTGATAAGATAGTAATATGAATGATACGAAACCAAAAAAAGTAGTCTGTCTGGGTGGAGGAATTGGTACAAGTAATCTTTTGCGCGGATTAAAGCACTCTCCGTTTCATCTCAGTATCGTCACGTCAATGGCAGACGATGGCGGCTCGTCAGGGCGCCTGCGAAAAGCCTATGGCATTATGCCTCCTGGAGATATTATTTCCTGTATTGCTGCACTTATTCCTGACGAGAACAAAGAGCTTGCCAATTTGCTCACATATCGTTTTACCGGCTCGGATAAAGAAAATACGACAATCGGCGGACAAAAATTTGGTAATTTATTGATGCTTGCTGAAATCCAACGCACCGGCGATTTTTATAAAGCGCTTACTGTAACAAAAAAAATGTTTGGCGTCAATGCAGATTTCTTTCCGGCGAGTGATGAGAGAACACATTTAAGCGCAGTTACCAAAGACGGAAGACACGTTCATAGTGAAACCACCCTTGATCTCGCGCTTTACGGAGAACCGCGAGGATTGGAGAAAATTTACCTAAGACCGAAAAATCCACAGGTTAATCCGGCAGTTATTTCAGCTCTTTTGCAAGCAGATTGCATCATCAGCGGACCGGGAGATCTGTATACCAACCAATTACCAGTATTGGTAATCCCGCAAATAAAAGATGCTCTGCTGAAAAGCACTGCAAAAAAAATGTTTATCCTTAATATTGCCAATAAGCCATTTGAGACAAAGGGATTTACTTTACAGGATTTTATCAACGCATTTACGCAGCACTTAGGAACTTTTCCTTTTGACAAAGTGATTGCCAATAACAATACTCATAACCCCATCCCTAAAAGATACCATTATAACTATATTTCAATCAACGAAGAATTAAGACATGAACCCAGGCAATTTGAACTCCTTGAAAGCGATTTAGTAAATCCGGACTTCCCACTTTATCATGACGCACAAAAACTTGCATCTCTGGTCATAAAACATATATAATTGGCGATATGGTTGTCACTATTTTACAAATTGTTTTATCCGTACTCTTAATATCGGCGATTTTATTACAAGCGCCAGGCACCGGTCTTTCACCTGTTTTTGGCGGTGGCGGAGAGTCTTTTAGAAGTAAACGAAGCGCACAGAGATTTCTTCTTATTACAACAATTGTACTTGCAACGATACTTGCAGTCCTCTCGCTGATTCAACTTTTTCTTCAAAGATAAAATAGTATGGCAGTTATTCGTAAACGACTTATTTTTTGGCTAATAAAAGCTTATATTAAGAAATCCGGTAGAACGTTTCTTTTATTTTTTCTACTGGGGCTTATTATTTTCTTTACACTGCTTTTTACTGCAAAATACTATTCTTACATTATTCCATTTTCCCGAACAGATACCGTAGGCCTGGTCGGTGCCTATACGGGAGATTCCTTACCGCTAGAAATCATCGATGCGCTTTCGAATGGGTTAACAGTAGCCGCACAAGACGGTACGATACAACCAGGACTTGCGTCGTCCTGGGATATTATGGAGAAAGGCAAAACCTATCGCTTTCATTTAAAACAAGGCATTCATTTTTACGATGGCAAAGAAGTCACTGCAGACACTATCAACTATAATTTTTCTGACGTCACTGAAATAAAGCCGGATAAATATACAATTGTTTTCAAATTAAAAGATTCCTATGCTCCCTTTCTTGTCGCGGTATCCAAGCCGCTCTTTGATAATGGCTTTAGCGGTGTTGGCGATTATCATCTTGAAAAATTCAAAATCAATTACGGATTTGTACAATCTTTGACGCTCGTATTCAACAAAGGCGGACAAAATATCATAAATTATGATTTTTATCCTAGTGAAGATGCATTAAAAACTGCTTATCTTTTGGGTGAAGTCTCAACAATCCAAAATATCAGCCAAAGTACGTATGCGAGTATGCAGCTGCATAAATTCCCCAATACGACTGTTACCAAAAAAGCTGATTATTCACAACTCGTGACGTTATTTTTCAATAACGATAACGGTGATCTTTCAAATAAAAAAATTCGCTTGGCGCTTGCTTATGCAATTCCTGATACATTCCAAGAAGGCAAAAGAGCTTATTCACCATATTCTCCCAATTCGCAATTTTATAATCATGAACTTGATCAACGGAACCAGGATTTTGCACATGCCAAACTTCTTTTGCAGCCAGATACAACCTCTAGCCTTAGCGGACAAGCCAAACCTCCTTCGAAAATAACGGTAAAAACATTAAAAAAATATCGACCTGTTGCAGAAAAACTCGCTGCTGCTTGGGAAAAACTGGGTGTTACTACAAAGATAGAAGAAGTGGATGGAATTCCGGATAGTTATCAAATTTTTCTGGGAGATTTCAATATTCCAAAGGATCCTGACCAATATACCTTGTGGCATTCAGACGGACCAGATAACATAACTCACTATAAAAATTTACGCATTGATAAGCTGTTGGAAGACGGAAGAAAAATAGTTGATGTGAATCAAAGAAAAACAATCTATGCGGATTTCCAAAAGTTTCTCATGGAAGACGCCCCTGCAATTTTCCTCTATTATCCGGATGAGTATACGGTGACACGAAAGTAGATATTTCTAGCTATTGTAATATGATAACTAACGATATTTTACTAAAAGAGCTACAAAAACTTACAGCAATGGTGGAGGGTTTATAGGTTGGGCAGAACAATCATGAAAAAAGAATCAAAAGTCTCGAAAAGAATACTGGACTATCTTTATAATAACGTTCTAATGAAGTATATCAGAAAATAAAAAAATTTAAGAAGCGAGAGCGCTGCTACTTCGGAGCTTTCGATGATAGGTAATTGCAAACCGGTGCGCTTCATCCCTGATTCGTTGAATCAAATGAAGTGATGGAGAATTTTTGGGTAATAAAACTTCAATAAAATTTTCCTCATTTGATATCACAATCGTCTCTTCTCTTTTTGCCAAACCAACTAAAGGAATTGAGACTCCGCATTCTTCAAGTGCTGCAAGTCCGCTCGTTACTTGTCCCTTGCCGCCGTCAACGATAATTAAATCTGGAAAATGCCAATCCTCGTGATGGAGTCTACGTTGCAAAACCTCCTTCATCATCGCAAAGTCATTTGGTAAATCCTTCATGTTCCTTTTATCCCATTTTCTTTTAATTTTAAATTTCCGATACTGCGACTTATCAATCTCTCCATGAGTCAGGACTACCATTGAACCGGTTGCATTGGTTCCCTGAATATTTGAGATATCGTAACATTCAATTCGTTCTAGTTTTTTTAAATTAAATCCGTGGGAATTTAAAGCTTTCATCAATTCATCGAGTTCATTTTGCCGGATATCATCACGTAAATTCGGATTGATGGCATATTCAAATGGCCGATGAAATGGCGTTGTGATAAGACCAAGCGCGCTAATTTTTTTCTGTGTGATAAGTGCTTTTTCAAAATCTTCTTTTTTACTATATTGATCCCGTTCTTTTTCCAATTCCTTCATAATAGTTCGCGATTCGCCTTCAAGAATTCGGATAAGTCCTTTGATATTTTTTTTGTAAACTCGCTTCATTTCAGATGAATGAAACATCGGCGGACAGGGACAGAGTCCCAAATGATGATAGAGACAAATGCGTTTGGGATGATTGAGAACAGACTGAAAAGGAAAAATGCGGCGGATTGTTTTGAGAACTATCTTAACTGAAGTTGCATTTGGAAATGGACCAAAATATACTGATTTTGGATCTTCTTCACGGCGAGCGAGTAATACTTTTGGGAAATCATCATGTATTGTAATGCGAATCCGTAAATATGATTTGTTGTCTGTTAGTTTGCTATTGTATTTGGGCTTATATTTTTTGATATAAAATGCTTCAAGAAGCAGTGCTTCAAGCTCTGACTCAACAATAGTGATAGTAATCTTTTCAATTTGTGAAACCATCATTCTTGTTTTTGGTCCGAGATTGGCGCTTTTTACAAAATATGAAGAAACGCGGGATTTAAGATCATTTGCTTTACCGACATAAAGAACTTCACCGTTCTTATCGGAATAAACGTAAACCCCTGCAAGCTGTGGTAATGATAAGTATGATGATTGCGAGCATTCCAAGTCTTAATCCTCCTAATTACGTCGAATAAACATCCCTTCTATGTTCAATTCTGTCGATTACAATCGTATCCTCTTTACTATAGAAAGCAACTCTGTAATCCCCTACTCTATATCGATGCGTTAATGGTGGTAAATTTACGAGTGGCTTTGCAAAAGATACAGGGTTCTCTTGAGATGCAAAGAATGTTAATTTTTTGAGTATCCTTTTTTGAAGATCTTTTGGCAATCTTTCTAAATCTTTTTTTCCCCGCGGTGAAAATACAATATTAACCATTTACAGATAGCAGAACTTCTTCCAATGGAATCCAATCTTGTTTATTTGTTGTTTTGACCGACGATTTTAGCTTTTTTATAAAATCAGGATTCACTGAAAGTTTCTCTTCTATAAGGTCAATCAAATTCCCTGCAGGATTATCATAGGCATGTTTTGGATCATTTACTCTATTCTCAAAGGATTCATCTAAGGTTTCTAAAAAGGTAATAAAGGCGTCTCTTCCCAAAACAAATCCAACAGGTACTCCTTTTGTATTCATGACAACAGAGGTCTGTGAGAGCAAAGGAAACTCTTTTGATTTCTTAGAAAATTTTGTGAATGGAATTAACTTATTCATACTAAATATTCTACCATGTTTCTTTTGAGTACTCAAGCTCAAACGTCATTACTCTATTTTCGTTTTCGTGCAAAAAAGAATAATACGAACAGCGCAAAAATACCAAGTGTAATTCCTCCTCCCCACGGTGTTAAGAAAAATATTTTTGATTGAATATTTTTTGTTGTGGAAATTTCTGTAATACGTATTGTATAAGCACCCTTTGTATTTGTCAAAGCGTTAGTTGGAGAAAATGTTACAGGAACTGCTAATGTCCCAAAAGGCGGAACTCCCGAAGTCTGAAGAGTCTGTTCGTGAGGTGCAAAAACGTTTGACGAAACATATAAAATTTGACCTAGGATATATGCAGATCCATTATTTTTAATAAGAACACTTCCTTGGATTGGAAAGCCGGCAATGCTTATCTCTGGAAGCATACTTTTAAGCGAAAACTGTGGCTTCTCATCAGGCGACGCAGTTGCAAAAGCTATTTGCACATCTTTTGAGACTGGATCATTGGTAAATTTATATCCTCCGGCAGGAATCGGTGAAACACTGCTTTCACCTTTTATGACAAACGCAAAATGATCAAAATCTAATTTATTAAAGTAATCAACCCCGCCAGTTGTACTTCCCCATGTCGGATCAACCATTATCCATGTCCTTTTTTGGCTATCATAATATTCAGGCCACACATGTAAGATATCTTTCTCTTGAGCAAGAGGCTTTTGTTTGGGATTATCGGTATAAGCAAATCCATCAACTTCTCGAGCAGGAATATGCGCGGCACGCGCAAGCGCAATAAATAAATCAGTAAATTCTCGACAAACTGCTGAGTTCGGGTTTTGTAAAACTTTCAGTGCACCAAGTCTTGGTTTATCGTCAGTCACCCGCGAGAAATCATAATGTAATTTATTACTCACATAAGCATAAATTGCTTGCGGCGTTTGCAGTTGTGTAGCAATCTGTTGAATGGTAGTGTTCCCAACTTCCCAGTACTGATGAGATTTTACATATTCAGATAAATCGGAAGGAGTTTGCGAGACTTGTTTGGGATCTAAATGAATTGCAACGTTACCTTTTACCAAAACATCCATATTCTGAGCAGAAGAAAGATGATACTTAGCCAACCAATTCCCATCTTTATCTTCAACAACATTCGTAGGCGTTGGGTCTATATTATTAATTGAGACGTCCTGATAATTTGTCGATGGCGGAAGAGCTATTTGTGTTGAAACAGGATAGAGATTGGGATTACGCAAATGATACGTTAATTGAAAGTTATAAACCTGCAAATCACCATAAGCAAGAGAAATGCCGGATTTACCTAATGTTTGTTTATCAAAGGTCAGACTATTACTCTCCTGTCGCGGCTTGATGTAAGCTGGTGTGCCAAAAGATGAGGGAGTTTTGAGCTCTACGACAAAGGTTGAAAAATCTTCGGGATTTGAAATTCCAGGGATATCGATTTCCCAAATCCGGCCGTAATGATGAGCGAGAGTCGGTGTATCAAAAGTAATACTAAATTGTTGTTTGTTCCCAAGTCCTACTGCTTGGTGATTAAAGTTTAAAGCAATAACATAGCCATCGCTATTCTTAATAACTTGTGGTGTGATAAAGCCCTGCGCATCTTTTGCCTGCACAGTGGAAATCGCGTCAAATCCCAACTGGATTTTGTAGGAAGTAGCATAATATTGCGATGTGGTATTGGTCAATGTACCATTCACCACGGCATGCGCTATCCCCTGCTCATCAATAGTATAAGTTACATGATAGTCGGTATTGAAGTTAGAAGTTGCAAAGACAGATTGTGGCAGAATAAAGAAAAATAACGCTAAAAGAACAAGCAGAATAAATCGTTTGAGAAGCATAGAGTGTAGCAATAATTATAGTACATTCTTGAGGAATTTTCCCGTCCAGGAATTAGGATTTTCGGCTATTTCTTGTGGTGATCCAGTCGCAACAACTTCTCCGCCTTTTTCTCCACCTTCAGGACCAAGATCAATGATATAATCAGCATTTTTAATCACATCCAAATTGTGTTCAATCACAATGACAGAGTTGCCGACATCAACCAGACGTCTCAAAACATAAAGGAGTTTTTCCAAATCCGCAAAATGCAATCCAGTAGTTGGCTCATCCAGAACGTAGAGTGCATTTCTTCCCCTCTTGGAAAGTTCTGTTGCGAGTTTTACCCGTTGTGCTTCTCCGCCGGAAAGTGTGGGTGCCGGCTGTCCCAATTTAATATATGACAAACCAACATCTTGCAATGTTGCTAATCGATGAGCTAGTCCCGGAATAAAAGAGAAGAACGGCAATGCTTCACCAACACTCATACGGAGCACATCAGCAATACTTTTATCATGAAACAAAATTTCAAGTGCTTCATTATTGTATTGTTTTCCTTGACATACCTCACAGGTGATATACACATCAGGCATAAATTGCATTTCGATTTTTATCTGTCCTTCACCTTCACAAGCTTCACAGCGGCCGCCTTTGACATTAAATGAAAATCTGCCGAGCCCATAGCCTCGTAATTTTGCCTCTTTTGTCGATGCAAATAACTGCCTTATGTAAGTAAACGCTCCTGTATATGTTGCCGGATTACTTCGGGGCGTTCGACCGATTGGCGTTTGGTCAATTGCAAATACATTTTTCAGATATTCATACCCTTGCATCTCTTTAAATTTCCCCGGCTTTTGCGGGTGGTAGGGATTTTTCTTTTGCATAAGCGCATGATATAAAATATCGTTCACTAACGTAGATTTACCGGAACCGGAAACGCCAGTGACAACGACTAGTTTATTAAGAGGAAAATCAACAGTAACATTTTTTAGATTATGTTGTGTTGCCCCTATTATTTTGACACTCGCGTTGTCAATCATGTCTATTGCTGATTGACCTGTTTCTCCATTTTTTTCACTTTCGGTTCTCTTAACTTCGATTTTCTTTTTCCCTGATAGATATCTTCCCGTTATCGAATTTTTATCTTTTACAATTTCTTCTATCGTTCCGGCAGAAATAATATTTCCTCCTTGCTCGCCTGCTCCCGGTCCGAAATCAAACAAATAATCTGATGCTTCCATTGTTTCCTGATCGTGTTCAACTACCAGAACAGTATTGCCCAAATCCCGTAGCTTTTTCAACGTGTCAATTAGTTTGGCATTATCCCGTTGATGGAGTCCAATCGACGGCTCATCAAGAACGTATAAAACGCCTGTCAAACCAGAACCTATCTGTGATGCCAGTCGAATCCTTTGTGCTTCTCCTCCGGAAAGTGTTGATGCGCCCCTTTGAAGTGTCAGATATTCAAGTCCCACATCGACAAGAAATTGCAGTCGTTCACGTATTTCCCGCAAAATCATTTTTGATATTTCTTGTTCACGGGAAGAAATCGCTTGGGGCAAATCTGTAATAAATGCGAGTGACTTTTCAATGGACATTGTTGAGACATCGATAATTGATTTATCTTGCAATGTAATAGAAAGCGCTTCTTTTTTCAGTCTTCCGCCTTCACAATCTGGACAAACATCAAACCGCATGAATTTATCAATTTGTGTTTTGATAAATTGTGACTCAGATTCGTTATATTTCTTTTTTAATTCCATCGCAATACCACGAAATGATTCTTCAATAACCGTGTCACGACCAAAACGATTTTCTCCTTCAACCAAATATTTTTTCCCGCCAGTGCCATACAATAATAAATGCTTCTGTTCATCTGACAATTCACCGATTCTTTTTGTCATGGGAATATCATTCTCATCACAGAAAGTTTTGAAAGTTCTGGAAAACCACGTATCAGCAGTTCCGATATTAAAAAATGGCACTAGGCCACCCTCGTTGATTGTTAGATTATTATTGAGTATCAATTCAGGATCCGCATTGAGAACTCTGCCAAGCCCCGAACATGACGGACAAGCACCATGAGGTGTATTGAATGAAAAGATGCGGGGTTCAATTTCCGGAAGTGAAATATTACAAAATGGACAGGCAAATTTCTCTGAAAATAATTGATCGTCCATTTTCTCCGGCTTTTCAGGGAGCGTAAAAGAAGCATCATTGATGATTGCGACTATCATTTCGCCATCGCCAAATTGCAAAGCCTGCTCCACATCTGTTGCAAGTCTTGTGCGCTGTGTATCTTTACTCAAAACCATGGCGTCAATAACAAGCTCTATAGTATGTTTGTTCGTTTTGATGAGAACAAAGTCATCTGTCAAATCATAAATTTTTCCATCAATTCTGACTTTGGTATAACCACGTTTTTTTAGACTGACAAATAAATCTGTATACTCTCCTCTACGATCCTTAACTATTGGCGCCAAAATCAAAACACGCACATCTTTTCTCCCCGGCGCTCTATGGGTTTGTTCAAGTTTTAAAATTGCGTTTACGATTTGTTCTTTTGATTGCCGTGCAATTTCCCTTCCGCAGTTGGGACAATGCGGATGACCAACACGTGCGAAAAGCAAACGCATATAATCGTAAATTTCGGTGACGGTTCCAACGGTTGACCTGGGATTGTGACTTGTTGATTTTTGGTCAATGGAAATTGCAGGAGATAAACCTTCAATGAGATCCACATCAGGCTTTTTCATCGTGCCAAGAAACTGCCGAGCATAAGATGACAAACTTTCGACATAGCGACGCTGTCCTTCCGCATACACCGTATCAAACGCGAGAGATGATTTTCCACTACCCGACAAACCGGTAAAAACAACCAGCTTATTTTTTGGAATTTCTAAATCGAGGTTTTTGAGGTTATGTTCCCGTGCACCCTTAATTGTAATCTTGTCCATACTCAAAGCACTCAATTATAGCGGAAATTTATAACTATGGCAAATGGTTATCTACCTCGCTTTTGTTCTCCAAACTCCTCCATAGATACCAACATGCCGTTGAACGATATGGTTTCCAAGATTCGGATAACTTCAGCATTTCATTTCGATCACTAATACCATAAAGTTTTGTGATCGCGTTTCGGAGTCCCAAATCTCCTATGGAAAACACATCAGGACGTTTCAAAGTAAAAATTAAAATCATCTCAGCAGTCCATCTGCCTATTCCTTTTATTTGCGTAAGTTCTGAGACAACTTCTTCATCAGATTGCTTTTTTATCTTCTCAATGTCAATTAAATCGCTGACAAAAGCATTGGCAACCGAGTTGATATATGTTATTTTCGCATAAGACAATCCTGCATTTCGAATCATCTCATCTTCCATTTCCAAAATCTGTTCTGCAGTGGGAAATTCTCCACCTGGAAAGAGGCCAACAAATCGGGCAAAAATAGTATCTGCGGCTTTTACCGAAAGTTGTTGTGAGACAACTGATTCAATTAATTCTCGCATCAAGAATTTACTTCTGTCTTCAAATTGCGGCTTGGGATATTTTTTTACGAATTTTTTTAAAATTGGATCGCTAAACATATATTTATCGCTTAAATAAGTGGTTAATTTTTTCTAACCCTACTGCAACTTTTGTCGGTCTGCCATGAGGGCACGTCGCATTATTTTTTGTTTTTTCCAGCTGCTCAAGCAATTCTTTTGCCTGCTTTTTTGTCAGTTGATCACCTGCTTTGACAGCACCTCGGCATGCTAGATATGCAATCATTCTTTTACTAATATCATCAATATTTTTTTGCAAAGTATCACCTTGTATATCTTCAAGCATCTCCCTCAGAAGCTTCACATAATCTCTATCTTGAAAAATAACGGGCAAACTTCTGATGATAAATGTATTATTTTTAAACCTTTCTATCTCCCAACCCATACTGTGAAACAAATCTAAATGTTCAAGTAATAGCTCACTTTCCGATAGACTCAGGTCAAAAATTCCCGGCTTGGGAAAGTGAAAAAGTGTATAGTTCTTTTTTTCCTGAAGAAATTCAGTAAGCAGTTGTTCATATAATATCCGTTCATGCGCTGCATGCTGATCAATGAGAATAAAACCGTTATCCGAAACAACAAGTAAATATAAATTATGTAATTGTAAAATCGTTTGATAATCGATTTTTGTTTGTGGCAATTCCCATGGCAATTTTTTTTCTTTTAATAATTTACCTGCATATGACACGGTGCTGCCCACAGCATCGCTTAAAAAAAGTGTTTCAAAACCCATGTCAGGTGTCAGGTCATATCGTGCGAGTGTTTGCGATACTGCTCGTTTGGTTGTATCAAGCAGAAGTGTCGTGTCAATAAAACGAACTTTTTCTTTTCTTGGATGGACATTTACATCTACCATTTCATAGGGCAAAGAAAAATAAAGTAGACAAATTGGGTAGACTGCATTTGCGAGTAGTGAACTATATGCTGATTTCACGCTGAGAGAAATTCCGTTATCATGCACTACACGATTATTGATAAATAAAAATTGTTTATTTGGCGTCCTTGTCGTGAGCGTTGGTTTCGCAAGAAAACCACTTATCGAGATATACGAATCTTCAAACCCAACAGGTATCAATGAAGAAAAAATATCTTTTCCCATCAATTTTTCAATTCGTATTAGTGAGTCGTTTGTCTTTGGCAGATCAAGAATTGTTTTATTATTATGAGTGAGAACAAAATGAATTTGAGGATAAGATAACGCGTAGCCGATCAACAGATCAAGAATATGTCTAAATTCAGTCCGTTGTGAACTGAGAAATTTTTTTCTTACCGGATGTGAATAGAACAAGTGTTCAACTGACACCGACGTACCATCCGGCATACCAATGGGAGAAATTTTTTCAAGTTTTCCGTTTTTAATAATCACTCCAGTTCCGGCTGAAGCATTTTTTGCTTTGCTATTGATAGTAATCCTGCTTATCGCAGCGATACTTGCGAGCGCTTCTCCTCGAAATCCTAAAGATTTAATGTGTGACAGTTCATCCGCATTTGCAATTTTACTTGTCGTATGAAGTTTAAAACTTTCTTCTAAATCTTCAGAGCTCATCCCCTCACCATTATCAATCACTGCAATTTTTTTCAGCCCGCTCTCTTCAATATGCACACTGATCGAATCTGCTCCAGAATCAATCGAATTTTCAACTAATTCTTTAACTGCAAAAACAGGCCGCTCAATCACTTCACCCGCTGCAATCTTCGCAACAACATGTTGAGGTAATTGATGAATCTTTCTCATGTGATACTTAGTATAACATGGAAAATTGTGGAAAATAACTTATAGTGTTATAATTTAGCCATGACGGAAAGAAGAAAACCTTCTTCGACTGATGAACTTGAAAGAATAACAAGAAAACTTGTAGAAGATAGAAATTTCCAAAGTGATTTAGTTGGCAAAATAGGCAAGATGCACTAAGTTCTTTAAGGCCAAATTTATATGCATTAACACCCATAGGACATTTGAAACTAGGAAGCATGATCATTGATGGTTTATCATTAGGATCACGTCTATGGGACGTAAATACGCAAAAAACGGCGTTAGTAATTTTTTCAGAACTCAATTTTTCGGACATGGATGAAGATTTTACAGATAGCTATACACAAGCCGTGAAGCGACAAAATAAGGTAACTGATCCTCATGAATCTGCATATATGCTATTGCAAGCTGGAAAACATCTTATTCCATATTTAACCACAACTTCACCCACAACAGTAAGAGACATACATCAATCATGGGACATAGCAACAAAAAATAAAAATGGTGAATGGCAAGCTGTCTCTATGCAGGCTAGAGCTATGACAGCAGCTCTCGGTTTAATGTTTATCGAAACTCTTTATCCAAGTAAGTCAGAAATTGACCCATACGTTACAAGACTTTTTCAGGCAAACCCAGATATTTCTCTTGATCAAATTATGGAAATTGTACAATCCAGACAAGTTAACAACGGTTATGAAAGAATGCTGAAACAAACACAACTAGTCTTTTTGGAACTTTTGCAAGGTGATAGGTCGAATAACAAACTGGGTGAAATTTTAGGTATAGATAAGTCCACCATAAACAATGCTCGTAATTGGCTAGAAGAACAAGAACTAATAGTATATGAAAGACCAGTTGAAAAACATGAATCAGCAGTAATTTTTAATTTAAGTGATTCTTTAGGCAAGGCAACTGAAGGAGTAATTGCAGAAGTTGCGCAAGGTCGGGATCAACTTAGTTCTGATATTGCAATGGAAGTTTTATCAAAATTTTCATTGCAAAGAATGGAGAGAGACTCCTGGATAGCCATTAGGGATGCCTATATTGCAGGATTACAACATACCAAAGCTTCTGTGAGTACAGATCCAAATGGTCAATTACTCAACGTTGGAAAACTGCTTGCCCCATATATTGCAAAAAATGTACGATCACTGGGAGAATTATTAGATGCATTGGAAGCATGTAAGACAGTACCATTAAAAGAAGGCAAGGCGGTCTCACCTGAGGTTGACCCGAGAATTGAAGAAATTCAAACAGCGCTTACGTTAGTTTACATAGAAACTTACTCACAACAAAAAAAATCAGATGAAACAAGTTATGTATATGATCTTTATCGAGGAAATCCGGCTATCTCAACTTCGGAAATTATGGGAAAAATTAAAGCTAAAAAAATTTACAGTGAAGCTGATAAAAGAATAAGATTGAGACAACTAGTTTTTTTATATAGAAACGAAAACATTGATAGTGAAGAAATTGCGACAAGATTAGATATACCAATGGGACAATTACGTAATATTTCTACTAATTGGTTCGGATGGCAAAGATTGCCAATTAAATCCAGACAGCGAACATCTGCTGAGATACAGCATCACAAAGAACTTATTATACAAGCACTTAGTGGAGATCTCTACATATCAAATAGTGATCTTGCAGCAAGAATAGGAATAGATATATTCACTTTTCGTAATGACTTAAGGGCACTCCGTAAGGAAGGCAGATTACCCCCAAGTGGTTATAGAGAACGCCGATCACCAGAAGTTGTTGCACACAGAGCATGTATTGAACAAGCATTTAGTGGAGAAAGTAAATTACAATTCTAAAGCTTAATCTGCCTCTAAATATTTTTTATTCTCTTTCGCAAACAATTGTAATTTTTCTTTCAACTCAGCTAACGTATTCAACGCATCCAGCGGTGTCATCCGGGCGATATCGAGTTGCTCAAGTTCTTTATGAATTAAATGGTTCGCTAAATTAATTTGTTGAGGAATAAAATCTTCATTCCTAAGCGTAGTCGAAGGAACTGAAACTGAGTGATTTTCATCTCTATTTTTTTCTAATTCTTCCAACAGCTCTTTTGCCCTCTTAATGATCGGATCCGGAATCCCTGCTAACTTCGCAACTGCAACGCCAAAACTATGTGAAGCGCCACCTGGCAAAATAGTATGGAGAAAAATCGGCTCTCCCTGATCATCACTCACTGACATGTGATAATTACGAATTTGATTGGGATGTCGTTCTTCTAGTATTTGCAGTTCATGATAATGGGTTGCAAAGAGTGTTTTTGGCTTTTCTTTTCCATTTGTCACCAAGTACTCTGCCACTGCCCATGCAATACTTATCCCATCATACGTGCTTGTTCCACGGCCAATTTCATCCATCACGATTAGACTGTTACTTGTTGCATGATGGAGAATATGTGCCGTCTCAACCATCTCAACCATAAATGTTGAAAGTCCGGAAGTAATCACATCTGAAGCACCTGATCGAACAAAAATCTGATCGGTCAAACTAATCTCTGCTTTTTCTGCAGGAACAAATGATCCCATTTGCGCCATAAGAACTAGTAACGCATTTTGCCTGATAAAAACAGATTTTCCCGCCATATTTGGACCAGTGATGAGTAATAACTGCTGACTGTTAGAATCTAACACAACATCATTTGGAACAAATTGTCTGTCTTCCAGTAATGTTTCAACCACAGGATGCCGACCGTTTTTTATCCTCAATTTCCCGGATAAATTAATTTCCGGCCTTGTGTACTGACGTTTTTCAGCAATTTGCGCAAAGGTAATAAGACAATCAACAGACGCAATACACTGAGCGGTCTCTTGCAAAAGTGAAACATTATTTAAAATTTGAGCAAGTGTTTCTTGAAATATCTGATATTCAATCTCTTGAATTTTTTCCTCGGCAGTCAAAATAATTTCTTCTTGTTGCTTAAGTTCCGCAGTAATAAACCGCTCAGCATTAACAAGTGTCTGCTTTCGCATATACGTATCCGGCACGTGGTTTAAATTTGATTTGCTCACTTCAATATAAAAGCCAAACACCTGGTTAAAACGTATTTTAAGAGTATTAATACCTGTCCGTTCGCGTTCTTCCTGCTCTAATGCCACAATCCAGTCACGGCTTCCATTGACAACTTTACGCAACTTATCAAGCTCTTTAGCAATACCCCGTTGAATCATTCCGCCGTCACGAACACTAATTGGTGGTTCAGACACAATAGTTGTTTCAATGAGATGGATAATATCGTCAACTGATACATTTATTTTATTTGCCAAAACTTTTATTAATATACTTTCATAGTCAGATAGCTCCGTTTTAATTTTTAAAACGATAACGAGGGAATTTTTTAAATTCACCAAATCCCGTGCGTTTCCTAACCCAACAGAACAACGTGAAACCAAACGCTCAATATCACTTACTTCTTTGAGTAATTCATATAGCTTTTGCCGCTGTGATTGTTTTGCTAAAAATTCAGAGACCGCGTCGTGCCTTTCTTCAATTGCTTTTTTTTCAAGAAGAGGTTTTCGCATCCATTCTTTAAGTAACCGTCCGCCCATTGCTGTGATTGTCTGATCCATAACCGAGAGAAGCGTTCCTTTTGAGTCGTGCTCCCGGATGGTGGCAAAAAGCTCAAGATTTAAGACAGTCGACCGATCAAGCAATAGATAGTCATATGCTCCATAGGTTTCAATTTTTTTAATATGCTGCACTGGCCTTTTTTGTGTTTGTTGTAAATAACCAAGTAGTGCTGCTGATGATTGTTGTGCTAACTTTTTATTCTCTAAGCCAAACCCTGCCAATGTGGCAACTCCGAAATGTTTTTGCAGAACGGATTTCGCATCAGTCGCATACATTTCCCATTGTGGATACGGAAAAATGTTCATCTCTTTTTCTATTTTTAACAGTTGTAAAAATGACTGATCGTTATAGAGTGATTCTGGAAGAATACACTCTTTCGGATGGATTCGTGACAGCTCATCTTGGATAACTTGCTCTTTTGTATCTGATGCAATTTCAGTTGTTGCGAAATAACCTGAACCACCTGCAGATGGGTATTGTGTAACGGGATAGCCAGAAGTTTTTGCATATTTTCTGTATGTTTTTCTGCTATGGTCCTCGTTTTGGCTGCTTCAGTATGTCATTGAAAAAAAACGTTGTCTTTTTGTTCGTTT
>WNGL01006047.1_pt1 | contig 24464 bp, 19 predicted proteins | sample 5400591 | NCBI WGS metagenome assembly WNGL01 (sample SAMN13153377, study PRJNA577476) | soil metagenome | isolation source: 80 cm soil or saprolite under Garry oak tree replicate 1 | place: USA:California | collected 2016-06-15 | reverse complement strand
TCAATCAGATGGCAATGCAGCAGTTGGAGTCTTCAAGCAATATAGTCCAAGTTATGCAAAGCGTTTCTCATTCAACTCAACAAAGTAGCCAGAGTACACATGAAGCTTCACAAAATATGGAGTACCTGACACGCCTGACAGAGCAGCTACTTGCTTCTGTGGAGGCATTCAAGCTTCATAACAATGGCAACCCTACTCCTCCACATTCAAATGTTACCGGTGTTTTGAAGGATGTAGAGGATAACGGATTGACCATCAGCAGTGTACTTCGTGTGATCACATCAGGCCGTCAGTCAGGTAATGGAGATATGCATAATGCCCTGCCAGCTTCTTCTGCATCCTCCCAAAACTACCCCTACCTACCATATCAACCGGAAAACGGGAGGCAATAATGCCAATACACTTCAAAGAAGAGACCCTCTCGCTTTGTCATCCTGAGCGCCGCGAAGGATCTCTGGCCGCCGAGAGATCCTTCGCGGCGCTCAGGATGACACGGCTGCATCGGCTTCGTTTGACTCGCAACACGTCTTCTTTGAAACGGATTGGGCAATAATGCAGTGAAGAACTAAATCAATAAGTTGACCATACCCATCGTAAGGTTGCAGAGAGCATCAGCATCCTAGCAGATCAGTGTGACACCATCTCCTGGCTCGCCTGTAAGGCCAACATGATCGCCTGTTCCTGCGAGAGCGCTCTACCCTCTGCCCACCAAACATCCCATTTCTCCCCATTCGCCTGGGCTTTGAGCCCCTCCAGCTTGGACATGTACCGGCGATAGTAGATGACTGGAAATATCGCATCTAATCGTTCCAACAGCGCCTCTGCCGCTCCTCCTATCTGGGCTGCACGCTCTTGCTTCCCCAGTTCTCGCAGATAACTGGCGCACTCGATCAAGGCCAACGCGATAGTCGGCCCGATCGTGGGCCGATGTCCTATCTCTTGCACAATGAGCAGGGCTTCTCTCATGTGCCCCAGCGCCTGGATCAGCTTTCCCTGAGACCCTTCCAGGTCGCTCAGTTCAGCGAGTGCAATGAAGAGTTTCGTGTGTTGCCCTCTTGCGCGCAGCAAGCTCACACTCTCGCTCAGCATGCTTTTTGCCCGGCTTGCGTCTCCCTGGAGCTGGAATATGACTCCCATCCGCGCCAGGACGAATGCGTAGTGCTCTTGATCTCCATTGGCTCGATACCAGTCCAGGCATGCTTCAAAGGAGCTAACTGCCTGAGCGTACTCCCCTTGAAGAAACCAGCTTTCCCCAAGAGCACGCAGAATGAAGGCTCTGGTTGGTAGGTCAGCACCATCCTGCCCGAGGGCCAGGCACTCCTCCAACAGGGATTGTGCTCGCTCGTAGGCTCCTTGTCGCAGGAACAACCACCCCTTGGCCAGCAGCAGTTTGCTCTGTCTGGAGAACGGCATCTCGCTCCCCAACTGCATCGTGGCTTCCAACCAATGCAGCCCCTCCTCTGCTTGATCACGCCTGCCCCAAAACAGAAAGAATGCACCGCAGAAGCGCTGAGCGATCTCCACTTCTCCCTGCTCGACCGCAAAAGCCAACGCCGCTCGGATGTTGTCCTGCTCCCGTTCGAGGAGCCGCATAGTTGTTCTCTGCCTTGTTCCGCCGTACAGGTCTGGCTCGCTGCTCTCGACGAGTGTAAGATAATACTGGGCACGCCGCCGCTGTACCTGCTGCATCTGCCCGCTCTCACTCAAACGTGCCAACGCATATCTCTGCACGATCTCCAGCAGCGAGAAGCGACCGAACGGCTCTTGGACAATTCCGTCTTCCTCCATAGGGTGATGGACGATCAGACTCTGGTTCACTAAGGCCTCCAGGCGATCGAGCAGTTCCTCACGCAGGTCTGGCTCGCTCAGGCAAACAGCCCTGGCCGCCTCGACTGTCCAGCCTCCCTGGAACACGCCCAGGTGCGCCAGCAGGTGCTGCGCCGAGCTATCCAATAACTGGTAGCTCCAGTCCAACGTCTTCCACAAGGTCTGCTGGCGTTCTGGCACGTTGCGGGTTTTCTGGCTCAAGAAGGTCAAGGCCTCCTTGGATCCTCTTGCCTGGGAGAGTGAGCCGTTGCCCTTCCCAGCCAGCTGCTCAAGGAGCTTGGTGGGAGAAAAGAGCTTGATGCGAGCGGCGGCCAGTTCAATGGCCAGGGGCAGACCATCCAGGTGAGCACACAGCTCCGCCACCACTGCCGCATTCTGCCGGATGGCGGGGCAACGACCAAGTGCGGCGAGATCCGGCAGGTGGTGGGGGTCGACCAGCTCGAGCGGAGGGACTTCCCAAGTGTGTTCGCCGTACAGGCGTAACACCGCCTGACTGGTTACCAGGACCTTGAGTCGGGGAGCAGCTGCCAACAGCTCGGCGACCACCGTCGAAGCGGCAAGCAGATGCTCGAAACTGTCGAGGACGAGTAAGCGCTCTTGTTCCGCAAGCGCGGCTTTCAACAGATCCAGCCCTGTCGGTCGCATCCCTTCGAGGAAGCGCTCGGGAGCGTCTTCCAACAGCCCAAGAGCCTCCAGTATGCGGGAAGGCAGCAAGGCGGGATCAAGAAGGGAGGCCAGCGGGACGAAACAGACCCCATCGGCCAAAGACGCGTGCAGCGAGCGAGCGACTTCCACGGCCAGGCGCGTTTTGCCCACGCCACCTGGGCCCAGTAAGGTCAGCAAGCGCACTTCGGGCTGCCGCAGTCGCTCACCAATCAGCTGCACGGCTTGCTCGCGTCCAATCAACGAGGTGGGGGCTGCCGGAAGCAAGGAGGATGTTGGGGTGGCAGCGCGGACGGACTGCACGCCTGCTGCCGTGGCGAGCACAGTCGGCGAAGGGCGTGCTTGCTCAAGTCGGGAGAGTGGCAAGCTTTTCCACTCCTCCGGTGAAAAGCTCTCGGGTGAGAGGCGCAACAGCCCAAGCAGGTCGAGCGCTTCTTTCCGCGTCGTAATGGCCTGCCAGGCGGCCAACGTCTTGATGATCTGTTTGACGTCTTGCAGAGTGAGAATTGCATGGTGCCGCCCATGCAGTTTGCGACTGAGAGTCTCGGTGTCCAATCCCAGAGCCGCTGCCAGGTACTTCTGCAGGTAGCCTGCTTGGCGGCGAGCTACGGTCACCTGTTCGCGAAAGTGTGTGAGTGCTTCCACGCTCTGCTGAGGACGCACGTTCATCACAGACCTCCTCTCTGCACAGGGTTAGACCATCCCAAGCATCGTTCATTGCTTGTAGTATACCTTCACACGTACAAAGAAACAAGCCGGAAGTCCATCGTTTTTTGACCGCTTTTTGGTCGCTTTTTCGTCAACGCAGACCCCCCAGGACTCATTCTTCACGTTATACTTTCACTATGTTGCACATATCTACCACCTGGTGCAACCTCTTTTTAAGAAAGAAGCCTTGTATGACACCGATAATAAGGAGCATGTAGTTGCGAGTCTAACAAACAGGATGTAAGGAGGCTCTCATGGCATCCCAAACAGGTAGCACTTCATTCCCTCTCTCGGAAAAGAGTCGTGAAGGAGCTCACATCATCGCTCGCCAGGATCGCATTCCGGCCTGGTCTTTTCCCTACCTCTTCATTGCCATCATTGGAGTGGGTTTTCTCTTCACCTTCTACGATATCTTCGACATCAACGTCTCGTTCATCCAGACCTGTACGCAGATTGTCCCAGGCTGCACACCAGTCAACGCGGCTAGCTATCTTGGCTTACCTGTTCTCCTGAACCTGGTCGGCTATGTCATCGGGGCCCTCTTCCTCAGTCCGTTTGCCGACCGGTTTGGTAGAAGAAATGTCCTGGTCGTCACTTTGGTCATCACCGGTGTCGGTTCGCTCTACAATGCGCTTGCCGGTGACTACACCAACTTCATCATCGCCAGAGCTATCACCGGGATTGGCATAGGAGCAGACCTGGCCATTGTCAACACCTATATCAGCGAGGTGGCACCTGTCGATGGCCGTGGGAAGTACAACGCGCTGATCTTCGTCATGTCGGGTATCGGTGCGCTCATCGCCGTCTGGTTAGGACTCACTTTGACAACCCCTGCGGCACCGTTTCCTTTTGGCCTGCCTTTCGCCGTTGCGGGACCGCATTTCGAGGGAGTGGGTTGGCGCATCATGTACGGCCTTGGTGCCCTGCTTGCGGTTATCGGCGTGCTGTTGCGCTACGAGTTGCCGGAGTCTCCGCGTTGGCTCGTCGCGGAGGGGAGAATGGCTGAAGCTGATCGTATCGTCGCGAAGATGGAGACATCCGCAGTCTCTCGTCTTGGACGAGAACTTCCCCCTGTTCCCACCGACCTACCTATCCCCATAGCTCCTGAGCGCGTGGGCTACATGGAAATCCTACGCAACCCGCTCTACCTGAAACGGTCGATCCTGCTGCTATGTATCTGGTTATTGTGCCACGCCACCCTCTATTCGAATGCGGCAGGTTTCACGGTCATCTTGGTAGCGTTGGGGTATGCACCGCCGGTTGCCGGACTGATCGTAGCAATAGGTGTATTCGGCTTTCTCATTGGTGCCTACATTGCCTATGCCTTCGGTGAGAAAATGGAACGCAAATACTGGTTACCTGTCGCAGCCGTCATGACCTTGATCGGGGGACTCATCATCGTGCTTGGTGGGCGCAACAATCTCCCCGTGGCCGCTCTTGGGGCTATCATTATCTTCATTGGCACCGACATCTTCGTACCAATTGCCTACGCGTGGTCCACGGAGAACTATCCGACACGGGCACGAGCAGCCGGTTTCGCGCTGGTGGAAGGTGGAGGGCATATTGGAGGTGGGTTGGCAGTCATCTTGATCGGCTCGATCATTAGCGGTATCGGCCCGTTGGGCTCCTTCCTGCTCCTTGGTGGCTATCTTGTGGTCGCATCCGTTCTCGCCATGTTTGGGACTTCCACCAGAAATAAGCGGCTCGATGAGGTGGCCCCCTAGCGTAATTCAGGCTATACTAGATATAGACAACAGTGAAGTTTGGCATCAGCAATGATAGTGTCTAGGAGAAAAGAGACATGACTACTTCGCCTGTTTCTCGGTCAACCAATCAATCGTATGTACAAACAGAGCTGTTCCGTCCGTCGCTCAATTACCCTGTCCATCCCTATGACGAGATGCTGACGCGTACGGCTGAACGTTACCCGGAGCATGTCGCCGTGGTCTCCAAAGACGTGAACCTGACGTACCGGGAACTGGAGGCCCTGGTCAATGCCTTTGCCAACGCTTTGCGAGAGCTGGGAGTGAGCAAGGGCCAGAAGGTGTGTTTGTTCATGACCAATCGTGCGGAATACGTGATCAGTTGGTTCGCTGTGACCCGCCTCGGCGCAGTCGTCAGTCCGATTAACCCCTCGTACAAGGATCGCGAAGTTTCCTATCAGATCGACAACAGTGAGTCGGTGGCGGTCGTCGTGCAACATGACCTGCTGCCGCTGGTGGAGGCGAGACGCACGGAAATACCACGTTTGAAGTATGTGATCGTCGTTGGATCCGACCGGCATGATCCTTCTTCGAATATATATTCTTTCAGCCAGCTTGTGCGAAACCATCCTCCAACCCCGCCTCCGCGCACGGAGATGGGGTGGGAAGATATGATCGTACTTCCCTATAGCAGCGGCACCACCGGCTTGCCGAAGGGAGTCATGCTCAGCCACAAGAACCTGGTATGTAACGCCTACCAGTCTATCGCCACGGCCCGCATCACGTTCGAGGACCGCATGCTGGTTTTCCTTCCGCTCTATCACATCTATGGTATTATGTTGATGGGCTGTGCGGCCATGTCGGGCGCTCGCCTCGTGCTCATGGAGCGCTTCGAGCCGGAGCGGTGTTTACAACTCATTCAAGAGCAGGGCATCACCCTCCTGTACGCCGTCCCGCAGATCTTGTCCACATTGAGTGAGTGGCCGCAACTGGACGCCTATGATGTGCATTCGGTCCGTTTTACGCAGTGTGGAGCGGCGCCGGTTCCTCCCACACTGGCGCGTCGCTTCGAGGAGCGGACGCACATCACGGTGATGACCTCCTATGGCCTGACCGAGGCAGCACCAGGGACGCACTCCAATCCGGTCTATGATCCGCGGCTCATCAAGGTCGAGACCATCGGTCTGCCCATTCACGATACACAGCAGAAAATCGTCGATATCGAGACCGGCGAGCGAGAACTGGGTGTGGGCGAAGAGGGCGAGCTGATCGTCCAGGGACCGCAGGTCATGCAAGGCTATTGGAAAGCACCCGAAGCGACGGCTGAAGCCGTGCGCGATGGCTGGCTCTATACCGGAGATATTGGCTGGCGTGACGAAGCGGGCTATGTGACCATCACCGATCGCAAGAAGGAGATGATCAAGGTCAAAGGCTTCAGCGTAGCCCCGGCTCAAATTGAAGCACTGCTCCTCGAACATCCCGCCGTGATCGATGTCGCCGTCATTGCCAAGCCGGATGAGGAAGCCGGGGAAGTGCCCAAAGCCTTTGTGGTACTCAGAGTGGGCTACGAGCACTTGAGCGCTGCTGAGCTAATGGCGTGGGCCAATGGCAAGCTCGCTGCTTTCAAAAATGTGCGCGAGGTCGAATTCATCGAGGCCATTCCCAGGAACCCTTCCGGCAAAATCTTGCGGCGTGTCCTCAAACAGCAGGAACGGCAGCGCATGGGCTTATCGTAAATGCACAGGCAGGAGTGACGGCGCGAGCAGGAATGCTTGTGCGGTCCTCTCTCCGTCGTGTTGGAGCGTGTATCTATAAGCGGCACAAAACCAGAAAGGAACATCTGTATGCTTGATTCCAACAAGATTGGCCAGAGCTTTCCCCCGTTCACCATTGAGGTCGAGCGCGGCAAAGTGCATGAATTAGCGCTGGCAATTGGCGATGACAATCCCATCTATCACAACCGGGAAGCGGCTCAAGCGGCTGGCTATGCCGATGTGCCACTCTATCCCACTTCCCCGACGGCTTTCGCTTTTTGGGGCAATACACAGAAAATGGAGCAACAGGCCAGCCTGGGGATCGAATTGAAGCGCGTCCTGCATGGGGAAGAGGCCTACGAATACCTGGCACCTATCGCTCCTGGCGACACCCTCACCGGCGTCATGACCCTGACTGATGTCAAGACGACCAAGGGCCAGGGAGGCTCCTCCATGGATATCATCACCTTTGAGACCCGCTACACCAATCAACATGGCATACCCGTCTTAGCTGACCGTGAAGTGGTGATCTTGCGGGGATAACTGTGCTTGCTACTTTTTAGGAGGAAAAGACCAATGACGACTAATGCTCAGGCTCCGAAGAAGCTGTACTACGAAGATGTACAGGTGGGTGATGCCCTTCCACCGCTGGAAAAGCCACCTGTCACCCATCTGCAATTGGTGCGCTACGCTGGAGCGTCGGGAGACTTCAATCCCTTACACACCGATCCAAAAATAGGCGAATCCATCGGATTTGGTGGCATTATCGCCCACGGCATGCTCATTATGGGCTTTGTTGGGCAACTACTCAGTGACTTCGTCGGGCCAACCGCACTGCGGGCCTTTGGAGTACGCTTCAGGGGCATGACCCATCTGGATGATGTGATTACCTGCACCGGCACTATCACCGACAAATACGAAGCTGACGGTGAGGGACGCATTGCTGGCAAAGTACAGGCTGCCGATCAAACCGGCAATGTGAAGGTCGCCGGGACCTTCGTCGCAGCCTTACCAAAGCGTAGTGAAGGCCAGTGAATTATTTTCTCTGTTTCTTACTTATAAAGAAGGAAAGGAAGACATATTATGGGTATGCTTGAGGGCAAAGTAGCTATTATCACCGGCTCTGGACGTGGCATTGGCGCGGCAGCAGCCAAGCTGTTTGCGGCAGAAGGGGCAGCCGTGGTGGTCAGTGATCTGGACCCCGCTCCTGCAGAGGAAACGGCGGGGGCTATCCGCCAGGCAGGGGGCAAAGCCAGTGTGTTCGCTGGGGATGTGACCAATCCGGCATTTCCCTCCCAACTAATCAAGGCGACTCTGGATGCGTTTGGCACGCTCGATATCATCGTGAACAATGCAGGCTACTCCTGGGATGCCGTGATCCAGAATATGACCGATAAGCAATGGTATGCCATGATGGAGATCCATACCGCAGCCCCCTTCCGCATCCTGCGTGAGGCCTCGCACTACATTCGCGAGGTCGCGAAGAAAGAACAGGCTGCCAATGGTCGAGCGACACCTCGCAAAGTGGTCAACGTCTCTTCGATTGCAGGCGTCCACGGCAATCCGGGACAAGCCAGTTACGCTACGGGCAAGGCGGGCATCGTCGGGTTGACAAAGACGCTGGCCAAGGAGTGGGGCCGCTACAATGTGCAGGTCAACGCTGTCTGCTTCGGCTTCATCGAGACCCGCATGACCGCACCCAAAGAGAGCGCCGAAAAGCTGCAGCGTGAGGGAGAAGAAATTGCGCTGGGCATCCCTGACAAGATGCGCCAGATGGCTGCTCAGATGATTCCTCTGGGACGTCCCGGTACTCCGGAAGAGGCGGCCGGTGCGATGCTTCTCCTGGCTTCCCCATTCGCGAATTACATCACAGGGCAGGTACTCGAAGTCACCGGCGGAAGCGATCTCTAAATGACCCTGACGCCCACAAGGGGCGTCAAATACGCATCAACCTAAAGAAAGGGAGGAAAAAGACAAGATCGGCTTGGGAAGCGCGTAGGGGCGGGGGTGGTGCTTACAGGTATAGGTTTTTTGGCAAGCCATGTGGGAACGGCTTGCGCGTAGGGGCGGGGGTGGTGCTGGGTGGGGTGGGGGCCCTTGTGGCCGCCCGTTGAGGGGAGGATACCACGAACGAGCACATCGATGAGTCACAGCGAGCGGGCACAAGGGCCGACCCCCATAGGCGTGAACTTAAGCACAGCTGTCATCCTGAGCGCAGCGAAGGATCTCTGGCTGGGCAGTGCGCCGATCCTTCGCTGCGCTCAGGATGACAGCAGGCGGGCGGGGCGAGCTCATGGGCATTCACTTGAGCACTTGAACACAGGTCCTTCTTGGCTGAAGTTCACGCCTATGGTGACGCCCCTTGTGGGCAATCCATTTCAAAGACGAGACCCTCTCGCTTTGTCATCCTGAGCGCGAGCGAAGGATCTCTGTCCGGCGAGAGATCCTTCGCTCGCGCTCAGGATGACACTCCTGCATCGGCTTGGTTTGACTCGCAAAACGTCTTCTTTGAAATGGATTGCCCACAAGGGGCCTCAGGAGAACATGTAATAACAGGAGATAGACAACGATGGACATACAGAACTTAGTGGCAATCGATGTGCATACCCATGCGGAGGTGTCACAACGCCTTCCTGAAGATCCCGCGTGGAAGGCCATCCAGGAGGCCTCGAAAGACTATTTCAAGGATGAGGGACCCCGACCGACCATTCCCGAGGTCGCCGCCTACTATCGTGAGCGGAAAATGGCCTGTGTCATCTTCCCAGTCGACATGGAGTCCACGACCGGACAGGTGCGGGTCCCCAACGAGGAAGTGGCCGAAGTGGCGGCCCAGAACGCGGATGTCCTCATTCCCTTCGCCAGTATCGACCCGGCCAAGGGCAAGATGGGCGCACGCGAGGCCCGCCGCCTCATCGAGCAGTTTGGCGTGCGCGGTTTCAAATTTCACCCTCCCATACAGGAATTCTATCCCAATGATCGTAAAGCCTACGTCCTCTACGAGGTAATTGCCGAGGCCGGTTTGCCAGCGCTATTTCACACCGGGCATTCAGGCATCGGGACCGGCATGCGCGGTGGAGGTGGCATACATCTCAAGTATGGCAACCCCATGTACCTGGATGACGTGGCGGTGGACTTCCCGGATATGCCGATCATCATGGCCCACCCCTCTTTCCCCTGGCAGGATGAGGCCCTTTCGGTCTGTCTACACAAGCCACAGGTCTACATCGACCTCTCGGGTTGGTCACCCAAATACTTTCCGCCGCAGCTCATCCAGTACGCCAACACCCAGCTCAAGCACAAGATGCTCTTTGGCTCGGATTATCCCCTGATCACCCCCGATCGGTGGTTGGCTGATTTTGAGAAGATCAACATCCGACCGGAGGTGCGGCCCTTGATCCTCAAGGAGAACGCTATCAAGCTGCTGGGCCTTGATGGTTCACGCTCGTCATAGGGTAGTCTGAGATGAGGTTCCATCCTTCAATCCCGTCTAGCATTGTAGTTCCGTCTTCTTAACGCAACACACGTTCAAGGCTACTATCGCGGGTGAACTGGACATGCTTGACAAACACAGCCGAGCAGTTTGCCTGCGATACCAGAGTTGGAATGACTTTCTTCTGAATGGCCCTTCATCAATCCTGCTCGTAGTGCTCTACCTGCTGAACTACCTGTACAAAAAAGAAAAGAGGTTTGAGGTCATGAAACGGTATCTATTTCTTTTGCCAGTACTGCTTATACTCCTCAGTGGCTTCACAGTGGCAACCACCGGCGTTTCTCGTACCTCTGGCACTGTTAAAAGCAGTTGTGTTAGCTCTACTGGAACGACGACGCTTCAAGGAACACTCGGTGGTGCCAATTACACTATTGCTGTTCCTTCAAACTGGAATGGGACGCTGGCCCTCTACAGTCACGGCTATGTACCGCCCACTGTGCCACTCGACAACCCGGCGCCAGATGCTCCTGATGCGCTGGCTGCCAACAAACTTTTGCAGGAGGGCTATGCACTGGCCGGCTCCTCGTACAGTCAGAATGGCTGGGCAGTGCAGCAGGCCTTCCATGATCAGATAGCCTTGCTCGATTTCTTCGTCCAGACCTGCGGCCATCCTGTGCGTACCGTCCCCTGGGGCAGATCGATGGGCGGGATGATCACTGCGGGGTTGGTGCAACTGTACCCTGAGCGTTTCGTCGGCGCACTCCCTATGTGCGGACTCCTTGCCGGCGGTATCGGTCAGTTTAACCCGCAGCTGGATAGTCTCTTTGCATTCAACCTCCTGCTGGCAAACGGCTCACTGCAAGTCGCCCATTTTACCGACCCCGTGACAACCTTTAAGCAGGCAGAAAGCATCCTTACTGCCGCGCAGCAAACGCCTCAAGGGAGAGCGCGTACCGCCCTGTTCACAGCTTTGGATGACCTTCCCGGCTGGTTTACTCCTGGCTCACCTGAACCAGCGCCCAATGACTATGCCGCACGGGAGCAGAATCAATACCTGGCGGCCCAGTTTGACTTTGCTCTCTACATCCTGGCTCAGGCCGAAGTCGAAGCTCGTGCTGGCGGCACTCCTTCCTGGAACACCGGTGTGGATTACTCCCAGCAACTGCAGAAGTCAGTGGATCACCAAGAAGTCGAAGCGCTCTACAAGCAGGCTGGGCTGAGTCTGAAGCAAGACCTGGACACTCTCGAGAATGCTCCGCGCATCAAGGCTGACCCTCAAGCGGTGAACTACGTCACCAAGTATATCGTCTTCAACGGTGATCTGAATATTCCGGTCCTCACCATGCATACGACCGGTGACACACTGGCGGTGGTCCCGACTGAGCAGGCATATGCGAGCGTAGTCCAAGCAGAAGGTGACTCCAATCTGCTGCGTCAGATTTTTGTCCATCGTGCCGGTCACTGCGCTTTCACCCCTTCGGAGGAGGTAACCGCTTTCCATACACTCATCAATCGTTTGGATACCGGAAAGTGGAGCAACTCTACCGATCCTGACCTGCTGAACCAGCAAGCAGCTGCGCTCGGCCCTACTTACAACCTTTTGCCGCCAACCTATACCACCGTTGTGCCGCCAGCGTTCCTTACCTACCAGCCAGCACCTTCCCTGCGTCCATATGATATCCGTGATCATTAGGTACACGTAAAATTAGGAGCACATCATGGGAACTGAAAGCACACAGACACTGGGACAGTCACTTGGCACCGATTTTTATCTGATCGATGAGCTGCTGACCGAAGAGGAACGCCGTATTCGCGACAACGTGCGTGCCTTCTGCGATACGGAGGTCATCCCAATCATCAACGACTACTGGGAGCGTGCCGAAGTTCCCTTTGAACTGATCCCCAAAATCGCCGCCCTCCATGTCGCCGGTGGTAACATTCAGGGCTACGGCTGTCCCGGAATGAGCCCCGTCGCTGCAGGCCTCGTTGAGCAAGAATTAGCGCGGGCCGATGCCAGCTTTTGTATTGTCTTTGGGGCCACCTCGAGTCTGGCCATGACCTCCATCGCCATGCTGGGCTCTGAGGAACAAAAGCAGCGCTGGCTTCCTCGTATGGCCACACTCGAAACAATGGGGTCCTTTGGGCTGACCGAGCCCAATCACGGCTCCGACTCGGTGGCCTTAGAGACTCGTGCCCATCGCGATGGCAATGACTACGTCCTCAACGGAGCCAAGCGCTGGATCGGCGCTGCCACCTATGCCGATGTGACCATCATCTGGGCACGGGACGACGACGGCAACGTCGGCGGCTTCCTCGTTGAGAAAGGCACGCCTGGTTTCGAGGCCAAGGCCATCACGGGCAAAGTCGCCAAACGTGCCTCCGTGCAAGCCGACATTACCCTGACCGATGTGCGTGTGCCCGTCGAAAACCGTCTGGCCTTCTCGCGCAGCTTCAAAGATACGGCCCGCGTACTCAGCGCGACGCGCTCGGGATCGCCTGGCAGGCGGTGGGCCACGCTATGGCCGCCTATGAGATCGCACTCTCCTATACCAAGGAGCGCATCCAGTTTGGCAAGCCCCTGGTCAGCTTTCAGATCATCCAGAACAAGCTTGCTAGTATGCTCGCGAATTTGACGACCATGCAGCTCCTCTGCCTACGCCTTGGCCAACTGCAGGCCGAGGGTAAGATGACAGATGCCATGGCTTCCCTGGCCAAGATGAACAATGCACGCCTGGCTCGCGAGGTCGTTGCTGAGGCCCGTGAGATGCTTGGTGGCAATGGGATTCTCCTAGAGTACCACATTGCTCGCCACCATGCCGACATTGAAGCGGTATTCACCTACGAGGGGACCGATACCATCCAGTCGCTGATTGTGGGACGGGAGATCACAGGAAAACAGGCTTTCGCACCGCGCTGAACGTTCAGGTCTGCATCCCTTCGGAAACGGGCAACATCAGCGAGATAGCCTTGTACTGCTAGGTTTTTCGGAAAACCGCTTGGGAACGGGTCTCGCGTAGGGGCGAGGGCATCCTCATAGGCGTTAACTTCAGCCTGTCATCCTGAGCGCGAGCTTTGGATCTCTGTCCGGACAGAGATCCAAAGCTCGCGCTCAGGATGACAAAGCGAGATGGTCTCGTCTTTGAAATGTCTTGGCCCTTGTGGCCGCCCGTTGCGGGGAGATGCTTGTTCGCCCAACCGAAACGATTTCTTATCAACCACGTATCTATTAATAGATGCTAACCACTTGCAAGGAGATGCGTTATGAACATGCGAACACGTGTTGGAATCATTGGGGCGGGCCCAGCAGGTTTAATGCTCTCACTCCTGCTAGCCAGGGAAGGGATTGATGCAATCGTTCTCGAAAGCCGTGACCGAGAGGCGATCGAAGCCACGATTCGCGCCGGTGTTCTCGAGCAGGGCACCGTCGATCTGATGACGGAAATGGGTCTCGACGAACGCATGAAGCGCGAAGGAGCCGTTCATCACGGCATCGAATTGCGCTTTGATGCAGAGGGCCATCGCATTCACTTATTTGAACTAACCAACGGACGTGCTATCACGGTCTACCCCCAGCATGAGGTCCTCAAGGATTTGATTGCCGCACGTCTCAACCAGGGGGGACAGCTTCTTTTCAACGTCACGGATGTACAGCTATCGGATATCTCTTCTGATCAGCCACGCATCCACTTTGTCCACGAACATGAGTCGATGGAGCTGCAGTGCGATTTCATCGCGGGCTGTGATGGCTTTCATGGCGTCTCTCGCCCCTCTATCCCAGCGGCGAGCCAAACCGTCTTTACCCGTGTCTATCCCTTTGGCTGGCTCGGCATCTTGATGCAGGCTCCTCCCTCTTCCGAAGAATTGATTTATGCCTATCACGATCGTGGCTTCGCCCTCGTCAGCACGCGTTCGCCTGACCTGCAACGCATGTACATCCAGTGCGACCCGAACGATGATATTGCCAATTGGTCCGATACGATGATCTTAGAAGAGCTGCAAGCCCGCTTAGCCACCAAAGACAACTGGCAATTGCGCACGGGGCCCATCACCCAGAAAAACATCCTGGCGATGCGTAGCTTCGTCATCGAACCGATGCAGTATGGCAGGCTCTTTCTGGCAGGGGATGCCGCCCATATTGTGCCCCCGACCGGAGCCAAAGGGCTCAATCTGGCCGTGGCGGATGTCCGTCATCTGGCTCGTGCTCTGACGCTGTTCTACACACAGCACCAAACAGAGCTGCTAGAGGCGTACTCAACAACGTGTTTGAGGCGCGTGTGGCGAGCGGAGCATTTCTCCTGGTGGATGACCTCGATGCTGCATCGCTTCCCCGATGACGACACGTTTTACCCACGGTTGCAGCGTGCTCAGCTTGAATATACCGTCCGTTCACGGGCAGCCGCCACCAGCCTCGCCGAAAATTACGTTGGCTTGCCTTTTGGTTGGTAGTCATACCTACCATTTGAGAGGTATTTCTAGGATACTTGTCATTGTACTACTAACTCAGTCAGGAACCCCCGCATCGAATGCGGGGGCTTGCGAAACGGCTCACATGAGGACTATAGTAGCTCACTGAGAGGCACCCATGGTGGGATAATTACTATGTAGCGTGCCTCATTGTGAAACCGACTCAGTCGGAGAGAGAGGGTTTTATGGCATCCGATTTTGTAGCTTCAGGATCTCGTGCAAGGGTAAGCCCCGGTATGCTGCTGGCTCGTCAAGACCTCATTTTGAGGGAATTGGCTGGCGGCTAATGTACTTCATTGCGACGGGCCTGTGTATCATTGGCATTCTTGCACGCACACTCCTGCCTGAGTCATCGCGCTGGCTGGTGTCGACTGGCCAGACTGAGAAGGCTGATGCGATCGTCAGAAGGATGGAAGAAATCGCTTCGCGCAAGCAAACATCGGGCCACTCTTTTCGTTCTTGCTGATCGCGGGCTTCCTGATCGTTGCCGCGATCATTGCCCAGTTCGGGGTGAATACACGTGGCAAACAGCTCGAGGATGTTTCACCGTAGGAAACAAGGTTGGCACTGGAACGATCTTGCGGTCGTATAAAAAGCGCGTAGTTAGGACACTAGTGCTGAGAAGGGCAATCACCTCTCATTCGGGTTAGGTAGCCCTTTCACCACTGCTATCCCAGTGCTGCCGGGCTACTCTAGCAAGGATGATGTACGTTCAACGGGGCACTACCTCAAGCCGACCATCTGACGCGCAACTCGCGCGGCCCACGGAAGAACCAACCCCAGACGACGGTCTCCTGGTCGCCATCCAGCGCGATCGATGGGAGGGCACTCAGCAGTTCCTCCAGCGCGATGCGTGCGACCTGGGGAGCGAAATAGCTCCCGGCGCAGACGTGGATGCCCGTTCCGAAGCCCAGGTGCGGGCGTGGCGGTCGGTCCAGGTTGTAGGTCTCCGGCTGCTCGAACTCCGTTTCGTCACGGTTGGCCGACCCGTACGACAGCAACACGTTGTGCCCAGCTGGCAGGGTCACCCCACCCAGCTCGAAATCCTGCTTGGGGCGACGGCCCATGGTCGTCCAGATCGGCGAGAGCCAACGCACCCCCTCGGTCACAGCCTTGGGGATCTGCCGCTTGTCGTCGATAACACGGCGCAACTGCTCCGGTTGCGTGAAGAGCCCGAGCATCGTCGCCCCGCACGCATGGCCAGGTTCCTGCATGCCACCCAAGAGAATGACCAAGAGCGTCGGGAAGATGTACTCGCGTGGCCGCACCTGCCCCGCAGGCATCCCATCGTGCAGCCAATGCGAGAGAGCACTATCATCTGGCTGCTTCTCGAGCCGGTCGAGCATCGGGTTAATGAAGGCCTCAATCTCTGCACGTGCGGCGTCGGAGACCGCGAACCCCGCGGGATTGAGGAAATTGCCCTCGGCATCGACTGCCTTGTTGACGAATCCGCTGCTCAGGCTGTGGAACCAGCGCCGCAGAGTGTCGGGGTCGACCGCCTGCAGACCCAGCATGTCGCCTACAGCACGCACACTGACCGGCTCGAAGTACTCGGCCATCAGCTCGGCACTTCCCCGCTCTTTGATCTCGTCCAGGTACTTCCGGGCGGTGGGGCGCACCATGCCATCAATGTAGCGGTTGACCGCACGGGGTCGCAGATGCGGGTCCACCATGGAGCGCAAGTCCTCGTGGACTTCCCCATCGACGCTCAGGACGCAGGGCTGCCCGAAGACGTGCTCCAGTGCCGGATCCGTGCCGCCGACAAAGTTCTGGGTGTCGCTGGCGATCTGCCAGCAATACTTCCAGGTACTCGCCAGCCAGCCCCCCAGTGCCGGAATCCAGGCGATCGGTGCTTCGCGGCGGAGCCGTGCAAAGATTGGATATGGGTCATTCTCCAGCTGTTTCGCGGCGGAGCCGTGCAAAGATTGGATATGGGTCATTCTCCAGCTGTTCGATGGTGATCTCGTCCAGCCAGCTCGTTGGCATTGCCATAGCTTACCTCCTAGCGGTCGCGTGTTGATGTGGGAATCTTCCTCACTTCAACTCGATCAACCTCTCTTTTTTTGAAGACAATACATATAGGTGGTATCAGGTGTCAGCAAGGATACCGTATCTATCGAATCACCACTTCCCCTACACTACGTCGTCGCGGTTCACCTGGACTCACCGCCATCCTCAACCAGGCATGCACCACCTCACTGGAGCGGGCGAACCGCCTGACGACATAAAAAAATATCACTCATCGTGGGAAGCGGTGCCCTCGCACACGCTTTCTGCCTCTCCACGCATTGCACGCGACTCAGAGCCGCAGTCGCGTCCTGCGGAAGGCGGGGCGGATCGTCCCCGCACCCCGTTCTCGCGCCAGCAGGGTCTCCACGATCTGGTGTGCCTTGATCGCCGCGATGTCGGCGTTGACGCTGACGTTGGGTTGGCGCCTGCGATCTCGCTCATGGACCTGGATGGTTTCAAGGATCGGCTTATCCTCCAACTGCATCTGCTCGTGTACGACACGCAGGTCCTCCGTGACCGCCACGTCCTCCTGGGCGTAGTTGCGAGCCACTTGCCAAAACACGTTCGTGCTGCTCGGCCCTTCAGGCGTGAAGGCACGGATGTACACCTTCTCGTAGACCTGCGATCCTTCGCCCTCGCTGCCTGACACCACGATGTCCATGTGATCGATGTGCAGCCCAGGCGAGACGAATGTGCCCGACTCCCGCTGTTCATACTCCTGCTCCGGATTCAGGCCTGTCGTGCGCACCTGCCAGTCGGCCAGCCGCGTCGGCGGAAAGTCGCGCCGGTAGGAGACCGAGGTCTCGCTCACCTCTACCTTGAGTGGAGGCGGCAGCTGCCGATAGCCCAGCGTCGTCAGTTCCAGATGCACGAAGGGAAAGTGCGTCAGGTCCATCGCGTTGTCGTGCAGCAGTAGGTAGCTAGCCTCCACGTGCAGCGTTCCACCAAAGGTCGTCCAACCCTCATCTCGCAGCCAGGGCAGCACTGGAGGAGGTGCGTCCGCCGCTCGAGCCGGATCGCCCAGCCAGATCCACACAAACGGTGGCTCTTCGCGCACCGGGAAGGCACGCACACTGGCGCCATAGGGCACGTTGGTCTGGGAAGGCACGCGCACGCACTTGCCATTGGAGGCATAGGTGAAGCCGTGGTAACCGCACACTACCTGGTCCTCGACCAGATAGCCCAGGCTCAGCGGCATCGCACGGTGTACACAGCGGTCCTCCAGTGCCACCACCGTGCCGACCTCCTGTCGATACAGCAGCACCTGTTCGCCCAGCAAGCGGCGACCAAGAAGCTTGCGGTCGACCTCCTCGCTGGTGGCGGCGACATACCAGCAGTTGAGCGGATAGGGCCGGGTCTCCTCCGAGGAGGCTCCGTTGCCATGATCGTTCATATGTTGGCTCCTCTCATCTCAAGTAGCTCACAGGTCGAGCACGAGCCGTGGCGTGCAGGACCGTGAGACGCAGATCATCATCACCTCGTTCGTCTTGCGCTCGGCAGGTGTGAGCACGGAATCCCGATGGTCGGGCTCTCCTTCCAGCACACCCGTCTCGCAGGTGCCGCAGATGCCCTCGCGGCAGGCCGACAACACATACAGTCCAGCCGCTTCGACCGTCTCAAGCACGGACTTGTCGCCCGGGACCGTCACGGTGATGCCCGAACGCTGCAAGACTACCTCGAAAGTCTGCACCGCGGTGGGCGGAGCCTCGGTCGGCTGCATGGCTTTGAAGCGCTCGAGGTGCAGGCTGCCCACTGGCCAGGAGGCGCACAAGCCCTCCACGGCGATCAGCAGAGGCTCGGGACCGCAGGAGTAGACCAGGGTGTCTTTACGTGGCGGCTCCAAGAAGGATCCCAGAGGCAGCATGCCCTCTTCATCCTGCGGGTAGAGGCGCACCCGCTCGCCATAGGCCGCAAGTTCGTCTAAAAACGCCATGGACGAGCGTTGACGACCGCCATAGAGCAACTGCCAATCCGCCCCGCGAGCTTGGGCGGCGGCTACCATAGGCAGGATCGGCGTAATGCCGATGCCGCCGGCGATGAAGAGATAGCGCGGTGCGTCCACCAGGGAGAAGTGATTGCGCGGCCCCCGCACCCGCACCGTGTCGCCCGCTTTGAGGACGTCGTGGATGAAGAGTGACCCCCCACGGCTTTTGGCCTCGCGCAGGACGCCAATGCGCCAGGCCTGCCGGTCGGCCGGATTGCTGGAAAGGGAGTATTGGCGGGTGAGCGACGGGGCGGGCAAGACCAGATCGATGTGCGCCCCAGGGGTCCAGTCTGGGAGCGCTCGCCCATTGGCGTCTGTCAAGGTCAGCACGGCGACCCCCTCAGCCACCGTCTCCTTCTGCGCCACCACCAGCTCGGCTTCGTGCTCACCGTAGAGCGTCGGCGTGGCGGATGACGAGAGGGCATCAATTAGGGCGGTAGATGAGGAGTCACTCACCGCCTGCGGAATCTCTGCACTCATGATAAACCAATCCTCATAATCTAGACTGAACGAGAGTTGTGGCTTTCGTACGGTTCTAGCCGCTTCCTCCAAGACAGCACACGCGTCGGTCTCACGGGAGCGTGCCACGTGACAGCGGGGAGCGTGCGAACCAACTCAGGGCGCCACCGGCTTTGGTACGGTGGAACACGAGCGGCTCGTCCCGGAAGTATGCAGCACAGCCAAAATAGAGAATGTGTGTCCACTCTATAAGAGTATAATTGATGGAAAGGTAATTTGGGTAGTGTTAGCTCCCAATTTTAAGGAGAAAGTTCCCCTATTCCCCTTTTTATGGAACATTGCCAAGGAAGAGGCAGATATTTAGCAAAGAGAAGAAATAAAATAAGAAGAAGCTAGAGATGTTGCTTTACGGCATCGAACTCCGCTTTGATGTTTTTGAGTAGGCACTTGCGCTTCCTTCTGCAAGTCGCGTATAATTTTTGCAGTGAATAGATTACACACTCTAGAAGTCGAAACAAAGGAGTTTCGGGTGGTGGCTTTGCGTGAGCACGCACATACTGTTCTGTTAGTGCCTCATACAGTGAGCTTTTTGCCTCCCTCAACTCCTATCATTTATAGGCTTCATTGTGCAAAGTAGCAAAGTCAGGGACCCCATAGCTAAAGCTAGGGGCTTGAGAAACGGCTAGCTCAACGCAAGCTCCTGACTAGCGGACTTGTTCCTCTGGGCAACCAGACGCACAAGTAGCAGCGTTACCGGCTAAGAAATAGCGAAGTCCCAGGCTTACGTGCTAGGGAGAGTAGCGAAAGCATGTCACGATTGCCCCCCTAGATCGTACCACTGCCTCCCACGCCGAAGGAGATGGTCTCAGACCTATGCCGGTCTCGCAATCGCGAAGGGTTTTATCACCCGTGTGCGAGACACGGTGGCCGGAAATCCGGCAACAGTTTGGCCGTATCTGCTAAAACGGCACCCCCTTGGGGGCAGTACAGAAAAGAGAGAACCCGCCTCTGCTCACTTCTTTCGCAGAGTCAGGGCCAGCCGTAAGGCTCGGAGCTAGCGGCGGCTTTCTTTTCCTTTTCCTCCCCATAGCTGAAGACGCATCATTAAATTTTTTGAAACCACGCTACGTGACGGTGAACAAACGCCCGGCGTAAACTACTTTCCAGAAGAGAAGCTGGCAATTGCTCAGGCTCTGGCGGATATGGGCTTTGATACGCTGGACTGCGGCTTTGCTGCATCCTCCCCAGGTGAAATGGAAAGTATTCGTCTCATCGCCTCAAAAGTACGCAACGCCGAAATTTGCTCTATTGCACGCACCCATCTTGCCGACATCGACCGCGCCTGGGAAGCGGTCAAAGATGCCGAACACCCCGTTATTCATCCTTTTGTAAGTACCTCACCTTTACATAGACAGGTCAAGCTGGGCAAGACCCGCGAAGAAGTCCTTGAAATGGCCCGTACTGCGGTTGCCCACGCCCGTACCTACACCACAAACGTTGACTTTGCCCTGGAAGATTCCACGCGTACAGAACACGATTTTATCCTTGAAGTATGCGAGGCGGTACTCAAAGAGGGCGTGCGCTTCATCTCCATCTGCGATACCGTTGGCTTCGCTCTGCCGTGGGAGTTTGGCAAATTAGTGGCCGACGTTAAACATGAATTTCCCCAGGCACGCATCTCTGCCCACTGCCACGACGACCTCGGTTTAGCCGTCTCCAACGCCCTCGAAGGATTGCGTAACGGGGCCGAGCGTGTCGATACCTGCATCAACGGCCTCGGCGAACGAGCCGGGAACGCCGCCACCGAAGACGTGGTTATGGCAATCCGCACGCGCTCCACCGACCTCGGCCTCGATGTGAAAGTTGATACCACCAAACTTGTGCCTACCAGCCGTCTCGTCGCTAAGCTATCAGGCATGCAACCACAGTGGACCAAGAGCGTGGTTGGCCGTAATGCCTTCGCCCACGGAGGTGGCATCCACCAGGATGGCGTCCTCAAAGACGCCCGTACCTACGAAATCATGACCCCCGAATCCATCGGCCTCACCAGTGCCGACCGTCGCATGCACATGGGCAAGCTCTCAGGCCGCGCCGCCCTCGCTGCCGAACTGGAAAAAGAGCAGCTTAATCGAGCGTTTGAGATGGCCAAACTCCTCCTCGGCAAAAAGAAGGTGCTGGAGGAGATGGATATGCGTTATATTGCCGAAACTACGATTACTACTACCGTAGTGGAACTTGGGAATATATAAGCTGTAAATGTTGGAATTCCCTGCCTCTGGTGAAAAGGCGAGTCGTGTGGAAGCAAGCGGTAATTCGCAAACTGCTCGTGAAGCCGAGAGCTCTTTATCGCTCTCTTGCTTTCCTGACCCGCTTCACCAAAGTCGGCCATGAGCCATTCGATGGTGGTAATTTTTGACAATTATCTGGCTCATACGCATTCTCGCTGATTCGGGAGATCTCTCAACTGACCAGGTATCCATGAACCTGCTTTGGCAAAGCTTTCTTGTTCTGGCGCAACCTGTACAATTTATCCAGATCAGCGAACTTGCGTAAGAGCCACGGAATGGTTCTTAACGCATCCTCGCTGATCTTCACTGTGATAAAATAATAGGAAGATAGGGCTACAAGGAGCAAAATCATGGAACAACATCAGACACAGAACGAGCATTCAGCACGCGCCAGGCACCATAACGCACACTCTACAGGGTGGAAGGTTTTCTGGTCCATATCGTGGATGATCTTTGCGCTCCCCTGGATACTGATCTCCTGGCTCATGTGGGTATTTCCCTGGATACAGGCATTCTGGTGGCCGTTCATCTTGCCGATTGTTCTTGTGGTGATGTTTGTGGGCGTGTTTTTTCTCTATGTGATCTTCCCCAAAGCGAGAGATGCCCGACAAAGACGAACGTCTCAAAACGCCTCTGAATACCCGCTGATGCCTCCACCGGATCTTGTGTACGAGCAGGGATACCAGCAACAAAGATCAGGAGATATCAGGAAAAACGTTGAGGACACCTCTCAGTTTCAAAGCAGGTCAACATGGGATGACGAGCAGCCACAGGCAAGCTATCCCGATCAGATATAGCCCAGTTCATCATGAGATTCCTCTGCTGTTTTTGCCCACTCTTGTCCACCATGTTCCCTCAAGGAGCCGCATTTCAGCGAGTTTGCGTATGAGTCACCGAATCCAAAATTTACAGTATAAGCCTATCAGAGAAGTGAAGCACGCCCGATGGCTCTCCAAGCTTATCAAGCGTGCTCTGGCTTTTTTATCCACCCACCCGATAGAAGCGCCGCGCATTCTCCCCCCATAGCTTGTATCTGGCTGAGACCGGCAAACGTGCGGTGAGCGCCTCCAGCGTCTCGCACCAGCGGCGGTACGGCGATGCAAGCAAGACGACGGGCCAGTCACTGCCGAACAGGACGCGATCTTCCCCAAAGGCCTCTAACACAACATTGACGAATGGCTCCAGGTCAGCAGGCTGCCAGCGTTCGTGATCCGCCTCAGTCACCATACCGCTGATTTTACAGACCACGTTTGGCAGCTCCGCGAGTTTGCGCAAGTCTGCCTGCCAGGAGTCCAGTTGCTGCAGTTTGATGTCCGGCTTCCCCAGGTGATCCAGGGCAAAGGCTGTACCTGGGCAGCGACGCACCAGTTCAATAACACCTGGTAACTGCCAATGCTTGATACAGAGATCGAACGAAAGATGATACTCCGCCACCAGGCGCACACCCGCCACAAAATTGGGTCGCAGGCAGAAATCGGGCTCCGCTTCATCCTGGAGGTTGCGCCGGACTCCCTTGATGAGAGGCGTGATGGCTAGCAGGGCTTCCAGGTGTTCGCGGACAGCAGCCCCTCGCTCGACCGGTGCCGCAGCGACAATAGCTTGCAAACGCGGCTCCTCACGGGCCAGCTCCGCCACATAGTACGCCTCGCGCAACGCTTCCTGCGGCTCAACGCCTACCTCGATATAGACCATCCCCACGACAGGCAAGCCCTGCGTCTGCTCATAGTAGTCTTGCAAGCCATAGGGCCGATGTAACAGAGGGATGTTCGCCAGCCAGGGCATGCTAAACTGCTCGGGATTCCATAGATGCACATGGGCATCAACAATGGGAAGCGCTTCGGCCATAGACAGATCCTCTCTTTCTCAGTGTACAACACAGTCGATAAGGCAGAAAAAGCAAACCCTCGCGAGAGGCATGCCTTTTCAGGACCGATAGATGGAATCCAGTTCAGCCCAGAGTTCATCCGGGATCGGCTGTTGCGCCAGCTTCAGCGTCTCTGCGAGCCGCTCAGGGCGCGTCATGCCAACAATCGTGGACGTAATGCGCGCATCGCGCAGCGAGAACTGCAACGCCGCCGCTGCCAGTGGTAGGCCATGGCGCTGACAAGCCTCCTCCATCTGCCTGGCGCATCGAAGCAGGTCGGGCGACGCCTGATTATACATATAGCGCGGATAGGCACCTGGCCCCTTCGCCAGTATGCCGCTCCCATATGGCGCAGCGTTCAGAACTGCGACCCCTCGGCGCACGCATACCTCCCAGAACGGCTCAGCCTTCTTGTTCAGTAGGGTGAAGCGGTTATGCGAGATGGCCGCTTCAAAGAGGCCGGTCTCGACAAAGCGGATCATCAGATCGATTGGGCCGCCAGCAACACCCAGGTGCGCGATCAAGCCCTCTTCTTTACATCGCAACAGCACCTCGACGGGACCGCCTGGCTGCATTGCCTCTTCAAAGGAAATATGCTCGGGGTCATGGAGATGGACGAGTTGCAGTTGCTCCAGACCCAGCAGGCGCAGACTGCGCTCGACACTGCGCTGCGCTCGACACTGCGCCGCATCTGCGCACCGGTGAAGACTCCGGTCTGCAAATCGCGGTCGGCCTTCGTTGCCAGCACGAAGCCAGATGGAAGCCCGCCAAGCTCGCGGAGGACGATGCCGATGCGGCGCTCACTCTCCCCATCGCCATAGGAGGCGGCGGTATCCAGAAAGTTGAAAGGGCCCGCAAAGAAAGCACGAAGCGTGGCCAGGGCTCGCTCCTCGGGAACTTCGTAGGCGAAGGTCTTCGGCATACTCCCTAACGGAGCGGTCCCAATACAGATCGGTGTCACCTGCAGGCCTGTCGAGCCCAGCGGTCGTAGCGCCAATGGCCCTGAAGCTTGTGTCTGAGAAGGCATACTCAGCTCCTTTCCTCCATCACTCAGTTTCTTTACTTAGCTGTCCAGCCGCCATCGATGATCAGTGCCGAGCCTGTCACAAAGGCCGCCTCGTTCGAGGCGAGGTAGAGCGCGGCATACGCGATCTCATCCGGTCGCCCCATACGTCCGATAGGCTGGCGGGCGTGGAGCTGCTGGCGCACCTCATCCTCGTGGCCTGCAAATTGGCGCGCCAGGTAGTCTTCCACAAATGGTGTATGCACCGTGCCGGGGCAGATGGCGTTGCAGCGAATCCCCTGCGTGA
>WNGL01002069.1_pt1 | contig 24485 bp, 22 predicted proteins | sample 5400591 | NCBI WGS metagenome assembly WNGL01 (sample SAMN13153377, study PRJNA577476) | soil metagenome | isolation source: 80 cm soil or saprolite under Garry oak tree replicate 1 | place: USA:California | collected 2016-06-15 | reverse complement strand
CGTATACGCCACAAACGCAGGGCAAAGTCGAGCGCACCGTTGGTTGTGCGAAGCACAGCTAGTGGGCAGGAGGCTCCTTCGCGGATCTCGATGACCTCAATCGCCAGGCGCACGTCTGGTGTGAGCGCATCAATGCACGAGTGCATCGCACGACGCACGAGCGTCCCCGTGATCGTCGTGAACGTGAGCCGCTCGCACCCTTGCCGCAGGCTTTTGCTTGGGAACGCTTTGCCACCGAAGAGCGCAAAGTGAGCTGGGATGGCTATGTGTCCTACGACGGGGTCGTGTATGGCTTGCCCTCTGCGCCGCCGGTGGCCGGAAGCGTGGTGCAAGTCCGTGAGCGACATGGGGTGCTCTCGGTGTGGTCGGCAGGTCAGTTGCTGGCCGAGCTCGCCAAGCGCCCTGGTTCAGGGGAGCATGTGGAACATCCCGATCAATTTCGCAACGTCGCCCCAGCTGCATCCAGGCGCGCGCAGATCGTTCCCATCGGTCATCTTCGACCAGCGCCCCAGGTCGTCAAGCGCGACTTGGCCGAGTATGATCAGCTCTGTGGGGTGGAGGTGCTCGCATGCAGCAGCAAGTAAAACATCTGGGCTTGACCCAACTGGAGAAGGCCTTGCCTACCCTGTTTGAGACGGCGCGGCAGGAACAATGGACCTATGAGCTGTTTCTGAACCGGGCGATTGCGGCCCTGATTGAGGGACGTGATCGGCGCGCGGCGGAACGGCGTATGACCGCAGCTCGCCTGCCGACGATCAAGACGCTGGAGGCGTTTGCTTTTGCCTTTCAGCCCAGCCTCTCCGAGCGACTGCTGTGGGAATTAGCCGATCTCTCGTTTGTCCAGACCACGACCAACATCGTGTTCCTGGGACCGCCGGGGGTTGGGAAAACACACCTCAGCTTGGCGCTCACAGTAAAGGCGAGGGCCGCAGGCGATTCGGCTTTGTTTACCACCTTGACCCACCTGGCCGAGGCGCTGGACACCGCTTCCTATCCGGGCCTGGTTCGCCAGCGGCTGCGTCGCTATACCACCCCCAGTGTGCTGGTGATCGACGAGGTGGGGTCCACCAAGCTTTCGCCCGGACAGGCGCATCATTTCTTTGAACTCGTCACCGCTCGCTATGAGCACGGCTCGATCCGACTGCCCTCCAACACGGGGTTTTCCGATTGGGGCGGCCTGCTGGGGGACGAGATTCTTGCCACAGCACTGCTCGACAGGCTGCTTCATCATGCGGAGGTCATCCCCATAAATGGCCGCAGCTATCGCATGAAAGATCGTCGGGAGACGGTGGAAGCAGGGGGTCAAAAATGAGTGGAGGGTCAATTTTCGGCTGGCGCACATTGGTCGGCGTTGGGGTCACACCTGGTTGGCGCACCGATGCTGGCGTTCTAGTCCGCTGGGGGCTAGATGGTTTTTAACGGAGGAAGATAGGACAAATGGGCGGTCAAAATTATCCGGGCGCAAGATTCCGCAGGCGTTGACACCCTCGCCTATAATAGTCCTCGGCAGTATGACATGGTTGAATAAGCTCCTGCTGGTACATGCTCTTTTCCGTCTTCGGCGTAAGAAATGGTTCTGCCTCCTCATCCCGATGTAAGTGGGTGAAGATAAGCCATTTGCCAGTAGAAGCCTCCCTGTAAGAAGAGTCGAGTTGAAGAGCCGCACCAAAGGCTGCTAAAGCCTCTTCATAGCGTCTCAATCCCATAAGTACCCCTCCTTTTCCGCTATAGGCTTTCGCACTGTCAGGTTCGAGGCGCAATAGCTCTTCATAGACAGGAAGAGCTTCTTTGTCGCGATCAAGAGTGCTAAGCATGCTTGCTCGACTATAAAGCGCTTTGAGGCAGTGAGGGTCTCGCTGGAGTGCCTCTTCGTAAGAATGCAATGCCTCTTTGTAGCGCCAGGTTTTACAGAGCATCTCTGCTTCTTCGAGCAATTGCTCAACCGTCATCTTTTCCCGATCAATCGTGCGTGGCTGAGGGAGAAGAATGGGCTGAAGAGGCGCAACAGAGGATAGTACAGGGGAGTGGGCAACCGGCTTTGCTCTGACTGTCGGCAGAGGCACAGTACTAACTCCCTGCGTTTTTTCAAGCTCTTCATGCAGAATGAGGCTACACTCGTGACAAAAGCGGACCTCTGGAAGGCGATGATAATCATCCTGCGTGATGTAGAACATATGCTTGCAGATACTACAGGTGAGCCGCTTAATCGGACCATTATAGCCATCAGGGATGGGAGGGGTGATGTCCATATCATCCTTGTCCTTTTCACTGAACTACTCATCTATTGGGGAGAAAAGACACAACGATGGCAACCAGATTGTTCTCTATCTTACACGGAAAAAGCAGATGTTGCATGAATATTTATTTATACAACCATAAAGAGATATAATGCGCCATTGCCGATCCTCATCGAGGCAGTAAGGACCGGGGCCATACAGGATGCCATCGCGTTGGAGATGTTCCCAGATAGGATACGGATGAATGGTCCACACCAACATAGCCGCAATAATCCCCCTTCTCAGTTCTTGTTTGACATCATCATGATCTACGCTTAATATAGCATGAGGAAAGCAGGTGTGGCACACTCCACTGTAGCACCGGACCGAACAGCTACAAGCAGTGTTTGGAGAAGGTGCATGAGAGGAGTTCAGCAGCTATGGCAGCGAAGTTATCATCTCAAGAGAAAGAGCGCTTTTATCGGATCTGGTTTGTCTTGCTGCACTGGGTAAACGAGCAACTACATCTGGTTTCCTGGCTTCCAGCAGTACCTCCCCAGGGATCAGTGCAACCAGAGCAAGCCATGCAGGTGCGCAACGCCTTGTGGACAGACGATCGTTTGCTCAAACATTTCATTACCGATAATCCTGGCCAGCTCTCAAGGGAGGACCTGGCGCTGGTAGAGAGTTGGCAGTACCGCCTCGCAGGCAACTTCTTTGTCGTGCGCGCACTCAAGAGCTACACCGTCTTGCTTACTGACTATGCTCCTCATGCGCGTGCCTATGGAGTGGTAGGATTGACTGATTCGGTGGCCGAGACGATGATCCTGCCGCTACCTGTCTACATCCAGACCGTCTTGTTACCCTTTGAGAATCGGATCATCTATGATAGTTTGCTGACCACCTACAATGTTTCTTTCGGCCCTGGTATTCGTCGCCGTCTCAAAGAAGCCTATCACCATGCTATTGAGCGGGAAGGCATTCTGACTTCGCTCTTGCCCACAGCACCAGCGAACTTGAATGAGCAACTCTCCCAGACAGAAGCGCGTAATGCGAAACTCTTGCAAGCCTTTCGCAAACATCTCGCCCAGACGGGCTTGAGCCTGAAGATGGTGAAGCAGCATGCCAGCGCTATCCAGCATTTCGCCTCCGCCGCCTTGTTGAGCCAGACGCCACCGCGCGGGTTGCTGAATATGACCCGGAATGAGGTCGAAACCTATTTGCAGATAACTGGCGAGAGAACGGTCAAGACAAGCTTCAAGCGTTTTGTGCGCTTCCTCATGGAGACGGGGCGAATGGAGTATCAGCAAGCTGAGGAGTTACAGCAGATACTCAAATAGCATGCAAATCACCGGTGAGGACAATATCAAATAGAACATGCAGTAGTGTATACTTCTGCTCGTTCAGCCATAGCACGAAGGAAACGCTCGCGGACTGGAAATGGCGGATGCCTTCATGAGCCGTGGAATCTTAGTGGCGCTCTGTCCCTTATAATTTCTATGCTCTGGACATTGTCACACATCTGAAGGCAGAACTCTACTGAATAGAGAAACGACGCTGTTCTCTGTTCCTGTTCAATGTGGGTTCGACAACGGTGAGAACGCTTTGAAGTCTTTCGCCTTCCAGCTCTTGCGCCTACGATCTCGTTGCCAATTCGTGGGGCTTCGAAGGCCTTCCAAATGCTGTCAATGAGCATAAGGGCTAAGGGCAGCACTTCGTTCCTGGGTGGTTGACCATCTGCCTCTCTTGCCTTTCGAGAAGATGGGGCGTATACTCTTTCCAGTGGACTGCACCCCTGTGACCACTCCACTGCCAAAGTCAACATCTCCCAACCCATGCTGTATACTACAGCTAAGTCAGAACAAGGAGATGCAAGATGCGAGGCAGATCACACAGTCGAGAGTTTAAACTGATGATTGTGCGCCAACTGGCGAGCGGCGAGAAACGCCCAGCTCAAGTATGTCGAGAGCACAATCTAGCAGCCAGCATGGTGGCCGGCTTCCGACAGGAATATGATGCCAGAGGTGAGGCCGCGTTTGTGCCACCCGAGCCCACGCCTAGCCAAGCACTGGAAGCCAAAGTCGCGGAATTAGAGCGGTTCTGCGGGCAACTGGCGATGGAGAACACTGTGTTAAAAAAAGCGTTGCAACAACTGCCGTCGCGCAACGGCACGCGGTGATCATGCAAGCCAAGCAGGAGCAGCCACAGATGTCCATTCGTCACCTCTGTAGCAGTTTGCAAGTGAATCGACGCTGGTATTATACCAGGCTGGCACAGGGCGAGACTGCCGATCCCGATGTGGAGTTACGCGATGCGATTGAGCAGATCATTCTGGAGTTTGCTGGCTATGGCTATCGGCGGGTGACGCATGCCTTGGTGCGAGCGGGCTGGAGCGTGAATCACAAGCGCGTGTTGCGCATCATGCGCGAAGAATCATTGCTGTGTCATTTGAAGCGCCAGTTTGTGCCGACCACGGATTCGCATCATCCGTTTCAGGTGTATCCCAATCTGGTGAAAGGCCTGGAGGTGGATGCGCCTGATGTGCTGTGGGTGGCCGACATTACTTACATTCGCTTGTTAAGCAGCTTTGTGTACCTGGCTGCCTTACTCGACGCCTCTTCACGCAAATGCGTCGGCTGGAACCTGTCCAAGCGCATCGATACCCAACTGGCTTTAGGAGCCTGAGAGAAAGCTCTGGCGACTCGCGAGGTGAGGCCAGGACTCATTCACCACTCTGATCGCGGGGTCCAGTATGCCAGTATCGCGTATGTCGAGCGGCTGCAAAGTCGGCAAGCCCACATCAGTATGTCAGCGCTGGGTAATCCATATGACAATGCTAAGGCCGAGAGCTTTTTCAAGACGTTAAAACAAGAGGAGGTGTACCTCAAGCAGTATCAGACCTTTGTGTCATTTGACAGGTTAAATAATCCGTCTGCCAAATAAGATGCCACGCTGCCAAGCGCTTTCAGCAGATAGCCTCCGCCACATAAACTGGCGTGCATAGTGAATCGCTCTTTCTTCCATTCGTCGCCTCTCTCTTTCGCCAGAACTCCGTTTCTTTCGCCAAGATATTTGGCAGATGCGCCAGTAAATGCGGCAAAATGGTCGCATTTTTGGCAGATCTCAGGTATACTTGCTCGTAAGAGGGAAAGAGAGATTCATTCAAAGCTTAGGGATGACGGTCATGAAAATGACGTCCGAAGAATTCCATGCCTGGAGCCAACGCCTCCAGTTCACATCAGAAACCGAGGCGATCATCGCGGCTATTCGCTCTTCCCCTCCTGTTCGCCGGGTGACCGGGCGTGCCAACAATGTCACAGGACGTTACCCCAGCCCCAAAATGCAATGCTCCATCCAGTTTGAAAGCGAGCACGTAGAGTTTTGGGCCATCTATGTGATGGAGCGGGACGACGATGTGCTGGAGTTTTACGACCAGCCCTCGCGCATCCCGCTCAGCTATCGTGCCAAATCAGGCCGCAAGACCACGCAGTGGCACACGCCGGACTTCTTTGTCTTACGTCGCGCGACGGCGGGCTGGGAAGAATGGAAGCCGGCGCCGTCGCTCGAGACCCTGGCCGATTCCATGCCCGCTCGCTATCAGCAAGCTGGAACCGGGCAGTGGCGCTGCCCTCCAGGAGAATCTTATGCAGAGCAACTGGGCCTCTCCTATCGGTTGCGTTCCTCTGCAGAGTACCGCCCCGTAGAGATTCAAAACCTGAAATTTTTACAGGACTTCTGGGCCCATGAGGTTCCTCCCAACCCAGAACTCGAAGCACTGGCTCTCACCCATATCCAGGCGCATCCTGGCATCCCGATAGCCGAACTGCTCGCCACCTACCCTGACCTGCCCGTGGATGTCGTGTGGCTTCTCCTTTCGACACGCCGGGTGTTCACCGATCTCTCCGCAACACTGCTCATGCGCCATGACCAGGTGAGCCTCTCTACCGATGAAACGCAGGTCCGCGCACGTCATTCGGCTTCGCCTGCCGAATTTTCGACTCCCCTGCCGAGTACACCGCTGGCCTGGGATGGGCGGCTCTGGATGATCGAAGCGCTAGGAGACGGGGTGCAGTTGCGGCCAGAATTGGGCGAGCCACTCACGCTCCCGCGTGCCGAGTTTGAGTACCTGCAGCAAGAAGGTGCTCTGTGGGTTGTCAGCGAAGCATCTCCTTCGCCAACCACACCGGAGATACGCCAGATTCTGGAGCGTGCGAGTCCCAAGGCCCAGCACAAGGCCAACGAGCGGCTCAGGCACATGCTGGTATATGCGCGAGGAGAACCGATGGCGGTCCCAAGGCGTTCCGTCCAACGGTGGTGGAGCGCGTACCACAAGGCCGAAGCCGAGTCAGGGTGCGGCTACCTGGGGTTGCTTGACCGGGTGGCACAGCGTGGCAATCGGATACCACGCATCCCAGACGCTTCCATGCAGCTCCTCAAGGCGCATTTGCAGACCCACTACGCCGCTCCACAGGCCAAAAGCGCGGCGGCAGTCTATCGGCTCTATCGAGAGCACTGTCAGCAGCAGGGCATTCCTCCCGTGAGCGAGCGTACCTTTTACCGTGTGCGCGCACGCTTCACCACCACCGACGTGATCGCCACCCGTCGGGGACGGCGCGCCGCCTACGCTTCTCAGCCATTCTCCTGGTTAGATCAGACGACTCCTCGCCATGGAGAGCGTCCCTTTGCACTGGCGCATCTGGACCACACGGAACTGGACATCGAACTCATTTCGTCAGTGACCAGAAAACCTTTGGGCAGACCCTGGGCCACGTTTCTGACCGATGCCTACAGCCGGCGCATCCTGGCCTGCTACGTGACCTACGACCCGCCCAGTTATCGCTCCGTGATGATGGCCTTTCGCGAGTGTGTGAAGCGTCATCAGCGCTTGCCGCAGGAATGCTTTGTGGATCGCGGCCCGGAGTTTGGGAGCGTCTACTTTGAAACGATGCTCACCCGGCATTTTGTCACGAAAAAAGACCGTCCAGCCTCGCACCCACGCATGGGGTCGGTGGTCGAGCGGCTCTTTGGCACCGCCACTACCCAACTGCTGCATCAATTGTTGGGCAATACCCAGGCGCGCAAGCAGCCACGCCTGATGACGCGCGAGGTGGATCCCCGGCGCCTGGCGGTCTGGACCCTGGACCGGTTCTCGGCGCGGTTGTGCCAGTATGCCTACGAGGTCTACGACCAGCTGGACCATCCTGCTCTGGGGCAGAGTCCGCGCGAGGCGTTTGTGCAGGGGATGCAGCTGGCCGGGCTTCGCACGCATCGCCTGATCCCCTATTCGGAAGAGTTTCTCCTGCTCACCTGTCCCTCGACGCGCACCGGGTGTGCTAAACTGGATGGGGCGCGGGGGATTGTGGTCAACGGGTTACGGTACTGGAATCCGCTGATGCGTTCCTCACCGGAGGCAGGCAGGTGTGTGCCGGTGCGCTATGAGCCTTTTGATATGAGCATCGCCTATGCCTTTGTCGACGGACAGTGGTTGCGGTGTACCGCCGACGCCTTTTTCCAGGTCCAAGGGCGTTCGGAGCGAGAATGGCAGCTGATCCTCGACGAATGGCGAGAGCAGCAGCGCCAACATGGCAGAAAGCGGGTAAGTGTCGATGGCCCGCTCCTCGCCCAGTTTTTGGAAGAGATCGCCACCGAAGAACAGCTGCTGCTCCAGCGGCAGCGTGATCTGGAAGGGCTGCCAGTCCGCGAGGCTATTGTCGGACAACGGCATCATGTCCTCAAACAACCAGAAGCCGAGGTGCAAGAGGACGACGAAGAGCTGGATCTGGCAGCCCTTCCGCAGTACGAGGAGTATCGCTAACATGGCCTACTTGACCGGAGAAGCACGCACCCGCCTCGATGCCTTCAAAGCCGTGATGGTCAAGCATGCGCGCCTCTCTGAGGTCGATGCGGCGCTGCGGCTTTCCATCGAAGAGCACGCCGATTCCACGCATGTACTGCTCTGCGGCCCAGGAGGCGTCGGCAAATCGACCCTGCTCAAAGGGGTCACGGAGCGGTTCACCCGAGAGGAAACCAATGGGGCCGTGGTCCCAATCGTCTTGCTGGAACCGATCCCGTCAGACAGCGGTCCCTATGTGCGGCTGGATTACTACCGGCAGATCGTCACTGCGCTCAAAGGACACATCCTGGTCAAAGAGACCTATGTGAATGTTGCGCATCTCATGACCGCGACCAAATCTTCACGTGTACGACAGGACAGCACTGAGTGGCTCGATATGCGCGAGGCGGCGGAGCAAGCGCTCATCCGTGCGCACGTCAACGCGGTACTCCTTGATGAAGGGCACCGGCTCATGCAGGGAGGGGGGCGCTACACGACCGATGAGCAACTGGAGTGGCTGAAATCGCTGACGAATCGTACGAATGTCCTCCACGTGCTGGTCGGCCCGTATGAATTGTTCAGGTTTCGCAATACCAGAGGACAACTCGCCCGTCGTGGGCGCGATCTGCATTTTGCGCGCTACCACGTCGAGCGAGCGGAAGAGCGCAAGGAATTTGTGGCTGCCGTCAAATATCTGCTCGAACGCGTGCCGCTCGATGTCGACCTGAACGCGCTGCTCAGGCGCTGGCGGTGGTTTGCCGAGGGCAGTGTCGGGTGCATCGGGAATCTGAAAACCTGGCTCGTCGATGCGGTGGCATCGACGCTGGCTGAGGGAGGGACAAGCCTAACCGAAGCGATGCTGACCCGTACCATGCCGCATCCAGCCAAACGGGTGAGTCTGGAACTGGATGCCCGCGAAGGCGAACACCAGGTAGAGGCCAACACCATCGACAGCACCAAGCAACTCCAGGTGCTGCTGGGCAAACCAGGGAAAGCAGGAAACGGCCGGGGTCGCTCCCGGTCGGAACGGTACCCGGGCCGCCGCACAGTGCTCAAACAGCACAGACAGTGGCGTCCATTCCCGCGTCTTTGCCTCTGCCGCAAGTTTCTCCCAAACCTACCAAAGCACGCGTGGGCCAACGTGGGAATGTCCGCGATCCCGTTGGGGAAACGAGCGCTCCATTTGTACGCACAGCCATTGGGTGCGCGTTTACCGAAGTCATTGAAGTGACGCAGACTCAGATGGAAGAAGCCAAAGTTTCACGTGTTGAATGTCCAACCTGTCTTGCAGTCAGAGATATCCACCCAAAGGGAGAGATCGTGAAGTTTCCCTGGCACCCGAAACGGGTGACGAGTACCCCAAATCACGGGTTGCGTTGGGTGAAGCGAGAAAGCACCTGGAGCCTGTCTGAATGAGCGATGGGAACGCAGGAATCGGAAGGAGGAGACACGATGAGTGAACAGACCTACCTGCTCTCTTTTGAGGGAGTTTCGGCGGCAGAGGCGAACCAGTACGCAGAGGAATTGCGAGAGGCTCTGTTAGACGCCACTACCGGGATCGCTGTGCAACGGCAACGGGAGAATCCGCTGGCCCAGGATCTAGGGGCTACTCTGGTGTTGATCATGGGAACGCCTGCGTTGGTGGCGGCAGTCAATGCCATCGGCAACTGGTTGCAAAAACGCCGCAGCGCTTCGTTGACGATTGTAACGGCAGAGAACAAGATTGTCGCAGAGAATCTGACGAACAAGGATGCCGCGCACTTACTTCAGCTGTTTCTGACGCAAACGGCTTCCCACAAGGAGCCTGGTCCATGAGTGCATCAGCTCTTCTGCCCACTGCTCCTACCACCCTTGTCATCGTGCTTGGCGCCAGTGCCTGGCCGAACTCCCCAGGCCTCCAGGCATCGAAAGCCTTCATGCATGCCGCTCACGGGTTCAGGGATTACCTGCTCGATCCACGCGGCTTTGGCCTGCCTGCGGCGAATCTCCTGGATCTCTTTGACGCTCCTTCCAGCGTCTCAGATCAACTAGAACAGCTAGACTCCTTTCTCCAACAACAGTCACAGGCGCTCATCGCAACAAACCAGGCGGCGCGCGATGTGCTGGTCTATTTCGTGGGACATGGGGATTTTGCCGGTTCGTCTCATGATTTTTACTTGATGCCTCGCCGCGCGAATGCGAGTAGCTTGAGAGCATCGGGCTTGTCCATTGACGCGCTAGCGGACGTGTTGCGAGAAAAGGCTCGCCAGGTGCGACGGTATCTGCTTCTGGACTGTTGCTTTGCCGCTGCCGCTTTTCGCTCCTTCCTGGGAGGACCCGATCAGACTGCCATCGAGAAAACGCTGGATGCCTTTACTGTCCCGGCCAGAAGCAGCGGCTCTCCTGGGAGAGGGACGGTACTCCTCTGCTCTTCTGATCAGAAATCCCCCTCGCTCCTCTTGCCCGACGAGAGTTGTACCATGTTCTCGTATGCCTTGCTCGACGTGCTCAAGAATGGGGATCTCCATCGGCAACGCCAACTATCATTGCGCGATATCAAAGAGTTGGCAGAGGATCGACTGGCGGCACTGCCGGAGAAAAATGCCCCTCGTCCTGGTCTGCACTCCCCTGATCAGAGCGAAGGGGACGTGGCTGATATCCCCTTTTTCCCCAATCTTCGTGCTGTGGAGGAACAAGCCCGCCAAGCCGAGGAAGAGCGCGTAGACAACATCGTGGAGCAAACATCTTCTCTGACACCCGATACACCCAAGCAAGAAATCAAGCTGTTTTATTGCTACGCGCATGAAGACAAAGCCCTGCGTGACGAACTGCAAGTTCATCTGAGCGGTCTCCGACGCCAATATCAGCTTACCAACTGGTACGACCGAGAAATCCTCCCCGGCGAGGAGTGGGAAAAAGCCATTAACAAACATCTCACTACTGCCGATGTGATTTTGTTACTCATCAGCCCGGACTTTGTGGCCTCCGACTATTGTTACGGCAAAGAAATGCAACATGCGCTGGAACGCCACCATGCTGGGAGCTGCTGCGTCATCCCCATCCTTTTGCGACCAACCTATTGGGAGAAGAGCCCTCTCAGTTCCATCCAGATGCTTCCTACCGACGCTAGACCCATCACAATCTGGCCTAACCGCGATGAAGCGTTTCATGATGTTGCCAGAGGCATCGGCTCTGCTATTAAAGCCATGCTGACCATCCGTTCTCACAAGACCAAAGAAGAGTGGCTCAAAGAAGATCATGCCTTCTATGTCCTCAACCAATTTGAGGAAGCCGAACAAGCTCGTCTCGCTGAGGAAGAGCGACGTCGCAATGCTGAGGAGGAACAAGTTCGCAAAGCGCGAGAGGAACAAGCTCGCCAGATCGAGGAAGCAAAACGGCGTCAAGTTGAGGTCGAAAGGCAGAGGATCACGCCGTATGACAGGAAAGCAGTGATCATTACAACCATGGCGGTTGAATACGATGCAGTGCGCGCACATATACAGAATCTTAGGGAAATCGATAATGGCCGTATCCTGGGAGAAACTGGACACTTTGCGGGAAATGATGCGACCTGGGACGTGATCATCTTTCAGGTCAGTCAGGGGAACATCTCAATGGCTGCTGAGACGGAAAGAATCATCAATTCACTGCAACCCGACATAGCTCTTTTGATAGACATCGCTGCCGGTACTAAAGAGGTGCGCATTGGCGACGTTGTGGTTGCCGAGAAAGTTTATGGCTATGAGTCTGGCAAAGCCTGGATGTCGCGTCTCCTGACCCGGCCAGAGGTTGAGAAGCCAAGCTACAGTCTTCTAGAGTGTGCAAGGGCAGAGGCAGGCAAACTCGACTGGCTGCGCAGACTGCCAAAGGATTTTCGCGGCCATTTTGTTACGCCTAGAGTACTGCTCGCTCCTATCGCCTCCGGCGAAAAAGAACTGTCCTCCACGCGGTCCCCACTCTTTCGTTTTCTGAATGCTTTTTATGAAGACACCCTGGCTATCGAAATGGCAGGGCGTGGCTTTTTGAAAGCCGCGCCTATCAACTCTCGGGAGGTAGAAGCACTGGTCATCTGTGGCATTGCACGCCTGGTAGATGCCAGGCGCCAGGAACAAGAAATGCACTTATTGCATGATTTTGCGCTTGCGCAAGATGGCTCGACCCTCGCAGCGCAGCGTGCCAGCGCTTTTGCTTTTCAAGTCCTGGCAAAACTAGGTCCCCAGGCCACTCGTGAGCGTCCCAAAAAGTCCAGCGAGCTTACCATTGCAGGTCTGCAAGCGGCGCGGCAGGCAGCGTCGTCCAGGTTCCACCCCAAAAAGTCCAGCGAGCTTACCATTGCAGGTCTGCTGGTCAACGAGAACGAAGGATTGACAGCACTGGATATCACACTTTCCAATCAGGGAGAACAATCCATTGTCGTCTCCGGCATACAGATAGATGTGCTGGATGTAGGTGTGTTCTCGCTCTGTACGAATCCGATCAGCAGCGGCTTACGGGCCGTGAATATCGCGTCAGCAGCCTATTACCTTGAACTTTTCCCAGCCTTAAAGGGCAAGAGCAAAACGAGGCATATCTCGCATACCCTCCAACCGGGCGAAATTGAACTTATTCGCCTCTACTTGAACCAAAACGAAGACGACCCGCAACAAGTCTATGCCTGGTACTACTTGAAAATCACCCTGATCTCCTCACAACAGCCCCTGGAAACACCTCAACCGGTGCTCCTCTCGATACCGCCCGTCAATCGGGCGATGATGGAAAAGGTCTGGTTTTCCGGCAATCCAGCTTGCGATGAACCTAATCGCATAATCCTCCAGCGCTTGGCCACCCTCCCATCCATCAAAAGCGCGACAGTCGAAGACGTGATCGCTCGCTTTTGAGATACCGCTTTTTCATTTCTCACAAGGGCTTAACATAGTATATTTTTCACGAATTCGTCTAAACACCAATTCAGGAACTTTGTTTCAGAAATCCGTATCCTAAAAATCCTCTTTCTTATCGTTTTAGTAGTGACGAATTAGGCGCGAAGGTATCGGCCGCCCTCCATAGCTCGTCCACAGCGTACCTGGAGCAGTCCGTCTGCAGCTGCCAAGTCAAGGGATAGTTGAGCAACGCGGTAAGGGCATCAGGATTTGCGTCCGCGGCACGTTCTCAAGTTAGTGGGCATCTTAGCCGAGGAGAAACCCATGGAACAAACGACGCAACCAATCAAGGGACCTGAGCTATACCAGCTCCGACTCATTAGACACACCGGCATGCTTGTGCTATGGCATCAGTCCATTCGCACGTACCAGGGCACCTACGAACAGTGCATGGCCGCATATGCAAGTGCGCAGCGCCACAACCTGATCTTTGGGTGGTGGAGTCTCGTCTCGATTATCTTCAGCAATTGGTTTGCGCTCATCCAGAATTTTCGTAGCGCAAATCAACTCAAGGAAATCGCGGCAAAGCGTAGGACAGTTCGATCGCCATCCTCATGACCGCTCGCTTGGTGGGCGTGGGAGCTTCGGGGTCATTATGCGCCCGCCTGGACAGTTCGACGCGCGCCCGCCCTCGATAGATAGGGAACTGCTTGAGCGCCATCATTCTCGTTGAAGGGTTGGGTGTACTTGCCACTGACTGAGAAGGAGGTCGTATCCACATGCACCTGCGCGGAATGTGGGATAATAGTATACAAATATATTTTTCTGAGTGATCACGAGGAAATACGACAGGGCGCGTGAAACAGATGGAAGATTCCAAGAATAGGCCCTCGAACATAGCGCAACATCCTCTGGCCGATATCCTGGAAGAGCCGATGCCTCGGTCTCCAGCAAACCGGAGGTGGGTGATCTGGGCTGCGCTCTTTGTCAGCACACTGGTGATCGGCGTATGCTGGTGGAATAGTGCCCTTTCTTCGCCCAACAAAACACTGCAAGCCTTTTGTGATGCGCTCAATCAAGGTGATCGTGCGAGCATGGTGGCTTTGTACACTCCTAGGCTGCGTTCTTTTGAAGAGCACAGTAGGCCCCCCGCCGATTCGATTATCTCCTGTACCCCGCGTCACCGTGACTCGCGTGCTTCTGACATCAGGGATTGTCACGTGATTACAGCGCGCCTCGCTTCGCAAAAAGAGGTTGTGTTGCTGGTGTGGTTCGAGCAGGATGCGAACCACAACTGGCTTATTGATGGCATTACCTATCCCCAACCACACGATACCTGCTTACAATAACTCTGATGAGGAAAGTAATATTTCACAGTGCTCTGAAAGGTGGATAATGGATGAACCCAGGTGCAATTTTTGTTTTGTTCCGTTACTGGCGCTTCATGCTCAAAGCGGTTCTACTTACCCTGGCCATGGTATATCTAGGCGCGGCCGGCATCTTTCTCGCTCTCCTGTTCTCATTACTCGCTTACAATAAACGCTACCGGGCCTGGTTTGCCAGACAACCGGGATATCAGTATTATGTCTCGCGTCTTCCTGGCTTGCACACTGTGGAACCACCAGTCAAGTTCTCGCTGGTCACGCTCCTTTACATGTTTGCCTGCAGCGCTATACCCGCCTGTTTTTTCCTGTCGTCAACCAATCTAACCGACCCGAACTATCTTTTGCCTGCTATACTAGGCTCTGTACTAGTTGCGACGCCCAGTATTTTTTTACTAGTGACATGGTTTACCGGCAAATGGGGTTTCCGCGATCGCACGTTTGACATTGGCCTGGATGGGGTGGGCAGAACGTCTATCTGGAGAAAATTCCTGGCTGGGATGGAACTGGATATTTCCTCACACGTGGCCAGAGAGTTTCGTCGGCACAGTTCGACTTTCCTGAGCATTGCCAGACTTCCTTGGTCGAAACGAGCCCTGGATTTCTCTATGCGTATCTGGTATGCCGTTCCATATTTATGGATCTTCACAGGGATGCTAGCCGTGCCAGTCGCAATTTTCCTGGCAGGTACCATCCTTTTGCCACTCATCCTCTTTTTATCCTGCTTCCCCGATTTTCGCCGCTGGTTGATTGCGCAACCAGGCTACGTCTATCGCCTGGCGCGGTTCCCCGGCTTACGTCGCTACCACAACGGCGAGGTGATCTCCTTTCTCCGCTTAGTACTGGTAGCGACAGTCTATCTTGGCCCGGGAGCTTGTCTGTCATATGGCGTAGCTTCTTCAATACGTGTAGCTGATGATCCCCTCTCTTTTCTTCCCTGGCTATTCCTCGGTCTGTGGGGCACGATCTTTCTATACGGTTTTCTCATTCAAAACTGGCATTTCCGCCGCTCCCCTGCAAAGCAAATAGGGGACATTACAGAGGGGATAATTGGAGATATTCCCCTGGTGAAGGATCTCTTCTCTTCCCTTGAGCAAACGTTGGGAAACTCGCAAAAAAAGCAGATATTTGAAGTGATGTGGATCCTGGCACATCTCTCGTACGACCCTGCGTCGCCAGAGCAAGGGATCGATCTGGCTATTCAGACATGCAGATTTGCATATAGCAAATTCGGGCGCAAAAGTGCCTATTTCGTGGCCAGTTTAGAGCGGCTGAGCGATTTCTATACGGAGGCTGGGCTGACTGAAAACGCTGCCTGGCTCAACTTACGCTTGAAAGATGTGGTACGCGCAGTCTATGGGAGCAATCACCTGTATTATGTGGATGAGCTAAATCGGCTTGGGGTCTTTTATGTGCGCACCGGAGCTTATAGAGAGGCGATGCAGTCTTATCAGGAAGCCTGGGAGGTCGAGCGCCGTACGCTGGGCTGGAAGCATCCCCGGCTAATTGAGACATTGAGTGCCCTCAGCGATCTCTATCGAGAGTTTGGCAATGTGAGGCTAGCTGAAGCGCTGCTTTGGATCGCTCTGGACGTACAGCGGCGTAAGTCGTGGCGCTTTGAGACCAAGTTCAAGCAACTTTTGTGGCCATATCAGCGCCGAGAGTATCGCCGGCATCAGCGAGAATATGCCTTGCTGATCGATAAACTCGCCCTGTTTTACCAGGAGCAAGGTGCCTATGACAAAGCTCGCCCGCTTTTTCTGCAGGCATATGAGTTACGTCGCGGTTTCCGCGATGAACATCAAGCGGAGTTTGCGACTAGTCTAAGCCACCTGGCCTGGCTAGCTATGCAAGAGAGAAACGTTGCTGAGGCGAAGGAGCTGTATTCTCAAGTCGTACAAGCTCACGAACAACTATCTGGCACACGCCATCAGGCTTATGCTACCGCCCTCAAAAATCTAGGATGTTTCTATCTGGACATAGGCAATTATGAGCAGGCCGGTCCTTTGCTGGAGCAGGCGCTGGCTCTGACAAAACAGATTTTTGGTGAGGAGCACCCGGAGATCGTCTCATACTTGACGAAGCTGGCCTGTTTCTATGGTATAAAGGAGCAAGCAGAGCAGGCGTTGCTCGCAGCCAGGCATGCCATAGCCATTGATGAGCGCACTTTAGTGCAAGCTTTTATGCTTGGCTCAGAGAACCAACGCCTGCATTATGTAGAAACGCTGCAAGGCCATGTCGATCTCTACCTCTCGCTCGTCCTGCAATTTGCCGCGCACTCATCAACCGAGAAGATCAAAGCGATGGAGGTGATCCTGCGGCGCAAAGCCATAGGTGTGGAGGCACTTATGGCACAGCACGATTTGCTCCAGAGCGGGCGTTACCCTGAGCAAGAGAAAAAGTTACGCCGCCTGCATATGCTAAACCAGCGCATTCGCCAGCGCACGCTGGCACTGGATACACCGCTACCTGGTACGCCAGAATATGTTACTTACCAAAGAGAGTTGGACGAATGGAGCAATCTGAAAGAGGCTCTGGATACGGAACTGATCCGGGAAATCTCCGAGCAGGGGCTCTTGCCGACCACAGAGCAGATCACCTGCGCATCTGTGGCTGCGGCGTTGCCAGCGGAGAGCGCGCTGGTGGAGTTTGTGCGCTTTGGCCTAATGGATGTCACCACGCGCCCACCCAGGACACGGACGCATTACCTGGCCTTTGTACTACTCGCTGGACAGGGGTTGCAGATTGAGATGGTCGATCTGGGAGAAGCGCAGTTGATAGAGCAGGCGCTTACAGAAATGCGCTCCACTATCACCGATGACAAAGTTACAACCAGCCCCGATGCTTGGCAGAAGGGGGGGCGGGCAGTACGTGGTCTGGTGATCGATCCCCTGGTGCCTAAGTTGCAGGGTCGTACTCGGCTTTATCTGGCGCCTGATGGGGAACTGAATTTACTGTCATTTCAGGTGTTACCATTAAATGATCCTTTGCCTGGCAATGAGCTACGCTACATGATTGATACATATCACCTAAGTTATCTGAATGCGGGACGCGATGTGCTAGATTTCTTGCGGCGGCAAGATTCACAGGCTGGGCCACCGCTGGTGATCGCGGACCCTGATTTCTCGTTCTACGAACCCGGTGAAAGGACGACCCACACAAGCGCAACCTTGGAAGAGGAGACACTCTCGCGGGACCTGGAACGCGCTGGCTATCATTTTCAACGGCTACCAGGCACGCGCGACGAAGGGCAGTTGGTGGCTCAACAGTTGGGCGTGCAGCCTCTGATGGGTGCGGAAGCACTGAAGGGGCGAGTTAAGAGCTACCGATCGCCGCGTATTCTGCATATTGCCACGCATGGCTTCTTTCTCCCCGCCCAACAGACAGACCAGGACAGTATTCAGGCAATGGCTGAGCTGTTCAAAGAGAGCCGCTTGCAATTACTGGCGTATCAGCACATCGCGAATCCTCTGCTCCGCTCAGGATTGGCGCTCGCAGGAGCAGAGAGTTGGAATCAGGGGAAAAGGCCGCCCGACCAGGCTGAAAATGGTATTTTGACTGCTGAGGAGATTGCCAGCCTGACGTTACAAGGGACCGAATTGGTGGTACTGTCCGCCTGTGATACTGGGAAGGGCCAGATCCACACAGGTGAGGGGGTTTTTGGGCTGCGTCGGGCCTTTGTGATAGCTGGAGCGCGCCGCTTGGTAATGAGCCTATGGAAAGTCTCTGATCGCAAGACACAGCAACTGATGGATGATTTTTATACTATGTTAAAAATCCACGAGACTTGTAGTGAGGCGCTACGCGCCGCCCAACTACAAGCCAAGATGAGGGATCCTCATCCTGCCACGTGGGGAGCGTTCATTTGCCAGGATAACCCACAACCACTGTCCTTGTAAGGAGTTTCCTGTACTTTGCCAGAAAGGTTGGCTCATGGACATCTTCGGTGATGCGGATGGTGCATTGGAGAAAGCCTCTGGCTCTTGGATCACCTTCGAGAGCATGTGCTTTGACTAGAGCTACTCTTGCTCGTCCCCAGGCTGATCTAGTTCTCTTTCTTCTCACCTAACAGGTCCGAGAATCAAGATATGTGGCAGAATGGGTATCTGTCTCTTGCATTTTTCCTCACAAAAGAACATGAGAAAAGGTTGCGCCACATTATGCGGCAGAGCCTATTTTCTCGCCTTATAAGGCTGGTACTGATTCCAGGCGGTATCCGCGCCACCGCTTACTGGCAGAAACGCGCCACGATATAGGTTCATACACGACTTTGGTGAAATAGCGCCCGCCTGGTTATCTTTTCACACCGGAATATCAGTTCTGGAAGGCCAGGCATGAAGAAGGGTCGTTAAACCTGCAACCATGCCGGTAAATCAGCTTGGAAGATCTCAAAGGCATCATCCTGGGGAGCATATCCCAAGAGTTCTCGGGTGGAGGTGAGATCAAGCCGCTTGAAACGATTGTGCGAGATGGCATGAACAAGGGCAAACGGCACATCTGCTGCCTCAATACAGCGAACCAGCAGCTGATTCAAGTCCCGCTCACTCACATAGCCGCTCAGATGACGGGCATTGGGTTGCTGCCGCAGCCAATTGGACGGATCATCGTTCACATCATAGGAGCCAATGCGCAGGACAATACTAGAGAGTCCTTCTGCGTGAGCAAAGTAAGAGGCCACCGCTTCCCCAAAACACTTGCTGACGCCATACATATTCATGGGGCGCACAAGTGACTCAGGATGAGCCTGGACATCGTCTGGATAGCCAGCGAAGACTTGCGCACTGCTGGCAAAGATGACGCGTTGACACCCTTGATCTTTTGCCGCCCGAAAGATGTTGTAGGTGCCACAGATATTGCTGTGCAGCAGGGACGGATAAAAGTCAGCCTCAGGATTGGCGTCTGCAGCCAGGTGAACCACCAGATCCATATCCCGACATGCCTGCTGGCAAGCCTGCAGATCGGCCACATCGAGCGCACAGACTTCATATTCTCCAGAGAGGGCCGGGGTGAAGGAAGATGTCTCCCGATCTGCGAGGCGGAAGAGATAGTTGGAGGCAACAACACGGAAAAAGGCGGAACCAATTCCCCCGGATGCACCAGTTAACAAGATTCTTTTTCTTGGTCCAGATCTGCCTGCGGTCATGTTTGTGGTGTCCTTTCGCCTTCTGAGAAGAGCGCTACAGCGCGTGCAGCATCCGTTGACGCAGCAGAAGAAAGCCAGCTCTGCCATAGCCTTGTCTTTTGATGAGTTTGAGTTTGTTAATCTGGCCTTCCACCTGCCCGTTGGAGTAGACTAGCGTTAACCCGGCAAGGACTTCTTCTTTGTCCCGCTGCAATCCGGCAGTGAAACGCTTCACATCGCGCAAGCTGCTTGTCTCTACCTGCTTGATCCAATCTTGAAGGCGGTGCCCTTCACGCTTGCGGACGATCTGCCCAAATGATTGGGCAAGGGTATGCAATGCGGCTAGCTCTTGACTGGCCTGGCATAGTTCTTGGAGATCACTCCGCTCCTCGGCTTTGAGTTTTTCAGAGGGGCGAGCGAGAAGCCAGATCGCTTTTTGGACGGAAATACGATCAGCAACGCCAGGTGCAGGAAGCGGTACAGCCTCTTGACGCAGTACTCTCACAAAGCGATACATCGTCTGGAGAGAGCCAGCAAAGCCCTGCTTCTGAATTTCTTGCCAGAGAAGCGAGACCGAACGTTCGCCTTGCTGCCAGCGAGAGAGAACGTAAGCAGCGTAGGGATCGAAGATACTTCGCCGCTTGCGTCGAGGTGGATTCACCTGAGTGGTCTCCAGCCCTTGCCATCGTTGCACCGTTCGAACCCCTATCGCAAGCCGCTGAGCAATCTCTTTTTGTGAAAGGCCATGCAACCGCAACTCTTTGATTTGCTCGTATCGCTCTTGTTTGTCAGGGCGTTTGGGGTGTGGAGACTGGTGCGCCGGACACCCTTCTCGTTCTTGCCAGCGATAGACCGTTCGCACTGGCATGGCAAGTTGTTGGCCAATCTCTTTGGCGGAAAGGCCGCGTGACAACAAGTCTTTGACCTGCGTGTATCGCTCTTGCTTGTCGGCCAGCCGTGCCAGCCGTTTTCGTTCCGCATCTGCCTCAGGGGCTTGCCGCCACTCATTAGGTGCCGGCAAATCAGAAGTGGGAAGGGCAAGTTGCATCTGTCGAAGGTGTCTGTAACAGCGTGAGACCTCCGATTCGATGGCCTCCACGAAGTTTTTCATCAGGTGAAACCGATCCGAGACTTGGACCGCTTGTGGTGCCCCTTCACTGGCCCCTTGTGCATAATCTTTCCCGCGATCCCGGCTCACATAGATGATTTCTGGATGATCGCGCATCCAGTCGGCTGAGGTCTGAGACGAACGTTCAGCCAGGACATCGATCACTTGATGCAACTCCAGATCAACGAGAATGGTCCCGAACTTGCGTCCACGTTTGAACGAGAAATCATCGATCCCCAAGACAGTAACGGCTCCGGGAGCGGGAGTAGGGAGCGCCATCATACGTCGGAGAATGGTCATCCATGAAGTCGCAATTCCTAAGCGAGTCGCAAGCCGGACTCCCAGACTCCCTGATGTGGACAGGCCAATGGCCTGGATGGCGGCAACCAAGCGAAGCGTCATTTGCGCCCACGGTTCGACGAACGCGGGCACGCGCTCCGTGAAGATTTTGCGCCGACACCTGGAATTGCGGCAAAAGAACTTGTGTACCGTGAGATGGAGGCGAACGGCCTGACCTCCGCAGGGTACGTCCTTAAGCCGCCGCTGATACCAGCTATGCACTGCATCTGATGAACGTTCGCAAAGCGGGCAGCAGGCCGATGTCCGTTCAGAGAGCACTTCAACAGTCAACTCCGTTTCCTCCTGGTGGATCTCTGTAATTCGCAATCCTTGGGGAAGAGGCAAAAAAGCGGGCCCTTCCATCATCAACTCCTCGTGAAAACATGGTGGGTTTCTATCTCACAAAGAGTGTATCATTACATTTCAATACAGTTCAAAGCAAGCAGACGCTATTTCACCAAAGTCGTGTATGAACCGATATACGACAAATGACACTTTGAGGAGGCACAAAGCAACATTGGACAGTTTATCGAGGATGTGTATAATACAAAACGACTCCATTCGAGTTTGGGCTATCTGCCACCCGTCGAGTTTGAGATGGCATATGCCCAGGACATGAGATATTGACTTTGCCCCTGGTGTGGTAAAAGGGGTTCACTCCACAGTGCATCTGATTCATCGCATTGCCTCACGAGAATCTAGCTTTCTCCTCTTCGAGCCTGTGTGTTCCTACGAGATTGCTCTTGTCTTTTCTCCAGGACCTTGACTTCGTTCGTCTTCACTTGAGTGGAAGAAGAACGTGATGGAGAGGAACCAAGAAGAGGAAGATTGCTCATGAGACAAGCGTGTCAATAGCAGCGAAAAATATGCGCAATCGCTAAACTGCTTTTCGGAGTATTGGGGACCCGTCAGTGTCCCTGAATCCCAGGCTCTTGAATTTGTAAGCAAGCTACCTGCGTTACGCAGGCGATCATTGACAACACATCTCTCAGAAACCTGCAACATCTATCTCTCTTTATCGCCCAGGATTATGCTACACTCAGATCGGTCATGCACGGAGCAATTTGAAGGAGTGTAGTCAGCCATGCTTCCAGATCGTATCGTATGTGACAGTCGCGTTGTCGACGAGGATTCTGCTCCCATGCGGGAGCGACGAATCCTTCTACGCGATCATCTTCGAAGGTATCAATGCTGTGCCTTGCTCGTGGCCAGGTTAGGTGCTGGCAGAGGCGATTACTTGACGGCACCGCATGGTTCAGCCGGTCAAGTGCCAGTCTGGACGGCTCAGGCTAGCGAACACAGGTTTCGCTTAGCAGTTGGCATGGGTGCTGGAGCCTCCTCCGGCATGAAGAAGGGCACAAGCATCCAGGCAGCATCCTGCAACTCTTTGCTGTCGCCTGTTGGTTGACGAACGCTGCCCAGTGGCTGGGGCAGCAGATCATGAGCGTCCTGCGTTCGGTCACAAGCAAGCTGCTGCATAGCCCGTCCGATATCATCACCCGGTCACTCCCCTCCCGACATGGATCAGAACGCCACAAAGAGCACTTGGTCGAATGGCTTTCTCATCTCAATCGTGAATGCTGTGCCGACGTCTCGTTGAACAAGATGCTCGAATTGTAGACCAAGGAAGTGAAGTAATGAAGAAAGATCAGGAGCAAACTCCACAACCGCTCCTCCTCACTATACCTCAGGCGGCGCAATGTCTGGGCCTGTCCCGCGCCAAGCTCTATTCGCTGATTGCGCAAGAGGGTGGACCGCCGGTCGTGCGATTTGGCCGCTCCGTACGCATGTCGGTTGAGTCTTTAAAATCATGGTTACAGCAATACGAGGAGAAGCAGCGAGAACACTGAGAACTTACAGAAGTGAAAGGACGTTTCGAGGAGAGCTAGTGTGGTGAATTCGGCTGCATTGGTACAAGATCACCAATGTGTTTCAAAGATTACGCGCCATATGATACGATACCAGTGTCTGCTAGACTGATATCTGGGCACATGATAAAAAAGGAGTGCCCTCATGGCAAAACGCGGATATGGTGAAGGCTCCATTTATCGGCGTAAAGACGGTCGATGGGCAGCGGAAATCTCGCTCGAGGGAGGAAAGAGCAAATTCCTCTACGGCAAAACGCGAAAGGAGGTTCAAGAAAAGCTCAAGACGGCGCTGTACGAGCAACAGCAAGGTACGCTCGTCACCGGGCCACAACAAAAAGTCGGGCATTTTCTCACCCATTGGTTAGAGGACGTGCATAAACAGAGCATTCGTGCTCGGACCTACGAGCGCTACGAGGAGATTGTACGGCTACATCTTGTACCAGGAATCGGGCATCACCAGCTCCAAAAACTTTCACCGCAACATCTTCAGTCGTTCTACAAAAAGAAACTCGAGGAGGGCCTTTCGACCACGACGGTGATTAGCTTTCACAACGTGTTGCACAAAGCCCTGCAAACCGCTGTTCGTTGGAATCTCATCGCGCGCAACACGTGTGATCTTGTCTCACCTCCCAGGAGAAAGCGTTTTGAAATTCAGCCCCTCTCCATGCAGCAAATTCGTCAATTTCTCATAGTCACACATGGACATCGGCTGGAAGCGCTGTTCATCCTCGCCCTGGCCACCGGGATGCGACGTGGTGAGCTGCTTGCGCTCAAGTGGCAGGACCTCGACCTGGAGCGGGGGACGCTGCAAGTACGCCGTATTCTCACGAGGATTCCGAGTAAGCTGCCGGGCAAGGGATTCGAGGAAGCAGAGCCAAAGACGGACAAGGGGCGGCGCAGCATTGTGCTTCCCCCTTTTACCGTTGAAGCACTCAAGGGGCATCAGCTGAGACAGCTAGAGGCAAAGCTCAAAGCGGGCCCGGCCTGGCAAGATCATGACTACGTGTTCTGCACATCGATTGGCACGCACCTCAACCCGACAAGGGATGTCCTCGATGTGCTCAAGTCTCTCTTGGAAAAGGCGGGACTGCCAGACATTCGTTTCCACGATCTACGCCATAGCTCGGCCACTATGCTCCTGGGCATGAAAGTGCATCCGAAGATTGTCCAGGAAATACTCGGGCACAGCCAGATCGCCATCACCCTGGACATCTACTCGCATGTCCTGCCGACGATGCAGGAGGAGGCGATGAACAAGATCAATGAAGCGCTCGGGAGATAGGGACGCAGTTCCTGTCAAGACTCCTGTCAAAGCCCGAAAGGCGAGGAGCGTATATGTTATGAAGCCAGTAATAAGGCCAATCGAAGCGAGAGAGGAGGCGGGGCAGGGTTCGAATCTCTCCACCGGCATTACTCGTCTACCGATGTCTACCGCCGTCTTCCACGCGCTCTACAGGCCCATCGAAAATCTACCAGGGTCTACCGAAATCTATGGTTGTCTACCGTGTTTGCTGTCAGTTTTGATATTGTTGGCGAATTGTCCATAAACGGCGAGCGAAGCAATGCCGAGTGTGTAGGGGCCCGATTTATCGCGCCCTGCGGGTTGGGTGGGTTACCCGCTATTGAATTTGCCAACAATATCAGTTTTGACAGCGTTGGCGAATTCCTCTGAGCGCCTTAGGCCGCTAGCTTGCTGTGTTTCAAGGCGAGTGCAGCAAAACGAGAGACCTGCGTCCGGCGGAGCGACGGGAGGGTGAGCCAGGAGACGATCCGTCTCAC
>WNGL01002068.1_pt1 | contig 24487 bp, 22 predicted proteins | sample 5400591 | NCBI WGS metagenome assembly WNGL01 (sample SAMN13153377, study PRJNA577476) | soil metagenome | isolation source: 80 cm soil or saprolite under Garry oak tree replicate 1 | place: USA:California | collected 2016-06-15 | reverse complement strand
ATCATCCGAGCTACGTCGAGCCGTTTCAGGGCGCGACCACCGGCGTTGGCGGCATCCTGCGCGACATTTTCACCATGGGCGCGCGCCCTATCGCCATTCTCGATTCGCTGCGCTTCGGAGAGATTGTGCCCGGCAAGAGCACATCGGAAAAAGAAGCCGCGAAAAACCGCCGCATTCTCGACGGCGTCATTCGTGGCATCGGCGGCTACGGAAACTGTTTTGGTGTTCCCACGGTCGGTGGCGAAGTCGCCTTCGAGCCGTGCTACTCGCAGAATCCTCTCGTCAACGCGCTGGCGCTTGGCATCGCCCGCAAGGAAGATTTGTTTTTCGCCAAAGCCAAAGGCGCGGGCAATCCGGTGATTTACGTCGGCGCAAAAACCGGCCGCGATGGCATTCACGGCGCGTCGCTACTCGCCTCCGCCGAATTCACCGAAGAATCCCAGCAGAAGCGCCCTAACGTGCAGGTCGGCGATCCCTTCATGGAAAAACTTCTCCTCGAAGCCTGCCTCGAAGCCATGCAAACCGGCGCCGTGGTCGCGATTCAGGACATGGGCGCCGCGGGACTCACTTGTTCGACCGTCGAAATGGCCTCGCGCGGCGGCACGGGCATCGAAATCGATCTCGCGAAAGTTCCCCAGCGTGAAACCGGCATGACGCCTTACGAAATCATGCTCAGCGAATCGCAGGAGCGCATGCTGCTGGTTGCCGAAAAAGGCCGCGAACCGGAAGTGCTTGGCGTCTTCAAAAAGTGGGGCCTCGACGCCGTAGTGGTTGGGCGCGTCGCCGAAGGCGGCCTGGCGCGCATAAAGAACAACGGCAGTGTTGCCGCGGAAATTCCCGCGCATCCGCTGGCCGAAGAAGGTCCGGTTTACAACCGCCCCATCGCCGCGCCTTCCCCGCGCGTCGAATCCCAAAACGACTGGTACCAATTCGCGCCCGAAGGCACAAACCTCACGCAGAATCTTCTAAAGCTGCTCGCGTCCCCAGCGATTGCTTCCAAGTGCTGGATCACCGAGCAGTACGACACTTCGGTGCGCACCAACACGCTCGCCGGTCCGGGCGCCAGCGACGCCGCCGTGGTGCGCATCAAGGATCCCAAGACCAACGAGGTCAAGCGCGCGCTCGCGCTTTCAACCGACGGGAACGGCCGTTGGTGCCAGCTGAATCCCCGCGTCGGCGCAATGCACGCCGTCGCGGAAGCCGCGCGCAACGTCGCCGCCAGCGGCGCGCGTCCCATCGCCGCCACCAACTGCCTCAACTTTGGCAGCCCGGAAAAGCCCGAAGTGATGTGGCAATTCTCCCAGGCCATTGACGGCATCGCCGAAGCCTGCAACGCTCTCGGCACGCCCATCACCGGCGGCAACGTCAGCTTCTACAACGAAACCCTCGGCAAATCGATCTATCCCACACCGGTCATCGGCATCCTCGGCATTCTCGACGACGTTTCGCGTGTTCTCAAGATCGCCTTCCGCAATCCCGGCGACCTCATCGTCCTCCTCGACGGCGCTCCTAATTCCGTCATTTCGAGCGAAGCGAGAAATCTCTCTTCGTCTGCGCCACTCGGCACTTCTGATTTCGCCCGCGAATTCTCCTCCTCCGAATACTCCAAATCCGTCGCCGCCATAGTTGCCGGCGAACCTCCCGCCATCGACCTCGGCAGAGAAAAACACCTCATTGATTGCCTGGTCGCGCTTGCATCCGAAGGCGTTCTTGAATCCGCTCACGACATTTCTGACGGCGGTCTCGCCGTCGCCCTCGCGGAATCCTGCTTCGCTGCCTCTTCTGTAGTGGCCGGTCTTCAGACCGGTTCTTTTTCTTTAGGCGCTTCTGCCCGAATCGACGACCCAGCTCCCGCCGAATTCGCGCTCTTCGGCGAACGCGGCGCCCGCGCCATCGTTTCCGTTTCGCCCGACAGCCTTGCCGCCGTTCTCGCAATTGCGAGACAATACAACGTGGCAGCGCGCGAAATCGGCCGGGTCACTCACGGTGATGCTTTTCGCATCGAACACAAGGGGAATGCGGTGATCGACAGTTCCGTCGAAACCCAGCACGACATCTGGGCCAATTCTCTTGAGCGCCACATATTGAGTGGTAACAATGAGCAGGTTTAAACGATACTTCCCAGCTCTGCTATTGGTACTTCTCGCAGCAGCGAGCGGGTTTTCGTTTTACCTGTCCATTTATGTTGACCGGGCGTTGACAGAGCTCGTCGGGCGGCAGCAAGGGTACCGGGCTATTTCCTGGGATCAGTGGTTCTTGCTGGCGATTTGCCTCATTTGCGTAGTTGCGATGACGGTGGGTTTGAAATGGAGAGAATGGGGGAGAGGCCTTTCGGTTCTCGTTTTGGGGGCAAGCTCGGCTTACGCGATGACTATGGCCGTGCTGCCGCATGCCTGGCTCGAAACAGCATTCAGGACGCAGATCGACCGGCGAGCAGCGGTTCTAGAAGCCGCCGCACTCGCGGCGGCCCTTTTTTGGACAGTTTCGTACCGTTCCGGCGACGATTCTCACACCGTGAAGGGGACACCTTGAAGAAGCCGGTTACTGTCCTCGACGAGCACTTCCACGACCACTGTGGCGTGTTCGGCGTCTTCGGCCATCCCGAAGCCGCGAACCTCGCCTATCTCGGTCTTTACGCGCTGCAGCACCGCGGCCAGGAATCCGCCGGCATCGTCTCGAGCGACGGCACGGAACTCCAGCTCCACCGCGCCATGGGTGAAGTCGAAGAAATCTTCCAGCCCAGCGTTCTCGCAAAACTTCCCGGCTCTCTGGCCATCGGCCACACGCGCTACTCGACCGCCGGCGACAAAGCCCTGCTTAACGCCCAACCCATCGTCATCGATTGCAATAAGGGCAAAGTCGCCCTCGGCCACAACGGCAACCTCACCAACGCCGCCGAGTGGCGCCGCAAACTCGAGCACAAAGGCTCGATCTTCCAGTCCAACAGCGACACCGAAGTCATCGTGCACCTGCTCGCGCGGTCGCAAGCGCGCAATCTCTCGGGCGCGCTCGGCGATGCGCTGAATCAGGTCGAAGGCGCCTATTCGCTCCTCGTTCTCACCACCGACGAGCTTTACGCCGTCCGCGATCCTCGCGGCTTCCGCCCGCTCGTTCTCGGCAAACTCTCGACTCCCGGTGGCTACACCGCCTGGGTCGTCGCCTCCGAAACCTGCGCGTTCGACCTGCTCAACGCCCAGTACGTCCGCGAAGTCGAGCCCGGTGAAATGGTGCGCATCTCCAAGTGCGGCATCGAGTCCATCCACTTCGCGCCCGCCAAGCCGCATCAGCAATGCATTTTCGAGCATGTCTATTTCTCGCGCCCCGACAGCATTATTTTCGGCCGCTCCGTCAACCAAAGCCGCGAAATGCTCGGCCGCCTGCTCGCGCGCGAGCATCCCGTCGAAGCCGACATCGTCGTTCCCGTTCCCGACTCCGGCGTCCCCGCCGCCGTCGGCTACGCTCTCGAATCGAAGATTCCTTTTCGCATGGGCTTGATCCGCAATCATTACATCGGCCGCACCTTCATCGAGCCTTCGCAAGCCATCCGCAATTTCGGCGTCAAGCTGAAACTCAACCCCGTGCGCAGCCTCATCGAAGGCCAGCGCATTGTGCTCGTGGACGATTCCATCGTCCGCGGCACCACCAGCCGCAAAATCGTGCGTATGGTCCGCGAAGCCGGCGCCCGCGAAGTTCACGTGCGCATCAGTTGCCCGCCCACGATTTCGCCCTGCTACTACGGCGTGGACACGCCCACGCGGGAAGAGCTCATCGCTTCCTCGAACTCCCCCGAACAAACCTGCAAATTCATTGGGGCGGACTCGCTCGGCTACCTGTCTCTTCCTTCTCTCAAACACGCAGTCGCCGATACCGAAGGCCGCTTCTGTACGTCTTGTTATACGGGGGTTTACCCGACCGATCTTGTACAACTGGAGGTACGCGAGCGCGCTTCTAACGGAAAGCCGGGCGCGCCTTCGGTTACAATAGAAAGTGAAGCCGGGTCCGCAGAAGGGCCGGTGGTGGTGCATCGTGAAAGCTGAAAACGAAAAAACAGAAAAAGCGAAGAAAACAGAAGCGAATGTTCCCGTGAAAACGAAAATTCAGCGCGAGGTCATCGCCTGGTTCTGGGTGGGCTTGGTGTTTCTGCTCATCAACGGCGCCATCGGCCAGGCCCGCGTCATCCCTTCCGGCTCGATGGAAAAGACGCTGCTTATCGGCGACCACCTCATCATGAGCCGCATCGGCTACGACGCCGGCATTCCCTTCACCAACTGGCACGTTCCTCTGTGGCGCAATCCCAAGCGCCAGCAAGTCATCATCTTCAAGCCGCCCTTCGCCCCGGACACGCCCGACTACGTAAAGCGCGTCATCGGACTCCCCGGCGACAGCATTGACATTCACGACGGCGCCGTCTGGATCAACGGCCAGCGCCTGGTCGAGAAGTACACCACCGGCCCCACCGAGCCTTACGAATTGAAGATGCCGTACAAAGTCCCAGCCGACTGCTATTTCGTCATGGGTGACAATCGCGCCAATTCCTACGACAGCCGCTTCTGGAGCTGCGTCCCGCGCAACGACATCATTGGCACGCCCGTCATGATCTACATGTCCCTCGACGTTTCCCCGGAAGCCTGGGAGCCGGGCCAGTTTCGCGAGCGTTTCTTTGCGTATGCGAACGCCATCCTGCATCCCGGCGAAGTGCGCTGGCGGCGGATCTTCCGCACGTTCTGAGAAAGCCCCAGTTCAGAAACCCTGGTTAAGTTATACTTTGCAGGACGCGCCTTCCCGCCCGGCGCTTTGGTTTTTGTAGTGGCGGGTCTTTAGACCCGTTCTTTTCGGTTCCTAAAGTTTGTAAGGGCGAGTTTCGCGGTTGGAGTTACCCCAACCCTCAACCCTGTGGGGGGCGTCCTGGTTTCGACCGGGAAGACTCGTGATTTGCAATAACGGGTCCTCGGACTCGCATTTTTCTAATTTTGGTGCTCAGCCGGTCTTTGAGCCGGCATTCTGTTCCTAACGCGCCTTCTTAACGCCACATTCCATCGTTGCGTTGCGCCTTCACGGAACACGGATCAAAGGTTGCGTCCAACATGAAATACGCCGATGCCGGTGTCAATATCGCCGTCGCCGAGGAAGCCAAGCAGCGCATCCGGCATCATGCCAGCCGCACGTTTACGCCGGGCGTGCTCGGCGGAATCGGCAGCTTCGGCGCGCTCTTCGCGCTCGATCACAAAAAATGGAAAGAGCCGGTGCTGGTTTCCAGCGCCGATGGCGTCGGCACCAAACTCAAAGTCGCCATGGCCATGGGCGTGCATTCCACGGTCGGCGGCGACCTCGTCAATCACTGCATCAACGACATTCTGGTCCAGGGCGCCGAGCCTCTTTTCTTCCTCGACTATCTCGCCCTGGGAAAAATGGATCCGCAGGTGGTCGAGCAACTCGTCGAAGGCATGAGCCGCTCCTGCCGCAAAGCGGGCTGCGCTCTTATCGGCGGCGAAACCGCGGAAATGCCCGGCTTTTATCCGCCGGGCGAGTACGATCTCGCAGGCTTCATTGTCGGAGTCGTCGACCGTAAGAAACTTCTCACCGGCAAGAGTGTCCAGCCCGGTGACGCGCTGCTCGCCTTGCCTTCCGCTGGTTTGCATACCAACGGTTATTCGCTTGCGCGCAAGCTCATCTTCGAAGTCGAAAAGCTGAAGCCCGATACGTATGTCGCCGACGTCGGCAACAAAATCGGCGCGGAACTTCTCAAGCCGCACCTCTGCTATGCGCCCGCGCTGAAAGGTATCCTCGCGAAAGGCTGGGTCTCCGCTCTCGCGCACATCACCGGCGGCGGCATCCCCGGAAATCTGCCGCGCGTCTTGCCGAGCGGCGTCAAAGCGGAAATCGACTTGGCTTCCTGGCCCGTTCCGGCCATCTTCAAGTATCTCGCCAAGATCGGCCGCATCGACACCGATGAGTTGCTGCAGTCTTTCAACATGGGTGTGGGAATGATTCTCGTCGTGCCGCCAAAATTCGTAAAGTCCGTCGAGGCCGACCTCAAGAAGCGCCGCGAGAAATTCTTCCGCATCGGCCGCATTGAGCGCGCCGAATCCGGCAAATCCCGCGTCGCCTTCACCGGTTCCCTGAATCTGTAGGGACCGCCTGACCTCGCGATCCCTTGCACGTAAGCAATCTCACCGGGGAACGCCACTAAAACTGAGACAAGAAACGGTTGAAGACTCACAGCGTCGCGTCGGAGTTGTCTTCCAGGAACCAGGCGTGCGAGTTCCGCGGGAAAATAATCACCTGCTTGTTGGTCGAGCCGAGCGCATCAAAAAGCGCCTGGGCGCGGTCTTCCCCAACCGTGGGATCCAGGGCCCCGTCGACGACCAGCGCGGGAACGTGGATCACCGGCCATGCCGGAACGACCGCAGCGGTGAAAAAATCGGGAGACGCTTCCTCGAGGATCGCGTGCACACTATCTGGTTCTGCCAGAGAAACAAATGTATTGAAGGCGTCGGGAGAAATCGTCGGTTGCCCAGTGATGGGGTCGGTCCCGAAGGCGAGACCGAAAATCACATCCGGAGTTGGGAGATAGCGGTCGGCTCCGCTGGCGACTACACCCTGTAGCAATTGCACGATCAGCGGTGGAACATAGAAACCATCTGCGGGAACAGAAAAAAAGCCCACTCCAGCAACCAGCTGTGGCGCGGATGCTGCGAGCATGGCGGTGACGACCCCGCCCTGGCTCCAACCCACGACCACAGGGGATCTCCCCGTGTTGGCCAGGATATAGCCCGCCACAGTTGCAGCGTCTTGCACGCGGGTGGCGATATCGATGCTGAAATAATTTGCCGGGTGATCGGAACTGCCCATCCCGCGCATGTCGGGCGCGTAAACGTCATAGCCGCGCGCCGCGAGATAGTCCATCACGCTGCGACCGGGAAAATCCCAAACACGCCCGTCGCACCACGTTCCATGAACCAGCAATACGGGAACTTTGGCGGGATTCGCGCCAACTTTCCGGTGGACGTGAATGGAGACGTTGTCGCTGGTTACCACGTAAAAGTCGGAGCTTTGCACCGCGGCTTGTTGCGCGAAGACAGGTTTTGCTTCTGCCACCAGCGCCGCCAATAAAAGCAAACCGAAGAATCTCGATTGCAGTATCCTCATGACGTTCCTCCCCTCGAAGCTCCTTGCACCTCGTACGGCGAGCGCCGGAGTCGATGAGCACCGTTTCTAAACGGTTCGGGGCCAGGAGTCCTGAGGGAAGGCTGAAATCGAGGCGAGGTTTTTCTGAAGGACGAAGGGCTAAGCAACCCTCCCGGGATGCTGTTGTCCCGGCGACGGTCTATAATCCTGCAACTTACGCAAACAAACTGGGTGAGGTCATGAAGGGTAGCTTCCGCGTGGGGCCTTGGCTGGTCGAGCCTGGCCTGAACACCGTCTCTTGCGACGGATCGAGCGTCCGCCTGGAACCGAAGGCGATGGAAGTCTTGCTTTGCCTGGCTCAACGGCCCGGAGAAACCCTGCCCAAAGATGCGCTCTTCCACACCGTCTGGCCAGACACGTTTGTGACCGACGACGTGCTGACGCATGCCATCTCCGAGCTGCGCCGCGCATTTGGAGACGACGCTCGCGAACCGCGCGTTATCCAGACCATCCCCAAGCGCGGTTACCGGCTGGTTGCTACGGTCGAGAATACTTCCGTAGGACCGATTTCCACCGCCAGCGCCATTCGCGATTCCATCGCGGTGCTTCCGTTCCTCAGCATGAGCCCAGATCCGGAAAATGAATTCTTTGCCGACGGAATCACTGAAGAGATCATCAACGCGCTGGCGCAGATCAAAGAACTGCAAGTTGCGGCGAGGAGTTCTTCGTTTACGTTCAAAGGGAAGCAGGTTGACCCGCGCATCGTCGGAGAACGGTTGAACGTGCGAACCGTGCTGGAGGGAAGTGTGCGGAAATCCGGCGCGCGCCTGCGCATCACAGCGCAGCTGATCAATGCCGCCGACGGATACCATTTCTGGTCGGAGCGCTACGACCGGGAAATGAAGGATGTTTTCGAGGTGCAAAACGAGATTGCGCGCGCAATCGCTGAACGCCTGAGAGTCTCCCTCAAGGGAGCCGGCCAGGGGCCTCTAATCAAGGTGGTACCAAGAATCTGGAGGCCTATGAGGCGTTCCTCAAAGGCCGAGCCCTTCTGTATCAGCGTGGCCCCGGACTGCCTCGCGCTCTCGAGTGTTTTCAGCGCGCCGTCGCTTTGGATCGTGAGTATGCGCTGGCGTGGGCAAATGTCGCCGATGCTTACGTCATGATTGCTTTTTACGGTTTTGCCCATCCTGACGCGGTCCTGGAAAAGGCAAAAGAAACAGCCCTGCGGGCCGTAACCCTCGACCAAAGCGTTGCCGAGGCGCACAATGCGCTCGCCGCCGCGAGTTTGCTGAAGGACTGGGACTGGTCTAAGGCAGAAGAAGAGTTTCTTCGCGCTCTCGAACTTGATCCGCGCTCCGTTCTCGCGCGTTCACGCTATGCGCTGTGGTGCGTTCTTGTAGCCGGCGGCCGGTTCGAGGAGGGGATCAAACAGGCACAAGATGCAAGAGAGTTCGATCCCCTTTCCAGCTACGCGGCCACGATTCTGTCGTTTGCTTATTATGTCGCAGGCAAACCTGCTGAAGCGGTCGAGATGGCCCAAGAAGCAGTGGGGCTCGAGCCGGAATCTGCTCTTGCTCGTGTCAGTCTGGCCTTTGCGCTGTATTCTCTCAGCCGGTACGCAGAGGCAGTGACTGCCATCGAGACGGGACTCTTGATGTCCGGGCGTCATCCGATGTTCATGGCGGTGCTTGCGGTGACTCTCGCGGACACAGGGAAATTACCGGAGGCCAAGCTCGTTCACACGGAGCTTCTCGCGCGGTCGGCGCGAGAGTTTGTGTCTCCTTTCTTGCTTGCGCTATCCTCAGCCGCAACCGGAGATCGAGACGGAGCAACACGCTGGCTGAAGACAGCCGACGAAATTCACGACCCGCAATTGACCACGTTTGGGAAGTATTGGCCGGGAACTGAGCGTTTGCGCAAACATTGTCGATTCGACGAAGTGCTTGCCCGAATGGGACTGAAATGAGATGCCCTCCGTGCCCCTCCTTTTAATGGCACCTCTCCTTGCGCGGGTGGCGGGCGGTCTGAGGAAGCTGTCGCTGTCGGGGAAGCCAGGGCAACATTCCTTCAGTGTTCAGCAACAGCAGACAATCCCGCGGGCTCTAATCCCCGCAGGACGCCGCTGTTCCTCCAGAGTGGGTGACGGTCAGCCTGCATTCCAGGCCACTGGCAAGGTGGATCGTGGCTAGATACGCCGATAACGGAGAATGCGCAGGAGCAACCGTGATGGTCGATCCTTTCAGCCAGCGCTGTGTGGGCGGAGTCAGCGCGGAGCTCTTGGCGAGATCCTCTCCCGTGAGTTCCATCTTCGCCGTGCCAGCGTGAAGTTTGTCGAGCGCATGATGAGTTTCGTCGAACGGCTCCCAACGCGAAGAGAGGAAGCCTGCGGAGGCTGAGAAACTCGACAGAAGCGTCACCGCAACCAGCGGCAACAAGCAACGCAACATCCACAAGGCGCTATTTTGAGGTGTCGTCCGGAAGAGCCGGTAACTCTGGAACAGGGCCACAAGCAAGGTTGGGACAAAAAGCCAGAGCACCCGTGTGTTCGCGTATTCGGTGACGGCTGCAAAGACCGACGGACTGAGATGGAACGAGGATGCCACGAAGTCTTTCAAAGTGCCCGTGGTCTGTGCCAGTTCCCGTCCCAGCCATGCCCCGCCTGCGCTGGCAAAAGGGATCGCGGCTATCACCGGCATGGCCCAGATCGCTGAGCGTACCGTCCCATTCGCTGCGCACGCACACCAGAAGCAGGAAAAGGTCAGGATCGGAAGCACGATGAGTTCGCCCCTGACTACTGAGACGTCCACATAGAGCAGCGGCGATCCGTAAATCGATCCGACTGCCATCATCGTCAGGACGGGAAACAGCACGGCGCAAGCAGTCCCCGCAAAAATGGCCATGACTAGCTTGACGAGCCATTGCCGGCGCGCGGAAATGGGCAAGGTCATGTGCCATGCCTGCGTCCCTGACATTCTTTCCTCCCCCAGCGAAAGAATCCCTGCGAGCCCTCCCAATGCTAAGCAAGTCATCGCCGGTGGACCCAATACGACCCATTGAAGCACCGTCTCCGGGAGGAACAGCGGGCGGGAGGGCAGGAGCCGGAAGATTGCAAGAAATGCCAGGTAAACGACAGCCAGCAGCTCAATGACCCAGAGCGGGCGGAGCATACGGAATTCCTTCCGCACTAAATTGAGAAACGCGCCGGAGGGCCGGCAACGGAACCATTCAGCCAAAGCTTCCGGCATCAGCGCCGGGCCAGCCATTAACAGATCTTCGCCGCTGCTTCCCCCAGTCAGTTGGAATCGCGCCAGTTTCCGCACGCCGAGCCAGAGCATCAAGGCGGCAAACGAGATGGCAAAGGCAGAAATCGCCGTTATGGCGGTTGTCGGTGGAGGGACGGTATAAAACACGTCGTCGCGCGGAGGCAGGTTCTCGATTTCCCCAACGAACAGATAAAACAGCCAGAAGATGCACCCGATCAGAATGAAGCCGCCGACCGTCGATCGGGCCGCCACCGTCCAGTACGTGGCCGAAGCCATTGTGACGATGACGTAGGCAATCGCCGCCGCCTTGTTATAGGTGAGGTTCATCTCCGGCAAGGCGAAGAAAAACATGCCGATCCACGCAACGACTCCCGCGGAAAGGACCGCGGCGCACATCACCAGCATCTTCTCAGCCCAAAGTTGCATCCGGCTGACGGGCTGCGTGAGCCAGAGTGAAAAGGTGCGGTGATAGAATTCATTGCCAAGCGAGAGAGTCGCGAGCAGCGGAATCCCAAAGAAAAAGCTCAGCACGTTCAGCATCGCGGCCGTGGGGGAGTGCGGGAGGAGGATCGGCAGCGCCCCGGCGATCACCACGGCGCACCAGGGCCAGAACAGCGCCCGCACTTCTTTCCTTATTCTCACCATTCGCGCGTTCATCGTGGTTCCTCGGATTTCAACGCCGCCACGAAGATTTCTTCCAGTGTCAGCGCTTCCGTTGAGAGCGATTCGGGATTTTGAGCGCGAAGACGTTCTAACAATTCTGGTCCGGAGCCATTGACGATTAACTCGATTTCACGCCCATCGCGGCGCACGCGCAGGGCCGACTGGAAATCGAGCTCCGGCGGCATTTGGGCGAAGCGCGCGCGGATTCGCTGGTATCGCTGACGCGCTTCGTCGGCCTCCAGCGACAACACCGAAACGCCCTGGTCCATGATTGTGAATTCGTCGATCAGCCCCTCGAATTCCGTGATGAGGTGCGTGGAGACCAGAATCGTGCGGTTGCCCAGATTGCCTTCCTGGTATGCGCCGATCACCGTTTCGATAAACTCCCGCCGCACTATGGGGTCCAAGCCGGAAGTGGGTTCGTCAAGCACCAGCATGTCCGTTTCCGGACAGATTGCAGCGATCAGCGCGAGTTGTGTTCTCTGGCCCTTTGAGAGAGCGCCGGTGCGTTTGGCGGGATCCAGCCGGAAACGCTCGAACAGCTCCTCCTCCTTCTTCCGGTTCCAGTGCTCCCGAAACGAAGCCAGATAATCGAGCGTCTCGCGGACGCTCATCCACGGATAGAAAGCCACCTGGTCAGGCACGTACGCCAGTCGGCGCTTCACTTCCACTTCCGCCTTAGCCGGATCATGGCCGAAGACGCACACCTGGCCGCGCTGCGGCCGCAACAGATTTAGCAGGCACTTCATCGTTGTCGTCTTGCCAGCGCCGTTGCGGCCAAAGAGCCCGTAACAACGGCCCGGCTGTACCCGCAAGCTCAAGTCATGAACTGCTTCGGCCTTTCCGTAGGAGTAGGCGAGATTCTGGATTTCGATGGCCGGAATAGGTGAGTTCATTTTTTATTTCTCCTTATCATCTTCGTGAGCGCGACGCTTGCGCTCCAGCGCATCCATGCGCACTTGGATTAGGTCCAAGAATTCTGGGCCGGGCACTTGCAGATGGTGCGCCATGACGATCGCCTGGTCGATTTCCTCGATCAGCAGCTTTCGGCGGATTTCCTTGCGCAGGGGAGAGTGGTTCTCTTTCAGGAAACTTCCCTTGCCGGGTAGCGTCTCGATCACGCCCAGGCTTTCCAATTCGGAATAGGCCTTCGCGATCGTATTACGGTTGAGGTGAAGCTCTTCCGCGAGCGGCCGGATGGAAGGGAGCGCCTCGCCTGGTCGCATTGTCCCCGATGCCGCCGCGACCTTAACCTGATCGACCAGCTGGAGATAGGCGGGTTTGCCGGACTTGAAATTGATTTGAAAAAGCAGGTATGTGGCCCTCTGTCATACGACAGTATGACAGTAGTGGGAAGATGTCAAGCGAAAACTTGTTTTGGCTGTGCTCAAGAAATCACGATCACGCCGCTGATCCCCGCTTTCCGATCTCCGATCTCTTTACCACTCACAAATCACTAGCGACGAGTCCCCAACTCGCGCACATCAAGGTACTTGAGCGCCGCGAGTCGTAGGATTAGCATTGGCCAGGGTGGATGACGTTACGACCCCGAGCCCGTACCTACGTGCTCACGATGCGACCGCAAGCGCGTCCAAACGCCAAGGGATTGCCCTGTCCCGTTTTCCAGGAGGTCCGTATGAATTCTGCACAGTTAGATGTTCAGGCTCTCGCCGTTCGAATCGAGAAGCTCGAAGCCGCGAATCGCCGGTGGAAATCCGCCAGCGTGATCGCATTGCTGTTCATCATTTCCCTGCTGCTCCTGAGCACCCGGCACGCGGAGCGCGTCGCCGCGGCAGCGAAGGCGGATCGCCTCGATCAGGACGTGCTTCGCGTCCGCACCGTCGAAGCCCAGGATTTCATCTTGAAAGATGTGGACGGCCACGTCCTGGCTCGTTTTGGCCTCACCCCAAGAATTGATGAGAAACTGCTCAATAATCCCAATGGCCCTCTTTACCTGGTCCCGAAGGATGGAGTCCTTCCTGGTCAAGCGGCGCTTCAATTCTACGACGACAACGGCCGCGCGGTTTGGACTGCTCCCACCAAGCCGCAGTTCATGACGGTGAGATAAAGAACAGCTAGCGAGCCTCGGCGTCGAAAACTCCAGGATTCCGGAAAAATTTGCGAGGGTGTCAAATGTAGAGCGGCTAACGTTGAGCGTAGCCGAAGAGCAGCCTTGCCTGCACTGAGCGAAGCGAATGTTCTGGCGCTTTTCTTCGCTGCATGGGTTGCTCTGTGCAGGAAGTTCAGATAATCAGCGGGATGAGTCGCGCTTCTGCCTTCGCGTATGCTGCGCGGGAGATCTTCGCCTGAGATTCTTACTCGGGCAATCCTTCCGAGAATACCGAAGGATAAAGCGCCCGCGCTCTTCTCGCCAGGCTCTGCTCCAGCTGTCTGTTCCAGCGGATCTCCGTTCGAAGCTGATCGATCATCAACCCCACCATCCAGACCGCTTCGTGAAACTTGTGACCGACCTCTTCGTAAATCGACATCAGTGTGGCTTTTTCTCTCTTCAGCTCCTTCAACAGGAATTTCCGCCTTTTCTTCAACTGCCTCCGGAAAACGCCGGGCCGCGCCAGCCAGGAAAGCGCCAGCCAGGTCAGAAAAGCGGGACGGTCGCGCTGCGTCGTCCATTCCTCGCGCTCGAGCGTATCGGCCAGCGCTTCGCGGCCTTGCTCCGTTGTTTCGAACGTGTCGCGATCCAGCCTCGCCTTCGGCTCGCAGGGATCCAGCTTTCGCAGCAGCCCCATCCGCGCCATCTTTTTCACCGAGTAGTACACCTGCGGCTGCGAGACCTCCGCCCAGTCCCAAATCTCCCGCCGCTTCAGCTCCATGTTCGCCTGGTAGCCGTACATCGGCTGTTCGGCGAGCAGGCTCAGCAGCACCAGGTCCGGCGTGGTCAGCTCCTCGCCGCGCTTTGCGCGCTCACCCTTGCGCATGGCGGCCAGCACTGGACGCTGGCGGGGGCCTGCTGCCGGTTTTTCTGCGGGGCTCTGCGCCTCGCCCTCATTTTTTCTCGTCATTTTTTTTTACCGCGCGGATTTCCTCTTCCTGCTCCAGTACCACCACTGACATTGCTCCGCCGGCAGTCGCGGATTCCGCGCCTGCGCCACCGCGGCGCAGAAAGTGTCGAGCACGCAAGGATCCTGCCGCTGACCCGTCGCGCGGTTCAGTCGCGCGTACATCCGCTTCGGATTCTGCTTCGCCAACTGCGGGACGCTGCGGATGCCGAGCAGGTCGAAATCCCGCAGCATCGCCGGCCCGATGGAAATCAGGTCGGCCAAGTGCCGGGTGGTGGTAGCCATAAAAGACCTCCTTGACAGGAATTCGTCTCTTGGGGAGACTAGTCAGGGCTGACTAGTCAGCCCTGACTAGTCTAATTTAAACGAATCGGAGGGGTCAAGGAGAGAGCTTCGCGGCCGGCCATAATTCGCTTTATATTCGCCTCGCCACGTTTCGGCATAATCGACTCGAATGCTTATCCGCCTCAGGAGGAATCGCCCATGAACGTCAAACGCATCACCCCGGTTCTGCTGGTCAAGGAAATCGAGCCGCTCATCCCCTTCTGGGTGGACCGGCTCGGATTTATCAAGGCCGTCGAAGTCCCCGACGGCAACAAGCTCGGCTTCGTGATTTTTCAGAAGGGCTCGGTCGAAGTGATGTACCAGACCTACGCCAGTGTGGAGAAGGATGCGCCGCCGTCCATGTCCGCGGAAGCGCGCAAGGGGCCGACGTATCTCTACATGGAGGTGGACAACCTCGACGCTGTGCTCGCAGCGATGAAGCAGGAGCGCTTGGTGATGCCGGTGCGCACTGCGTTTTACGGAATGAAAGAATTTGCGGTGCAGGACCCGGGCGGGCACTTCGTCACGTTCGCGCAGCCGGCCGCCGCCGCGCACCAGTAACGCCAATCAATCGCGGGCAAAAAAATCTACAGGCGCGCGGCAGCTCAGCGCCACTTGTTCGCGCAAACGGTCGATTCGCCTTCTTCCGAAGCGCCGAAGATTTATTTTTGCTTGCGCGCCTGGGTGATCAGCGAGGTCTGCACGACGCTCAGATACTGCGTGTACCTGGCGGCTTGCGACCGATTCGATTCTTTCGCCATCATCGTTTGCAGGATGGGCTCGAGGAAACGTCCGTACTTTTCGAGTGTTGCTTTATCGCGCGCCGCGAACGCCGTCTCCACAGCTTTTTCCGTAGCGGGTGTGACGAGTTCAAGGCGTCCCACGAAGACGCGGGCGATTTGCGCCGGGGCGGGATGGATCGACAGCGGCAGAATCCCGTTCACAAATTTTTCCGGCACGATGTAAATCAGCCGGCTGCCTTCTTCGAACCACGAGCCGCGCCACGTCTCCACCATCGCTTGCGCTTCATCCAGATACAGTCCTTGCTTCACCAGCATTCCGACCAACTCTCTCCCCAAGTCGTCAACATTGCCATTCAGTTCGGGCTGCTCCAGCACGGTTTCTTTCGCAACGGCTCCGCCAATGCGGTAGCCAACTTTGTCTCCGCGGCGCTCGAAAAGGATCGTGTTCGGAATCTCTTCCTCGCTGTTGTTCGCGATCTGCACTTTGCTGTCGGCGGTCAGCTTCGCGGAAAGAGGGATGCGAAAGGTAGAGACGCCGCGATAGAAAAGAAATTTCTCGTGCTGCTCGCCGGCGAGCGTCTTCACGCGGAGCGGCGTCGCGGTGGTCATGCGCGCTGCGTAGTAGTGGTTCTCTTGGGCTTGGCGGGGAAACTCGGCGCGCAGGCTGGGCGAAACGGTAACCGCGTCCCAGGCGATGCTTCCGTCCCATTGCCCCTGGAACAGACTCCAATCCGCGGGATTTGCCGACGGCCCAACGCGGCTGGCGCGTGGGTACCACTCGGTGATGAGGCCTTTCGAGAAGCTCACCTCGACCGAGACGCTCTCTTCTCTTGAATCGTAGAAGTAGAGCACCGGCGTCTCCATCCGAACCGTGCCCCGGAGGCCGAGCTTGAACTCCGGCGTTCGAAAGTGCTCGACGAAGCCGGGCAAATCCGTCGAGCCTGTCAGGGGCGACCATTCCACGGCCTGACCGTCCTTTCCCGCAATCGAGGTGAACGTGCCCCACTCGTGGACGGTCAAACCCGCAAATGTCGGCTCCGCATTCTTTGCGGGCAGATCACTCGAAATCGCAAAGCAGCCAAGGAGCAGCGCAGAAAGAATCAGGCGAGGCAGTTTCGGCGTCATGGCGTCTCCGATGAGCCGTATTTTTTGCGGCTCCCTCTTTGGGATTTCACCTATCTCTCATCCAGACGCGCGTTCCGCGGCAGTTGTTAACCGTCCCAAAGCACCTCCCAATCGCTTCCACTCGTACTGTTTACCGTACCAGTACAGATGGCCGATGTACGGCTGTACGTGCGGGCAGCTACGATTCCTGCACGTTAGGCCTGGCCCCAATTTTGCAGAAGCCTTTATTGAAACGATTCAAGCCCAGGCCTGCCAAATCGCTTCGGAAAAAGGAACCCATGTTGGAAGCAAAATTCCATCTCAGTGATGCCATGTCTCGCCTGGTGGTCGAGCACACCGAGGACATTCTCACCATTCGCGATGCGGACGGCCGCATCCGCTACACCAGCCCCTCTTTTCAACGTGTGCTGGGCTACAAGCAGGAAGAAATGATTGGAGAGACGGGTTTTGATTTAATCCATCCCGAAGATCGCGCCGGCGTTCTGGAGGCCCTGGATGAATTCGTGAAGGCGCCCGGAGCGCGGGATTCCATCCAGTACCGCGCCCGCCACGCCAACGGCTCCTGGGTCTCCCTGGAAGTGGTCGCGTACAATCTTCTGGACCACCCCGTCATTCAAGGCGTGCTCATCAGCGGACGCGACATCAGCAACCGCAAGCGCGACGAAGCCGTAAAGGACCAATTGATCTGGGAACTGAAGCAGACGCTGGCGGGTTTGAACACGCTGAGCGGCGTTTTGCCGATTTGCGCTTCGTGCAAGAAAATTCAGGGTGAGGGCGGGAACTGGCAGCAAATCGAGCTGTACATCCGTGAGCGCGCCCAGGTGGAGTTTTCCCACGGCATTTGCCCGGAGTGCACACTCTTGTGGTTCCCGGAACAGTCTGACCAGTAGCCGGAACGAATTGTGGCGGTTACTTTCTTCCTCTTAACGCGAGATGTTGGGACGGCGTGCGCCGCGTGACTTTGCGCGAGGACTTGACCGGAGAGCGCGCGTCCGGGGCAGGCCCAAGTTTGCGGTAACCACGTTAATCAGGCAGTGGGTTCATTTGGTTGATTTCATGCGGCGGCGTAGAGCACGGTATCCTCGTTGGAACATGAAGAAAATCGACAAAAAAGTCAGGATGAAAAGCAAAACCTCCAACGATTCCAGCACCCAATCGGGGAAGTATCCAATCCTGAACACAGCTAACGTCGCCACAAGAACCATGACGGTGACGCTGCTGCACTCGATAAATTTGTCACCAGGGCTGCTCTTAAAGATGCGCCAGAGGGAGATGCCGTATACCAGAATAAGGCTTGCGCTCCCTATGATTCTGCGAACGATGTTTGGGTCAACGGCCATCATCTGCGCCGTATTGTAGCCTAAAGTCGGTCAACTCCTGGTTAGTCGCCACATCGGAAAAGTTCTTCCTAGTGCGCACGCGGAGCGTCGCGCTCAGTTCTTACGGGCTCCCCAAGCAGATCAGGGTTGCGTGGCGCGCTCGATGAAGCTGGCGATTTGGTTATGGAGGCTGACGCGGTCCTGATCCTGCAAGTACATCATGTGGCCGGCGTTGTAGTAATCCAGCTTCACGTTTTTTTGAAGCGCGTCGGGCAGCCCCAGGTGCTCCATGGTGTGTTCGGTGGCGAAGAAGGGCGTGGCGAGGTCGTAGTAGCCGTTTTCGACCTGGACGAGCAGCTTGGGATTGGTGATCATCGCCTGGGCCAAGTCCTGATTCACGTTCGGCGCGCCGGGGAAGCCCCTTCTCTGTTGCTCGCGGCGGACCCAGTTCCAGCTTCCGAAGGCGTTCGCGGAATTGTGGTACACCTTGTCCTTGCCGAATTTCAGGTCATCGTGATTGTAGGAATTGATGAGCGCGGTGAAGGCTCCCCCCACCGCCGGGCCTTCGGGGTCGCCTTGCGCGTTTTCTTCCAGCAAATCGTAGGTGTAGCCGGTGAAGCGCGCGTCAATGCGTCCGGTGGTGAGGCCTTCTTTGCGCTGCAGCTCGGCGCGGAATTGGCTCAGCGTGACGCGCAAGTCGGCTTTCAATAAGTAGTCTTCGGACAGGCCGGTAAAATACGAAACGCGTTTTGCCACCGCGGCTTTATCGGCTTGGGAAAGCACCGCGCCCTTGTACAGAGCGGCGGCGTAGTCGCCCTGGGCGTATTTGCGGGCTTCTTCGATGAAGGGTACGACATCGGCGGGACGGTCCTTCAACACTTTGTGATACCAGGCGACGGCAGCGTAACTCGGCAGGTAGAAGACGTACGGGCGGTCGTCGCCAGGAGTGAACGTGAGCGAGGACAAGTCGAGCACGGAGGAAATCAGCACGATGCCGTTCAAGTGGACGGAATCGTGATTTTGCAGGTAGTTGCCCAGCGCGGCTGAGCGAAACGTGCCGTAGCTTTCGCCAATCAGGAATTTCGGGGAGTTCCAGCGGTCGTTCCGGCTGAGGTAGGTGACGATGAACTGCCCGAACGCTTCGACGTCCTCGTCGATGCCGAAGAAATCTTTCTCCTGGGCTTTGCAGACGGCATGGCTGTAACCCGTACCCATGGCGTCAATGAAGACGAGATCGGTCTTGTCGAGCAGAGTTTCCGCGTTGTCCACCAGCTTGTAGGGCGCGGGAGGCGTGAACTGCCCGTTGACCGTGTACACACGGCGCGGCCCGAAGGCGACCATGTGCAGCCACATCGTGGCTGAACCCGGTCCGCCGTTGTACAAGAACGACACGGGCCGCGTGCTGAGATCCTTCACGTCGTTCTTGGTGTACGCCACGGAATACAGCAAGCTAGTGGGTTCGCCCTTGTCGTTCTTGAGGAGGGTCGTGCTCGCGGTGGCTTTGTAGGAGATGGTTTGTCCTCCGACGCGAATCGAGTGATCGGTCGCGGACGACTCTTCTTTCGTTGCCGCGGCGTCGCACTTTTCCTCGGTCTTTGCTTCGGGCGTTCTGGCGGCCCTTTCCGGCGCAGGCGCCTGCGCCAGTACGGTTGCAGCGAGTCCGAGGCCCAAAAACAAGGTGAACACACAAAGAGTCAAAGTCTTCCGCTTCAATGGCACCCTCCTTTTGAGAAACCCGAGAGAACTCTACCTATTGCTTTGCCGGTGTCGGCCCTGGCGGCGGACGGCGCTCCATTTCGGTTGGCACCGCGATGGAGCGCGCGCCGTTCTTGCCGACGGAGCGCACGGCAAAAAAGTGATTGTCCGTGGAAACACCCTTCAAGACCGCCTCGCCCGGCTCCGCCACAAAGTCATAGACGTGCCAGCGCGGGTCGGTCGTTTCACGCCACAAGACTTCAAAGCCCGCGCGTTCGGAATCGTCTTCGGCCGCCCAGGAAACCTTGGCGTCCGGTGTGACCGCGCCTTTGAGGCGAGCGTTGGTTGGCGGGGCAGGGGCCATGGCGAGTTGGCGCAAGACTTCGGCATTGTCACGCGCCACGTTGCCCATGAACGTGTAGTTCAGATACTTCTCGAAGTCGCCGTACTCGACGCCGTTTTCCGTGCGCGGCGTTTGGTGCTGATGGTTGTAATCTTCGAGAGGCTCGGTGAAGCGCACACCGGGCAGCCCGGCTTTGTAAAACGGAAAATGGTCCCCGCCGCGCCCGTAGCGGTCCTGGCGGAAAATCATTCGAATGGCACTGCGGCCGTCGATTTCTTCAATCGCGCGGGCGAGTTCGCGGGCGGGAGAATCGGCGTCTTCGATTTCTCCATTGCCCGAGAAGACGCGCACGCGATGGGGGCCGCCCGGTGCGGTGTCGGCACCCACGATGTCATTGTCGAGCATCGCGCCGACGGTGTAGCCCTGCTCCTTGGTCCAATCCAGCAGGCGGTACGCGCCGAGCAGTCCTTGCTCTTCGCCGGAGAGCACGCCAAAGATCAGGGTGGCGCGGAAGCTCCCAAACTTTCCGTGACCGTTGGCTTCGGGCCGGCTCAGCTGGCGCGCGCATTCCACGCTGACGGCGGTGCCAGAAGCGTCATCGTCCGCTCCGGGCGCATCGGCTTCGGGATCCATCACGTTCGAGGGACGCGAATCGACGTCCCCGACGACGATGAAAACCGTCTTTGCGAGCTTGGGATCGGATCCGGGCAGAATCGCATAGACGTTTTCGAGGTGCACGGGATTCGGACCGGTGCGCTCGGACTTGGATTCGAACTTGTCCACCACGACTTGCAGTTTTCCGCCGGAGTCTTTGGCAATTTCGTTCAAACGCGCCACGACGAAGTCGCGCCCGCAGCCGATGCCGCGCTTCGGGTCGGTCCAGGAAGAAAGCGTAAGGCGCGTTCCGCAGGTCACCAGGTTGTGAATGAGCGCGCGCATGGACTTTTCGTCGATGCTCTGGCGGGAGATGGTCCCCAAGGGCCGCGGCAATATTTTCGGTTGCGGTTTGCCTTGCGGCGGTTCTGCCGGATCGCGTGGCGCGGTCTGCTGCGCGAGTGCGGGCACTGCAGCAATCAGCAAAGCGATGCCTGCTGCGCCGCCGAGTTTTCGTGCAAGCCCTTGTATTGTGCGGGTCCAATTTCTCATGCGCTCTGCTCCTCCACCGAATTGGCATCGAGAAAGGAAGGGGCATTCTACGCGAACCCACCTCAGAAGGCATCGGGCAAATACCCATGTCCAGGCTTGGCACGTAAGTGCTTGTGAATCTCTACAAATCCTTTAGAATCACGGCCTGCACAGGAGGAGATATGAAACGTAACTTCTACATCGGAGGCATTTTTCTGGCGCTCCTCGGAGCACTGGCGGTCGCCTCGGTCATGCTCGAGAAAAAAGCGGCTGCGGAAGCGACCGGTGTACAGGCGCCGCGCTTTGAAGTGGATCCTCTGTGGCCGAAACCGCTACCCAATCATTGGGTGCAAGGGATGTCAGTTGGCGTTTCCGTGGATGCCCAGGACCATGTCTGGATCGTGCACCGAACGAATACGTTCGAGCCGATGGAAATTTATGCCACGGCGAAGCCGCCCGCCGCGGAATGCTGCTTACCCGCGCCACCGGTTCTCGAGTTCGATGAAGAAGGCAACCTCATCGGCCACTGGGGCGGTCCGGGGCAGGGCTACGATTGGCCCGACTCCAACCACGGCATCACCGTAGATTACAAAGGCAACGTGTGGATTGGCGGCAACGGCCGCGGCAAAGACCGCGCTCACTTTCACGACAATCAAATTCTGAAATTCACGCAAGACGGAAAATTCCTGATGCAAATTGGCCATCCCACGATGAGCCAAGGAAGCAACGACACGGAGAATCTCAAGGGCGCGGCGAAAATGTTCGTGGACAAAGCCACCAACGAACTCTACGTGGCCGACGGCTACGGCAATCACCGCGTGGTGGTCTACGACGCCGAGACGGGAAAGTACAAGCGGCACTGGGGTGCCTATGGCAATAAGCCTGACGACACGGACCTGGGGCCGTACAATCCGGATGCGCCGCCTGCGCAGCAGTTCCGGAATCCGGTGCACTGCGCGGAGCTTGCGAACGACGGGCTGCTCTACGTGTGCGACCGCCCCAACGATCGTATCCAGGTGTTCAAGAAGGACGGCACGTTTGTGAAAGAAGCGTTCATCGCGAAGAGGACTTTGGGTGATGGCTCGGCCTGGGACATCGCGTTTTCGAAAGATCCGCAGCAGAAATACATTTTTCTGGCGGATGGTTCGAACGAGAAAATTTACATTATGCTGCGCGACACGCTCGAAATCCTGACCAGCTTTGGCGATGGCGGACGCCAGCCCGGGCAGTTTTATGCGGTGCACAGCATCGCGACGGATTCGAAGGGGAACATTTTCACGACGGAGACTTACCGCGGGCAGCGGGTGCAGAAGTTCGTTTACAAAGGCATGGCGCCGGTGACGAAGAAGGATCAGGGCGTCGTGTGGCCGGCTGCGAGCAAGTAATTTTACGCGGCGGCTTGTATTCGGTGGGAGGAGCTATGCAGAAGATGCTATTCGGCTTGGTTACGACGGCTCTCGCGTTTTCGCTTCCCGGCGGATTCCGCGCGCAAACACAAAGCACGCCCGCGGTCACGCCGCATTTGCCTCGCGGGACGGCGACGGATGTCAACAGCGCGGAGATTCAGGCGCTGGTGCAAAAGACGGCTTCGGAGCGCATCAGCGACCAGGCGATTCGCGTGGTCAGCATCAACGGCGAGTACAACGTTGGCGTGGGCGTGGTGCATCGCTCAAAGACGTCCGGCGCGCAGGCAGGCGGCGGCATCGAGCACAGCCAAATTACGGAGATTTATCACGTCATCGAAGGGAACGCGACGCTGGTCACCGGCGGCTCGATGGATAATCTGGCGGAATTTCCCGCGGATCATCCCGTAGTCACAGTGCTGAACGGCCCGAGCACTCGCGGCGGACCGATCCTGAATGGCGTGAGCCGGAAAATCGGGCCCGGCGACGTGGTCATCATTCCGCCGAACACGCCGCACTGGTTCAGCGAAATTGCTTCCGATCAGATCGTTTACCTGGTGGTACGCGTGGATCCGCACAAGGTTTTGCCCGCGGGTTACGTCGCGAAGTAAAGGGAACCCTTCGTGCTTTGCAGGCTTAGAGTCTGTCGCTTGCTTTTCGCTGCGCTGCTTTTGCTGCTGCCAATGCGGGCGTGCGCTCACGACATTCCGAGCGACGTGACCGTGCAGATGTTCGTGAAGCCCGAGGGCCAGCATCTGCATATTCTTGTGCGCGTGCCGCTCAAGGCGATGCGGGACATCCTCTTTCCGCAGCGCGGCCCAGGTTATCTCGATCTTGTGCGAACAGCGCCTTTGCTCCCCGGCGCGGCGAAATTGTGGATCGCCGGATTTTTCGAGACTTACGAAGGGGACACACTTCTGCCAAATCCGCGAGTGATGGCGACGCGTATCTCGCTTCTGTCGGATTTCTCCTTCGGCTCTTACGAAACGGCACTTGCACACGTCAATGGGCCGCCGTTGCCCGATTCCACGGACGTGGTTTGGGACCAGACGCTGCTGGACGTGCTGTTCGAAAGTCCGATTCAGTCGGATCGCGCGCGTTTTTCGATTCAGCCGCGCTTTGGGCGCCTGGGCTTGCGCGTCATTACCGTGTTACGGTTCGTTCCTCCCGGCGGCGAAGTGCGCGCGTTTGAATTTGACGGCGACCCCGGTGTGGTGCGGCTCGATCCGCGATGGCATCAGGCGGCGCTGCGCTTTGTGGACTTGGGCTTTCTTCATATTCTCGATGGCACCGATCATCTCCTGTTTCTCTTCTGCCTGGTGATCCCGTTTCGGCGCTTGCGCGCGCTCATTCCAGTCGTCACTGCGTTCACCGTGGCGCATTCCGTCACTTTGATTGCTTCCGCGTACAACTTCGCACCGGATTTCCTGTGGTTTCCGCCGCTCATCGAAGTGCTCATCGCTGCTTCCATCGTGTACATGGCGCTCGAAAATATCGTTGGAGCCGGCAGCGTGCAACGGCGATGGATGATCGCCTTTGGATTTGGCCTGGTGCATGGATTCGGTTTTTCGTTCGCGCTGCGTCAATCGCTGCAATTTGCCGGGTCGCACCTGCTCACGTCGCTGCTTTCGTTCAACATTGGCGTTGAGCTGGGCCAGCTTTTGGTCCTGATTCTGCTGATACCCGTGTTGCAGCTTTTTTTCCGCTACGCGGTGGCCGAGCGCATGGGAACGATCATCCTTTCCGCGATTGTGGCGCACACGGCCTGGCACTGGATGCTCGACCGCGGCGCGCGGCTGCGCCAATTCTCGTTCGAATGGCCTGCCCTGAATGCAGCGTTTCTGGCGCTGGTGCTTCGTTGGCTGGTGTTGTTCCTGATTCTGGGCGGGCTGCTCTGGCTTGTTCGAATGGTGTCTCGCAGGTGGGCCGCGCGAACCGAATCCGCTCCGAGCTCACCGGATAGGGCCGTTCCAGATCCTAATCTCACCCCGTTGGAACCAGCTAATGTTTTGGAATCCCGTGCGTCGTTGGAACGGCCTAACTGAACTATCTCCCGGCGACCTTTGCGATAGCCAAGTTCTTTTCAGATTTTGGCATCTTTCGTTGGTGGTGGTGCTTGCCGCGCTGGTGATCTTTAACTTCCTGCTGTTTACGATGGGACTCAAAAAGTTCTACGGCAAAGCCGTAAGTTAGATTCAGACTGCTCAGCGCTTCCTTATGTTTTACTGAGATTTACAACAGGTAACTGGTTACTGATTTTGTCGGTCGTCTCCGTGTGTGCTAACGTTTTGCGTTTATGAAGAAGCGCATTGGCGTGCTCTTGAGCGGACGCGGGT
>WNGL01002067.1_pt1 | contig 24489 bp, 27 predicted proteins | sample 5400591 | NCBI WGS metagenome assembly WNGL01 (sample SAMN13153377, study PRJNA577476) | soil metagenome | isolation source: 80 cm soil or saprolite under Garry oak tree replicate 1 | place: USA:California | collected 2016-06-15 | reverse complement strand
CCCGCAATCCTGGCTACGCCCGCTTCGATGTGGCCACCAATTACGATTTCCCACGCGGCTTCTCTTTCTACGGCCGTGTCACCAACCTCCTCGACAAGCAATATCAGGAAGCGATCGGCTTTCCAGCCCTGGGCCGCGACTACCGCCTCGGCCTCAAATATCGCTTCTCCGGCCGGAATTGAGTCATTGTGATGATGAGATCCAATTCCGCCCAAGAAAATAAAACTAACACGCATGCCTCTTCTTTTAATGAAGACTGATAACTGAGAACCTTTTATGACCACACCCGAACCCATCCTCTTCTGCTGGAGCGGCGGCAAAGACAGCGCCATGGCGCTGCACACGCTGCTCCAGCAGCCGCAATTTCGCGTAACCGCGCTGCTCACCACCGTCACGGAAGGCTACGACCGCATCAGCATGCATGGCGTCCGCCGCGAACTCCTCCATCAGCAGGCCGAATCCATCGGCCTGCCCCTGCACGAAGTTCGCATCCCTCCGCAATGCGTGAATCCCATCTACGAGGCGCGTATGGAACAAGCCTTGCGCGCCCATTACGATCAAGGTGTTCGCAAGGTCGCCTTTGGCGACATTTTCCTCGAAGACCTCCGCGCCTATCGCGAAAAGAATCTCGCGCGTATCGGCATGACCGCCCTCTTTCCCATCTGGAAGCGCGACACCCGCGAACTCATCCGCTTCTTCCACTCCCAACATTTCCGCGCCATCGCCGTTTGCATCGATCCCAAAATTCTTGATCCCAGCTTCGCTAGCCGCGAGCTCGACGACTCTTTTTTCCGCGATCTTCCTCCGAACGCCGATCCCTGCGGCGAGAACGGCGGATTCCACACTTTTGTCTTTGATGGCCCCATCCTCCGCTGGCCGATTCCCGTTCGAACCGGCGAAGTCGTCCATCGCGACGGTTTTGTCTTCTGCGATTTACTGCCTGAAATCCAAGGAGTTGCCAAAGGAGCTGAAAAATGAACGCCCAAATCTCCCAGAAAGAAAATCTGCTCTATCGCCTGCTGCTTGCCCTCGCCGTAATTATCATCGCCGCCGCACTTCGCATCGCACCACACCCGTGGAACTTCACGCCCGTCGGCGCAATGGCCCTATTTTCCGGCGCACTCATCAAAGACCGCCGCCTCGCATTTTCCTTTCCGCTGCTAGCGCTTCTTGCCGGCGACTTGTTTGTCGGTTTCTACAAGTTCGGCGTTATGTTCATCGTTTACCTCAGTTTTCTTCTTAGCGTCTCCATCGGCCGCCTGCTGAAGAATCGCCGCACGGTCCTGCGCATTGGCGGGGCCACGCTCCTGGGCTCTACCCAGTTCTTTTTGATCACCAATTTCGCCGTCTGGTGGCTCCTGAACTCCTATCCCAAAACCGCCGCCGGTTTGGCCGCTTGTTACCTCGCGGGCCTCCAGCTTTTCTCGAACACTCTTGCGGGCGACGCCTTCTACGCCACGCTATTCTTCGGCGCCTTTGCTCTTGCGGAGCATTTCGTTCCTATTCTTCGCGAACCCTCTGCCGTCCGCTGAGCCGTCTATGCCCGAAACTTCTCATCCGCGAGTTGGCGTCGGTGTTCTCCTCGCCGACGCTCACGGCCGCGTGCTCCTCACCTTGCGCAAGCGCCCTCCCGAAGCCGGCTGCTGGAGCATCGTCGGCGGCAAAGTGGATTTTCTCGAGACGCTCGAGCAATGCGCCATCCGCGAGGCTCGCGAAGAAGTCGGCGTCGAAATCTCCCTCCGCTCCCTGCTTTGCGTCACCGACCACTGCCTCCCTGGCGAAAACCAGCATTGGGTTTCTCCCGCCTACCTCGGCCAAATTCTCTCGGGCGAAGCCACGAATTGCGAGCCGCGGAAAACTCACGAAGTCCGCTGGTTCGCCCTTGACCAGTTGCCTCCCAATCTTACGATGACCGCCCGCAACGCCATTTCTGCCTACCTGCGCTGCTGCCCGCCCGCACCTGCGCAAGGAAACCGCTACGCGGTTCTTCCTTGAGAAACCAGCCTGCTTGCAAGGGTGTCGTCCTGACCGTAGCGAAGGATCTCAACCGATCTCACGGCTGCCTTGCCAATTTCGTACGAATCCTGATGCTATAATGTTGCTTTCTTTATGCCGAAATCCGCTCCCGAGACCATGTCCATCCCGCCCGAAATCCTCGCGAAATACGAGCCGGTCATCGGTCTCGAAGTCCACGTCCAGCTCCTCACCAAAACGAAGATCTTCTGTGGCTGCTCCACGCGTTTCGGCGATCCGCCAAACACTAACGTTTGCCCCGTCTGTCTCGGCCTCCCCGGCACACTTCCCGTTCTCAACAAGCGCGCCGTCGAAATGGCTATGCGCGCTTCGCTCGCTCTCAACTGCGCCGTCCACGAGCGTTCGCGCTTCTCCCGCAAAAATTATTTCTACCCCGACCTCCCCAAAGGCTACCAAATCTCGCAATACGAATTGCCTCTCGCCACCGGTGGCTGGCTCGACATTGAAGTGGCCGGCGCCACAAAACGCATCGGCATCACGCGTCTCCATCTCGAAGAAGACGCCGCAAAGAACCTTCACGAAGGTTTTTCGCAATCCGCCACCAAGGCCTACATTGACTACAACCGCTGCGGCACTCCGCTCGTCGAAATCGTCTCTGAGCCGGACATTCGTTCTTCCGAAGAGGCCTACGCCTATCTCACCGCGCTCCACCAGATCATGCTTTACACCGGCGTCAGCGACGTCAACATGGAGGAAGGCTCGCTCCGCTGCGATGCCAACGTCAGCGTGCGTCTGCGCGGCTCCCGCGAATTCGGCACCAAGGTCGAGGTCAAAAATCTCAATTCCTTCCGCTTCCTGCAAAAAGCTCTCGAATACGAAATCGAGCGCCACATCGGCGTTCTCGAATCCGGTGGCCGCCTCTCGCAGGAAACGCGCCTCTGGAATCAAGCCGAGAGTCACACCGTTGGGATGCGTTCCAAGGAAAAAGCTCACGACTATCGCTATTTCCCTGAGCCTGACCTTCTCCCCGTCCACGTCAGCGACGCCTGGCGCGAAGAAGTTCGGCGCTCGCTCACCGAACTCCCCGAAGCCAAGCGCGCCCGGTTCGTCTCCGCCTACGGCATCACACCGTACGATGCCGAAGTCCTCACCGCCACGAAATCCCTCGCCGATTATTTCGAATCCGTAGTGAAAGCCGGCGCTCCCGGCAAAGCCGCCGCCAACTGGATGCAAACCGAACTTCTCCGCCGTCTCAACGATTCCGGCAAGGAAATCGAGTTGAGCCCCGTGAGCGCAAAATCCCTCGCCGAACTCGTCGGGCTCGTGGAGTCCGGCAAAATCACCGCCGCGGTGGGCAAAAAAGTTTTTGCCGCCATGTTCGAATCCGGCCGCTCCGCCGCGGACATCGTCGCGGCCGAAGGCCTTGGCGCTCAAGTCAGCGATTCCGCCATCGAAGACGCGGCCCGCGACGTCATCGCCAAAAACCGAGACAACGTCGCCAAATTCAAATCCGGCAACGAAGGCGTCTTCAAATTCTTCGTCGGCCAGGTGATGCGCGCTACCCGCGGCCAGGCGAATCCCCAAGCCGTCAACGACATCCTCCGTAGACTCCTTTCCGAAACCAGTTGAGCCTGCGCATGTTATGCGAGCAGAAGTCAGAACCATCGTCTCGTTCACAAGCACGGCTTTCAACATCACCGAGCCGAGGAGCGATTTCCTCAACGCCTGCTGTTTCGGAGATGACCTGGCGAAATGGCTGATCCTTCAGCTTCGCAATAGAGGAATAGATACCGACGATGAACTCGGTCAGGAAGACTTCGGGTGGTATTTCAACTTTCAAGCCAGTGGCGCACCTCACACTCTTGTAATTGGGCACTGTCCAAGCCTTGTCGAAGGTGGCGAGGGAACATGGATCGGATGGATCGAGCGGGATCGCGGTCTCCTTGGCTCCTTGCTCGGAGCTCGCAAGCGCGGAATCGACCCCGCCGCACTACAGACCTTGCATTCGATTCTTTCTTCTTCCCCTCAAATTCGGGACATTCGATGGCACCTTCGCCGTGACTTCGACAAAGGCCGCGAGGAGCGCGGCGCGCCTGCGCCCTAATCCATTATTCTGCTAAAATCTCAGGCCACTCGCTCCCATGCTCAAGCCCGGCGACAAAGCACGCGCGTTCCACCTCCAGTCCGACGAAAACAAAGCCGTCGCCCTCAAGGACTTCAAGGGCAAACGCGTCCTGCTTTTCTTCTTCCCCAAAGCCAACACTTCTGGTTGAATCATCGAGGCGTCCGAGTTTCGCGACGCAAAAAAGAAGTTCGATCACCGCAAAGTGGCCATCCTTGGCCTCAGCGCCGATTCCGTCAGAGCCCAAGCCTTGTTCAAAGCCAAATTCAAATTTAATTTCCCGTTGCTCAGCGATCCCGACCACAAAACCATCGAAGCCTACGGCGCCTGGCAGCAAAAACAGTTCATGGGACGCAAATTTATGGGCATCGTCCGGAGTTCGTTTCTCATCGGCAAAACCGGCAAAATTGAAGCCGTCTGGCCCGCCGTCAAAGCCAAAGGCCACGCCGCCGAAGTCCTCAAACACCTCGCCAACGCCTAGCCTCTCGTACAGGTGTTTTTTTGGAATCCCTGTCCCAACGACCCGTTCCACGGCTCCGTTTTCCCCCTCAAAATGGTCTTCAAGGCTCGGCGTGTCCCCGGGCCGAGGAGGGGGCGATGTCCCGCACACGTTCATTCATTCTGCTCGCAGGCTCTTTTCTCTTGGCGTCCACCGCTTGGGCGGACGAATTGGGGTACGTCGACTGCGCCGCGCATCCCGAGAGCACGCAGGTTTTCGGCAAGCCGCGGCAGACTCCGGACTCTGTCGCCACCGTTGCGTGCGGCGAGCGCTTCACCATCTTGCTCAACGGTTTTATTTTTTCGCGCGTCCAGACGAAAGATGGCAAAGTCGGCTACGTCTATTCGAGCTTGATCACCGCGGACCACAGCGGCTCCACTCCCGCGCAAGCGGCTGCCGGGCGCGCTCCGGTGGTATCGGCGCCTGCTGCTCCCGCCACGAACGTTCGCCCCGCCGTTGCGAACGCCGCCACCGTGAATCCCGCTTACGCGCAGCCCACTTCATCCGCGCAAGCTTCTTCTATGCCGGTAACGACGTCTCTTCCGCCGGAAAAGCCTGCCGCTTCATCGGGACCTCTGTTCCCAACGCCGCCCATGCCCGCAGTGACCGCGGCAGATGTGAATTATTCTTCATCGGCCAAAGCGGCTCCCGCGGCTTCTTCTGCCCAGGCGCCAGCTCCGGCGGCAAATGTCCAGCCCGCTCCAGCAGCTCCACAACCCGCCGCGGCTGCACCATCGGCTGCGCCTACGCCTGGGGATTCTCAAGCCGCTGCTAAGCCGGCTCCGGCTTCTGCTTCCGTAACTCCTGCGGCGACATCATCGGCAACTCCTGCCCCCGCAGCCAGCACTCAGCCAGCAACTCCTGCGCCTTCGCAGCCTTCTGCCCCAGCGCCGGCTGCGGCAGAGCCTCAGCCTTCCGCGCCATCTACACCCGCGCAAAGCTCTGCTCCCGCGCAACCCGGGCCTTTGTTCCCAACAACGCCTCCGCCCGCTCCGGCGCCGCCAGCTTCGAACACTCCGGATGTAGCCCCAGCTTCTGCGCCTGCAGCCGCAGAGTCTGCTCCCGCTTCGCAGCCTCAGCCTGAAGCTGCTCAACCCGCTCCTGAGCCTGTTCGCAGCGTCAAGGCGCGCGAGAGCTGGGAGCAACCCGTGGCCGGCGCGCACCAACACTTCCTGATGGAACTCTATGGCGGCTATGCGTTCGCCCGCTTCGTAAGTGCCGGAACCTCCGCCAACCTCGGTGGCGGCCTGGGCTCTTTCGGCTGGAACCTGAAGCCCTGGCTCCAGATTGTCGGCGACAGCAGCTATAACTTCGCCACCGCCAGCGGCGCCAAGTCCGTGCTGTACGGCAACCATTTCGGTGGACGCGTCTACTATCGCAAAGGCCGCTTTGGTATGGGCCGCTTTGGCATCACTCCCTTTGCGGAAGCGCTCGTCGGCGGATCACGCCTCGATACCACCGTTAGCGGCCCGGGCGGATTCAAAACTTCCGTCAATTGCATTTCCTACAAAGCCGGAGGCGGCATCGACTTCCACTTCTCGCCGCACTGGGAAGTGCGCATCATCAACGTGGATTACTACCGCACCACTTTCGGCGCCAGCGGCTACTCGGCCGCCCAGAACAATTACTGGGCCTCCGCCGGTGTGGTCCTGCGCCTCTTCGGCGCCCACTCAGAATAGGCCAGTTCGTGTGATGAACGTCTTGTAGGGGCGCAGCACCGCTGCGCCCTTCTGCTATCCGGTATATACTGGACGCCTTCCGTCCGTTTGGTCCCAGCCGAGTGATGCCAAACGGCTCTGTCTGCGGGTGCAACCTTGTCAAACCATCTGAGCGACCAATGGGAAACGCCGCCTCGGGCGGGTGGCGCATAGAGTTGGTCGTCGGCTGGGCCACCCTCTCCAAGAAACCCTCCTGGGTGGCCTTCCCTTTCGGTTTTTGAAAGGGTGGGCCGCTCTTCCCTTTATTGGCGACCCCGACCTGGAAGCCCCGCCTCTTCGGTGCCCGCTCCGAGTAAACCAAGCGCTAAGAAAATCTCCATAGGGACAGCTTTCTGCTTGCCCTTACGCCTCGCAGCGACCCTCCGCGGAAGTGCGAGGATTGCTGTATTCCGGTATATACTGGGGGCCTTCCGTCCGTTTGGCCCCAGCCGAGTGATACCAAACGGCTCTGTCTGCGGGTGCAACCTTGTCAAACCATCTGAGCGACCAATGGGAAACGCCGCCTCGGGAAAACCGCAAGATGCCGAAATGGGCGCGCATCCTGATTGCTTTGTTCGTAGTGCTGCTTGTGTCCTTTGCCTATCTGTGGTTTTTCGGTTTCCAGACCCTCATCCTCCTGGAGGCTCGCTACCTGACGCGAAAAGCGCCCGCTGTAAGCATGGCTCCTGCTCAACTCGCGGACTTGTCGATTTCCCGCTCCCCAGGCAGAAAGCTTTCCTACTTTGGCTATGAATTTGAAGTTCCCTGGAACGACGTGGATGAGTCAAAGAGCGGGATCATCCCGGACAGCAACAAGGCGATGATCGTTTTTCAATCCGGAAACTCCCTGTCCGTTTGGCACGGCTCGCCGCGTGCTTTTCTGAATACTGTTCTAGCCAACGACAAGATCGATCAAAATACCCTGCGGCGGATAGTCGGCGATGAAGCTCTGCAATCGGACTACGCCCTTTATCGCACCATCTCGCAGATGACGCCCGATAAAATGACTCCCTTTGAGTCCCAGCGCGACGCAGCCAACCAGGCTTTGCTCCTCCTGGTCAAGGGAATTTGCATGCCAACGGGTGCTGACTCGGGCGTTTTTGCCGTTAGCGCCGGCGAGTTCTCTGGATTTCAATTCGGCCGCCCAGCAAATCCATCCGGCCAGGTGAGCGTCAGGCTCTTTTCAGACAGCAGTTCTCTCAATTTCATTCTTAACCAGAAGCCAGGCGGCCCTGTTGTCATCTCGCAACCGGAAATCAACCGCATCCTGCAAACCTTGCACAAGGCCTCTCCCCAAGTTGTCGCAAAGCCCTAGCACCCACGGCGACATCGCAGTTGTAGTGGCCGGTCTTCAGACCGGTGAATTTTTTCCGCGAGCTGCTGCTGGCTCCGTCAGCCGCTGCCCAGATCGTCGCGAATCCGAACTCGTCAAAGTAACGACAAAACGCTCAGTCACCCGCTGCCAGAACCCGCGGGACACTCCGTCTTCGCCAGGGCATACGGGTTGGCCTCCTTAGTCCTTGAGATTTTCTCTAGGCGATTCCGACGCACGACATTCGAACCGGAATGGAGGAAGAAGCACAGGAAGGCACACATCTGGCAGAGGTTAGTCGCGAATCCGGCTTTAGGTCACCATTGCCGCTAATACGCCCAGCGGAGGAGCACGCCTCCCGTCGTGTAACCTGCCCCCACGGTGGCAATCAGTAGCAAATCGCCTCGGCGGAGGCGGCCTTGCGCGAGTGCGTCGCGCAGGCCCAGCGGAATGGTGCCTGCCGTCGTGTTACCGTACTTGTCAATGTTAACCATTACCTTAGAATCGTCAATGCCGAGCCGTTCCTGCGTGGCGCGAATGATGCGCAGATTCGCTTGGTGCGGCACCAGGAGCGCGAGGTCGTCTTTGGTGAAGCCGTTGCGCTCCAGCAGGCGCATAGACATTTCCGCCATGCGCCGCACCGCATACTTGAAGACCTGCGAGCCTTCCTGATGCACGTAGTGCATGCGTTTCTGGATGGTTTCTTGCGAAGAAGGATGCAGGGAGCCGCCGCCGGGCATGTACAAAAATTCGCCGCCCGAGCCGTCCACGTCATGCTCGAAATCGAGAATCCCTTCATTCGAACCATTGGCGGGCTCGACCAGCACGGCGCCCGCGCCGTCGCCAAACAAAACGCACGTGGCGCGGTCCTGGTAATCGAGAATAGTGGTCATCGTGTCGCTGCCGATGACCATGACTTTCTTGTGGGTGCCCGCGCCGACAAATTGCGCGCCGACAGTGAGCGCGTAGGCAAAACCGGAGCACGCCGCGGAAAGGTCGAAGCCCCACGCATGTTTTGCGCCGATGCGGCACTGCACCAGGCAAGCCGTCGCCGGGAAAAACATGTCTGGCGTTACGCTCGCAAGAACGATGAGATCAATCTCCTCGGGATCGGTTTTGGTTTGCGCGAGCAGCGCTTTCGCGGCTTCCGTGGCCAAGTGCGAGCTGGCCATCCCTTTTTCCACGACATGGCGCTCGCGGATGCCGGTGCGCGTGCGAATCCATTCGTCGCTGGTCTCGATGATTTTCTCGAAATCCGTGTTGGTCATCACTTTTGGCGGAACGTAGCCGGCGACGCCGGCGATTTTTGCCGCGATGCGGTGGGACATGTCGCTCCTTGAAAACGACTCCCTGGAAAGAAAGAAATTGGATTCTATGCGATAGCGCGGCGCGGTGACAAGGCGGCGCCGCTCGTTCAAAAACGCAACAGGTAACTGGCCTTGACGAAGAAAAGACGGTTTGTCGTGTTATTCGCCGGACCCTGCAGCATGACTTGCGATGCGCCGGGCAGCAGCGTCAGGTTCGTGAAGCCATTATTATATCCGAGATAAATCGCCGTGCCCGGATGCAGGAAGTAAGTGAGCAGCACGTCGGTGGTGAACTGCTTGGTTGGCACAAACGGGCCATTGGGGTCGTCGGAGCCGCCGAGGCTGCGTTGCGCGTCGAAAAGATTCGGATTCGCGAGCGTCGTGTTGTAATCGAGAATCAGACGCAGCGACAGTTCCTTGGTGAATTGGTAGTTTACCTTCGTGCGGTTCAGGTAGTTGTTAAAGATGCTTTGTCCCGGAGAAAAGGGCGGCGCGGTCCAGCCCGGACGCGTTCCGAGGCGGTAATAAATCAAAGTGTCATCAAGCCGGAAGCGCGAGGAGGGCCGCAGCGTGAGTCCGAAATTCACGCGATTGACGTTTCCGAGAAATGGCAGAACACCTGGAGCCGGAAAAAAGTTTTCTGAGATGCCCTGGACGTAGCGCGCAGAAAAGGCGATCCACTTGTACGGCTGCGTAGCGGCGGAAAGCGAAAAACTGTGCTTGCGGAAATCGATGCCGTCGAAAAGTTCGTAGGCTTCGCCGCGGCTGGCGGTGAACGTAGTCTGTTTCGTCAGATCTACCTGGAAACCGAGAGCGGCCTGCCAGTCCTGGAGAACGCCGGCGTGGTTCCAGTCCAAAGCTTCAAAAACGGTCGGACCAAAATCGATGACTTTACTTTTTTCCGGGCGCCAGAAGTAGCCGCCGAATGCGTTGTTCTGGCGAATGTCAATGCGGTTGACAAAGCCCAGCTTCGTGCAGAAATTCGGAGAGAAATCGTTGTAGTAAGTGGAAAAAGTGAAATGCCGTCCCGTATAGGAAGTGTCGAGCCAAAGTGCATTGCCTTGTTGCGAGCCGATTCCGCTGGAATTTTGGGGGAACCACAAACACGGGAAATTCATGGAGTTGGTGTCCTGGCGCGTCCAGGTGTGCACGGCTTGCGCGTCCACCACCCAGTTTTTGGAGAATTTCAGCCGCGCATCGAGCGAAGCGACGCGATTGCTGGTGTCCGCGAAATCGCGGCTCGAGGCGTAAGCGCCGATATAGGATTGCCTCCCGAACTCGCGCGTGACGCGCAGGACGCCATCCGCCGCGCGTGTGTTGTACGGTCCGCCCGAGAAGTTCAATCCCGGCTGGCGATCGTCAATGACCAAAGCGCCGAGCGTCCAGTTTCCGACTTTCCCGGTCATGCGGCCGCCGAATTGCGGGCTGGCAATTTGGCGCGAGAAAAATAAATTGATGGGCGTGGCAAAAAATCCGGCGTTCTCGATAAAGAACGGGCGCTTTTCAGGAAAGAACACGGCGAAACGCTGGTTGATGGTGACCTGCGGATCGTCGGATTCCACCTGGCTGAAATCCGGATTGAGCGTGAAGTCGAACGTGAGCGCGTCCTTGAGGACAAACTTGGCGTCGAGTCCGGCGCGATGCTCGAAATCATCCTGAAAAAAGGGCGGCGGAGGGGGATTCTGTGAACTGACCGGCGCCGGCTGATTCAGAAAATGGTCGTTGGCGAGCAGGCCGTAGGGAATGAGCTGGATGTTGCGGCTCGGAGAAACGTGGTCGAGTCCGCCGACGGGCGCGAATTGCTGCGTAAGTCCTTCAACGCGCTGCGTCACGTAAGGCCAGTAATCGTACTCACTCTTGCGGAGAATCACGCGGTAGAGGGCGATGCCCCAGGTTTGCTCCGGACCATCAGAAAAGCGCAGGCTCTTGAAGGGAATGGAAAAGAACACGACATAACCGCCGCCGGGCAAAACGCGGCCCGTGGTGTCCCACAGCGTGTCGAAACTGTAGTCGTAGCCCTGGCCCTCGGTGTAGATGGCGTCGGTCTGCACGCCAAGCGGGTTGGCGAAGAAATAGTAGGCGCGGTGAAGATCGCGAAAGGTGTCAAGCAGCACGCCGACGCCGTCATCCTGATCCGTGGACTCGCGTTTGGCCAGATGGGCGCGAACCTGGCCGGGCTCGTCGCGGCAAACGAAAACGACGTAGAGATTTTTGTCGTCGTAAGAAAGATAGGCTGTCGTGGATTCCGTAGCGGGGGAGCCGTCACCGGGAAGATTCTGGCGAAAATCGCCTACAGCGAGTTCCATTTCGCGGGGACGGTCTTCGAGAAAGTCCTCGAGTTTGGGAGCGCGCTGCACGCGAGGAATGTTTGAGAGTGGAATTTTTGCCGCGTTCGCAGGCGGAGGCGTAGGCTCCTGAGCGGGAGCACTCCCGCCCGCCAATAAGAGGAACGCCACCCCTGGAAGAACACTCCGGATCACAGGCCCACCCGTGAAGTTGATATATCTGTTGGCGAGACGCAGCGCAATGATAAACGAAAGAGGGGGTGTCGCGAGACGAACGTGCCTTGGGAAACTAACGCAGCGGGGGCCTGCAGGACTCAATCGCGCGGAGGCAAAATCTCATAGCGCCAGGAAACAGTGGCCGTTTTCTTGAGCATGGCGGCCACGGAGCAGTATTTGTCTTCACTAAGCTGGATGGCGTGCTTGACCGCTGCTTCATCGAGCTTGCCGTGGAAGCGGTACAGGATTTCGAGCTTCGTCCAGACCGTAGGCGGCTCCTTGGCGCGTTCGCCCGAACAGATAATTTCGAGCGACTCCAGCTTTTGGCGCTTCTTTTCGAGGATGGTCACGACGTCCGTGGCCGTGCAAGCGCCGAGCGCCAGGAGCACAAATTCCATCGGACCGGGCGCCTTGTTGGACTCGCGGTCGGAATCCATGGTGATGGCGTGGCCCGACGGGCCGGTGGCCACGAATTTCTGTTCGCCAATCCACTTTACGGATGCAGTCTGCATACGGTCTCCCCTGAGAAAGTATAACCAAGGATAGCAGGAGCGGAGGCTATGGGCTGAGGACCGGGATTTGCATTTTCCCACCGGACCGGGGTTATGAATTACACTGCTTGGTTGAGTTTCGACCATGCGTGAGGGGAGGAAAGAAAAAATGCGCGTTCAAACTTCTTTATGGAATCGACGGTTTCTGACCATGGCATTGGTGGCGGCGGGGCTGCTCTTTGCGGCGACGTTGGGCGTGAAAGCGGAGCAGAGCGTGGCGGCTGAGGCAAAAGATCAGCCGTACGCGATCGAGTACTACTACAAAGCGAAATGGGGGCACGCCGAAGAGTTTCTGGCGCTTTTCAAGAAGAATCACTATCCGGTGCTGAAGAAAGAAATGGAATTGGGACGCATGCTGAAAGTCAGCATGGTAACGCCGCGGTATCACATGACGGAAGACGAGCGCTGGGACTATCGCGTGACCATCGTGTTCAAGAACGCGACCATCGCCAACGACAATTTCGACAGCTCCGCGATCATCAAGCAGCTTTATCCCGACCAGATAACGTACAAGCAAGAAGAACAGCGGCGATTCGAGATTCTCGACGCGCACTGGGACCTGCCCATCAAGGACGTGGACCTCGACGCCCGGTGAAGGAATTTGTTCCGGCACGCTTGGCTCTCTGTGCAAAACTCCGCAGGTCATCCCGTCATTCCGAGGATCGTAGCGACGAGGAATCCCTCTTTTGCCCGACCTTTGGGTAGTGGGTCTGTTTCCGATAGTCAACTAATCAGGAATTAGCCTGATTCTTCTCGATGTCCTCGATGGCGGCAAACTTCCGGTCTGTGTGTACTTCTGAGCGAGGAGCACCTGAATGCAGCACACAGCACTCCCCGGAAGGAACACCACAAGTAGGACACGGTACGGAGGATATTTGTTTGGGCGTGAGTTCGCTCTTCTTCATTCTGAGAGAATGCAATTACACTCAGTCGCGAAGCTATACAAATCTGGACACTGCCAGGCCTTGGACGCATAAGCGCTAATACCGACTTGTCCGATTATCCGGCTCACGAGGACTTAGCGGTAGCTGCCAGGAGGTTTATGTGCTGTATTGAACTGCGCGACGCAATGAGTCTGTGAGAGCATCCCTTCCATCGTGCTTCTTGTCTCCCTGAGTTTTCTGGGCGCGCTCTTGTAGCTGACGCCCGGGGGATTCGCCAGTATCAGATGCATCCCACCCCTAACCCACGAAACGCAACACTACGCCCGGGCCAGGCGAGGAACTCGTCCGGTAATCCGACGCAATCTGGACTTTGGAAGGTCCAGGCGACTCAACAATATCTTTCATATAGAATCTTGAGAAGTCTCAGATCGCTGAGTGCTGTATTGATTTCTCCGCGCTCTGAAGTATCTTTTGGGGTAATCTCCCACAGACGTTGAACGCAAGCGCAAATCGCAAGATCAGCCCTGCGTACCTGGTCGGTCTTATTACCACACGCGTGCAAGGCGTTGTTATAGGAACGACGCCACCGCGTACGAGCCGCCATGAGGATTACCTCAGACACTTCGCTACGAATGGCAAGGATATCGGGCTCGAATGAATTCGAAGGTTATCACAAGCTAGCTCCCGGCCCATCCCCGATTACTCACGACGTAGACTGAGACTCGCGAGAGGAGCTTCGAACATGCCGGATGAAGAATGGATCAAGAAACTTGAAGACGGCAGAAGGGTGAAATTCATCTACCAGGAACTGCCGGAAGACGGGGCATTTATCACCGCGCAGGTCGCAGGGAATGAGATCGTCTATTCGGTCGTATTGACGAACGCAGGAAATCCGCTTAGCCGTGAAGATGTTGAAGGTCATTTCAAGGGCGAGCTATCGAAGAAGTAGCGACGTTCAATTTAGAGTCTTATCCGCAGTGCGGCCGATTCGAACTGCACCCATACCAGCCTAGTGCTAGCCCATCGCGAATCTTGCTTTGACGAATTATTCTGCTAGCCTTATGGTTAAGTGGTGGTTTGCATGAGAACAATCGCGAGGTCAAGCAGCATTAAATCCAACAAAAAACTCAAGCAGAAGCTTGCTTTCAATGCCCAAGCTTTTCTCGACTCGGCCGGCTTGGCACGAAAAATTGTAAAGTTTCGGAGTTCAGAGAAGATCTACTCTCAAGGTGACGCCGTCAAGGGTGTGAAATACATCCAAACAGGCAGTGTGAAGCTCACCGTCGTTAATGAGGTCGGTAAAGAGGCGGTCGTGGCGATGCTGGGACCGGGCGATTTTTTTGGTGAAGGATGCCTGGCAGGCCAGCCTGTTTGTATGGCGACGGCAACCGCGATTGTACCCACGTCAATACTATTCATTGAAAAAAACGAGATGATGCGCGTGCTCCGCGCTGAACATGCTTTCTCCGACCGCTTCATCTCTCATATGCTGACCAGGAACATCCGAATCGAGGAGGACTTGGTCGACCAGCTATTCAACTCCAGCGAGAAGCGGCTCGCTCGTACCCTTCTTTTGCTTGCCCGTTACGGGAAAGAAGACCAACCCCACGGAGTCCTCCCCAAGGTGTCGCAAGAAACGCTGGCGGAGATGGTGGGCACGACACGCTCACGAGTCAATTTTTTCATGAACAAATTCAGGAAGCTGGGCTTCATTAAGTACAACGGCGGTCTTCAGATCAATACTTCTCTCTTGAGTGTTGTGCTGCACGAGTAGCGAAGAACGAGACCGCCGCGCTTACCAGAAACATGGGTACTAGCAGGAATCTGCCGGTAAGCCGACCACATAAATTCTACGGCGCCAACACTTTCGGTCTAAGTTGAGCGGTGGATGTCAGGCATCCACCTTTTTGGACGTTTGGAGGCTCTCCTTAGCCTTACCCCCAGAATCGCAAGCAGGATTCCGACAAGCGACCCTATTAAAAGAAGTAGGTACATAAAGACCGCCTTGTTTCGCGTTCAGGATTAGGACGATCCGATTGAATCGTCTGGTTATTCCTACAATACACGCCCCCCAAGCGACGCTAGCAACTATTTGGAGTCGTGTTATGGGCTTATAAACAATGCGGCGAGTGCGCGACGCGACAGACGCAACAGCTCACGCTTTCAGCAAAGGGCTAAGTCCTGGTAAACGCGGTTGCCGGACACAGACGTAAAAATTTAAGGGCACAAACGGGCACAGTAGCGGATCTCGGGACTCAAATAGCATTAGAGGCGAATAAAAGGCGAGAAAATACAATTTGGACACACTGCTCTTCATGCCAAAGACCTGAACCAAAGCCCGGTACCGGATCGGGCACATTCGTCCGTTTGGAAAATCGATGTTACGAATGTCTATATGCAAAGATTAAGGCGCCGATTTACTTAGGGGGAGACCATGAAATCGGACTATCTTGAACAGCTAAAATCTGATATCGCAGCACGTTTCGAAAGGGATCTTGGCAAACCAAGGGCTAAACCCGCAGTGAAGCCAACCATGGAAGAGGACACGGCGTTGGAACAGCAGAAACAGGATCATTTCGCCAAGCTCCTGATGGCGGAGGCGGTACGTCAGCTTAAGTAGGTCTTAGGAACATTCGCCTACAGGCTGCCCTGGCAACGACTTTCGCAGTATCGCAAAGCGGCCGCGAAGAGCGCATTCGTTCGTCAATCAGCAACACCCAGAGCGTGCCGCCGGATTCTCGAAGACTTACGCCTTCCAAGAACGCTGCTCCTTTTCGGTGCTAACATCATGAGTCCACCGCATAGCCGAGGATGCCCATTCGCCTATCAACTCGCCCTGACTATTCCGACGCCATTGGCTCTGACGGAAGACCGATTTCAAATATCAGTAACCAAGGATCATAATCCCGATTAACGAGCTAACCCGAAACTAACTCACCATCAACTTTTGCGCCAACAAAGATTCCTGCTTCCTTGCCACTCAAAACCTGTGGCCGGAGCTTGCCTGCCTTAAGGTCCTGAACGGCCTGAAGGCGTGCGCGGAGGTCCTTGGCGGACAAGCGGCCCTCACGGTAGAGCTCGCGCATGAAATCTGCTGCTGCGTGGTCCTTCTTTTGCCAGTTGCATGCCGCGCAGCAGGAAACCAGATTGCGGTACGAATTTTGCCCTGACTTGACGCGCGGCACCAGGTGGTCGAGGCAGCGGGACCGGCGGGGAATCCGGCGCAGGCAATAAAAGCACTTGCGGCCCTCGCGCGCGTGGATGGCCTGACGCAGCGTGCGCGTGCGCAGGAAATCCAGCTGCTCGAGTTTGTGCTCGACCGGCAGCTTGCTCTCGCCGCGCGTTTCCGTTTTGCGGCGCGGGGCGGGCAGCTCTGCCGGCAAGCGCACCTCAACGAGGTGACCGCTATAGCTGCGTTCAACGAAGCGCAGAGCGCCATGATCGGCCAGCCGGCGGAGCGCGTCGCGCACCGGCCCACGGCTAATCCTGACGTTGCGGGCCAGCTCGGGAAGAGTAAAGTGCAGCCGCGGCTTTCCTTCCAGGCGCGTGTGCAGCAACAAATACGAATACACTGCGCGCTCGATGACGTTCAGCCCTAGCCGCGCCGCCAAGTCTTCGAAATCTTTCCACACTTCTACACCGTCGATTTGCTTGGGTTTCATGGTTTTGTCCTTAGGAGGGATAAGAGTGGAGCTGACAGCCGATAGCTAACAGCTGACAGTAAACGCCTGGGAGACATGAAGGAGGCGAGCCAGACGGGTCGCCCCAAAAACAAAAGCCCCAACCGAAAGGTTGGGGCGCAGTACTTTACAAAAATAAGTTACTACACTGGTGCCTCTCTTGTCAAGTAAAATCTTAAGAAATAATAAGTGCTTTAAATCCATAAGGATATAAACCCGTTTGCTCGTCGCTCGTTTACCCCAATCTTCGAGGGGTTAATCACCACTCGCCAATAGTTTATAGGAAGTACTTTAGATTCATAGGGATAACGAAAAGAAGAGGATCAAAGACCCGGCACGCAAGGTCTGCACAGATGCTACCCGGCCATCTTAGCTACTTCGGGTGCCACCCACGGCGGTATCCGTTGCGGGCATCGTCGGCCTGCACGCTTGACGTTTGGAGGTGGACTCCTCAGACTCAGTCCTTCGAAGACCGTCCTCACCGAAGCGAAGGACTATGCCGGAAGAAAAAGGATTGCTGATCGTTTACACGGGGCCGGGCAAGGGGAAGACGACTTGCGCGCTGGGCACGGCGTTTCGCGCGGTGGGCCAGGGCCTGCGCGTGATGATGGTGCAGTTCATCAAAGGTTCGTGGCATTACGGTGAACTGGATGCCGCCAAAATGCTGGGCGATGACAAATTTGAGATTCGCCCAATGGGGCGCGGCTTCGTGAAGATTGGCGGCGCGGAGACCGATCCCGAAGACATCAAGCTGGCACAAGAGTGCTGGCAGGCGGGACGTGACGCCATTTATAGCAGCAAGTACGATCTGGTGGTTCTTGACGAGATCAACTACACCATCAGCTACAAAATGCTGGATCCGGACAAGGTTGTGGAAGCCCTCAAGAACCGGCCGGAGCGCGTTCACGTGATTTGTACCGGCCGGAATGCGCATCCAAAGCTGGTGGAACTGGCGGATCTGGTCACCGAGATGCGCGAGGTGAAACACCCGTACACCAAGGGTATACTGGCTCAGCGAGGGATTGATTACTAGAAGTCGAATTTCGATGTTGGGGTTAGAAGGCAGCGTAAACGCCGCATCCCTATTTTCAGAAGCCGGCGGTTTTTGACCGAAAAACCGAAAACTAAGGACTAATTACCGCCCCCATGGCCTGGTTTAAACGCGAGAAAAAATCGATCGAGCAGACTACGCCGCCGGAAGAGCGCCGCGTGCGCACCGAGGGCTTGTGGGTCAAATGCGAGTCCTGCCGCACGATCGTTTTCCGCAAGGACCTTGAAGCGAATCTTTACGTCTGCCCCAAGTGCCAGTTTCATTTCAAGATGGGCTCGCGCTCGCGGCTGGAAATGCTGCTGGACGGGCGCTGGACCGAACACGATGCCGGGATGACCTCGACGGACCCGCTGAAGTTCGTGGACACCAAACCGTACGCCCAGCGCCTTAAAGAGGCGCGGAAAAAATTGGGCATGAACGACGCGATCATCACCGCGGAAGGCCAGTTGAATGGAAGGCCCGTGGTGATGTGCGCGATGGAATTTGGGTTTATCGGTGGCTCGATGGGCGCAGTGGTGGGCGAAAAGGTTACGCGCGGGATTGAGATGTCCATCGAAACGCGCCAGCCCTTCATCGCGGTCTCCTGCTCCGGTGGCGCGCGCATGATGGAAGGCACCGTGAGCCTGATGCAGCTTGCGAAGGTTTCTGCAGCGCTCGCACGGCTCGATGACGAAAAGCTGCCGTACATTTCCGTTTTGACCGATCCCACCACAGGCGGTGTTACCGCTAGCTTTGCGATGCTGGGCGACCTGAATATCGGGGAACCTGGCGCACTCATCGGCTTCGCCGGGCCGCGCGTGATCGAGCAGACTATTCGACAGAAGCTGCCCGAAGGCTTTCAGCGTTCCGAATTTCTGCTCGAGCACGGATTCCTCGATGCCGTGGTCCACCGCAAAGAGCTGAAAGCCTACATCGCCAACGCGCTCGAACTGCTCATGGGTTGAGATGAATTACGACGCGGCGGTTCGGTATTTGTTGACCTTGGGCAGAGAGCTGGCGGCACCCACGCAGGCCGCGGCGGCGAAGTTTGACCTCGAAAACATTGCCGTCCTTGCAGAGCGGCTTGGCCGCCCGGACCGGGCTTATCCGAGCGCGCACATTGCAGGAACCAACGGCAAAGGGTCGACAGCGGCGTTCCTCGAATCGATCCTGCGGCATGCTGGCTTTCGCACTGGACTCTACACCTCGCCGCACCTCGAAAGAATCAACGAGCGCATGCAGATCAACGGCAAGGAAATCGGCGATGAATCCTTCGCGGCGATTTTCACGCGCTTGCAAGCGCTTATCGAAGAGCTTCTGGCTGCGCGCAAACTGCGCGCACATCCCACGTATTTCGAATGTGTGACCGCCATGGCTTTCGAATGCTTCGCGCAGGAAGGCGTGGAATTTGGGGTTTTTGAAGTCGGCCTCGGCGGGAAACTGGACGCCACGAACATTCTTTCGCCGACTGTTACCGTCATTACGCGCATTGATTTCGACCACGAAAACTTTCTCGGCCACTCGCTAAAGGAAATTGCCGGCGAAAAAGCGGGAGTCCTCAAACCGGAAGTGCCCGTGGTCCTTGCCGAACAGCGGCCTGAAGCGCGCGAGGTTGTTCTGGCTCGGGCCAAGGAATTACGCTGTCCCGTCATTGAAACGACGAGGGCATTTCAAATCACACAGGAGTCTTCGGAAAACGGTATCTTCCGCGCTCGCGTTACAGAACAATCTTCCGGCGACTCCTTCGACATTGCCCCGAGCCTGCCCGGCCGCTTCCAGTTGCAAAATGCTTTGAACGCTGTGGCCGTCGCGCGCCGTCTGGCAACCCGCGGGTTCCGCATTTCCGCCAGCGACATCATGGAGGGCATTTCCAAGACGGCCTGGCCTGGGCGCCTTGAAAAACTCCAATCCAGCCCCGACGTTTATCTCGATGGGGCTCACAATCCCGGCGCTGCTCGCGAACTTGCGCAATTCCTCGAACAGAATTTTGCGGGGCGCAAGATCTGGCTGGTTTACGGGGCGCTGCGCGACAAGGCGGTGGACGAAGTGGCTGGTCAGCTCTTTCCCCGCGCCGCTGAAGTTATCTTTACCGAGCCGCGTACTTCCCGCGCCATTTCCTCTCCGCGACTCGCGGAAATTGCATCCCACCACGCTCCCAGTTTCAAGGTGATTTCTTCCGCCGAGCAGGCGCTCGACCAGGCGCTGGCCGAGGCCGCTCCCGACGATGCGATTTTCATAACCGGCTCGCTTTACCTGGTCGGCCAGCTTCGTCATTATTGGAAGCAACGCGAGCAGGTCGCAGCGCGCTGAAAAAAGCCGTAAAATATCGCCTTCCATGAATAACCAACTCGACCGCAAGGACGCCAATCCCCTCGTCGGCATCATCATGGGTTCCACGTCAGACTGGGAGACCATGGAGCATGCCTCGAACATCCTCACAAGCCTAGGCGTTCCCCATGAGACGCGAGTCGTCTCGGCTCACCGCACTCCCGACCTTCTTTTTGAATACGCCTCGTCCGCCGAGCAGCGCGGGCTCGAAGTCATCATTGCGGGGGCAGGCGGGGCCGCGCATCTGCCCGGTATGACTGCATCGAAAACGGTGCTCCCCGTGCTCGGTGTTCCTGTCGAGTCGAAAGTTCTGAAAGGCCTGGATTCCCTTCTCTCCATCGCGCAAATGCCGGGAGGAATTCCCGTCGGCACGCTGGCGATTGGGAAGGCCGGAGCCGTTAACGCAGCGCTGCTGGCCGCGGCCATTCTCGGCAACAAACACGCCGCCATCCGCGATGCCCTGCGAAAATTCCGCGTCGAGCAAACGGACCGCGTTATGGCGCAGCCTGATCCTTCCGTTTCCGCTGTGGCAATACCCTTCAAAGATTCGCAGAAAGGGAAACGCCGGTGACCATCGGCATCCTCGGCGGAGGACAGCTCGGCTACATGCTCGCGCTGGCGGGCTATCCGCTCGGCTTGCATTTTCGATTCCTCGATCCTTCCCCCGAAGCGCCCGTCGGCCGCATTGCCCAGCGCGTCACGGCGGACTATACCGATCACCCCGCACTTGAAAAGTTTTCCAATGGCCTGGAACTCGTGACCTATGAATTTGAAAACGTGCCCGTTGAAGCTGTGAAATTCCTCGCCGAGCGCGTTCCCGTGTATCCTCCGCCTGCCGCTCTCGAAGCCGCGCAGGACCGGCTCGCCGAAAAAACGCTCTTCCGCAATCTTGGCATCCGTACGACGGATTTTCTGCCCATTGCGGAAGCTGCGGAGTTTGAGGCAGCGGTAAAAGAGCTTGGTCTCCCCGCCGTGCTGAAGACCTCACGCATGGGTTATGACGGCAAAGGCCAATGGACTCTTCGGACGGATGAGGATGTCGCAAGGGCTAAGGCCGAGCTCCCCAAGGTCACTCTTATCCTGGAGCGCTTCGTGCCATTCCGGCGTGAACTCTCAGTCCTCGCGGTGCGTTCGCAGAATGGAGAAACCGCCTTTTACCCGCTCGTGGAAAACCACCATCGCGGCGGCATTCTCCGCCTCTCTCTTGCGCCTGCCCCAGGCCTTGAGCCGCCCGTGCAGCGCGCAGCCGAGGATATTGCCCGCCGCGTGCTCGAATCGCTGAAATACGTCGGCGTCCTGGCTATCGAATTTTTTGAGCACGAAGGCCGCCTGCTCGCCAACGAAATGGCGCCCCGCGTCCACAATTCCGGCCACTGGACCATTGAAGGGGCCATTACCAGCCAATTTGAAAACCATCTTCGCGCCGTTCTCGGCCTGCCTTTAGGATCGACCAGTGCGGCCGGCCACTGCGCCATGCTGAATCTGATTGGCGACCTTCCCGAACCCCTGGAGGTCCTGGCGGTGGCGGACGCGCACCTGCACCTTTACGGTAAAGTGCCCCGGCCGGGACGAAAGCTCGGCCACGTCACCTTGCGCGCCGCTTCGCCGGAACGCCTGGCACTTCGCCTCTCCGAAATTCCTGCTTTCTTCCATCGTCCAGAGTTCTGCCTCGATTCGGCTCTCGTTCAGTCCGCGTCTCAGCGCGTTTGACCCTTTCCAAATACCTTCGGGCTGCAGTTAACGGAAACGGCTCTGATGGGGAATGTTACAAATTGATGTAACGATACCGTTGACGGTTGCACTATCCTAAGGGGCTAGCTCCCAGAGAGGTGTTTCTTCGAAAATGGCGAACTTTCGATTTGGAAAGCATCCACCGAAGGTGGACTATCGTACGCTCCGCTTCAAAGACTATCTCAAAGCCGGGATCGCGGCGCCGCCGGCGTCCTACAACGTGTTGGACACGGTTTATCCAAACCTGAAAACCAAAGATCCAACGAAGCTCTTCCCTATGGACGGGAACGACGCGATTGGAGACTGCACGATTGCGGCAGTCGCGCATGCCATCACCGTTTACCGCGGGCTGCTGAAGACGAAAAAAATCATGACGCAAGCTGCGGTACGCAAACTGTATTACCACCTGACGGGTGGGCCGGACACCGGCCTGAACGAACTGGATGTACTGAATTACTGGCGAACGAATCCAGTATCCGCGGACGAGATTCTTGCCTACGTGAAGATCGACCCGAAGGACCACACACGCGTACAGCAAGCCATTCAGATATTTGGAGGCGTGTACCTGGGATTCCAGGTCCAGCAGAACTGCATCCAAGATTTCAATAATCACCAGCCGTGGACGCCTGGGCCGCTGACCAATGACGGGCACGCGGTTTACGCAGTGGCTTACGACGCGAGCGGGGTAACCGTGCTGACCTGGGGAAACACGCAGCAAGGCACCTGGGCATGGTGGGACGAGTGTGTGGACGAGGCGTACGCCATCCTGCCCCCAGAAGCGCAGAAGCCCGGGTTCGCGAAAGGTTTCGATTTCGCGCAATTGCAATCGGACCTGAACGACGTAGCAAGCTGAATTGCTTGATTGACGGGCCACAATACCCGCAAACACTGACATTAACGCGAAGGGAGCCCAAACGGCTCCCTTTTTGTTTCTGCAGTGAGTTTTTGCTCCGTGAAGATCCGGCCCGCCTGTTGCATGGAAGGCAAGATTGGGGCAAGCTACGCGCGTTGTGAGGAGGGTGTGATGAGAAATGGGAGTTTTCGCCGGGCGATTCTGATTCTGTGCGCAGGGATACTTGCGTGGACTGCGAAAGATTTCGTCCTTGCACAAAATGCGCCTCGAGCGGCTGGAGCAGTGACCGTGATTCACGCGGGAACGCTGATCGATGGAGTGAGCGAGCCGCCGCGGAGGAATCAGCTGATTTTCGTCCGGGGCGAGAAGATTATAAAAGTAACCGGATCGGGAGAAGCAATTCCCTCAGGCGCGAACGTGATTGACCTTTCGAATGCGACGGTGTTGCCGGGGCTCATCGATTCCCACACGCATATTTTCTTGTGGGGCGAGGATCCGGCGAAAGGAGGCTACGACGAGAACATCCTGAAAGCTGGAATTGCACTGCGAGCGGCGCGCGCAACGGCTGCTTGCCGGAGAGCGCTGGAGCAGGGATTCACCACACTGCGCGATGTGGAAACGGAAGGGGCGGGATACGGAGACGTCGAAATCAAGCAGGCGATTGAAGAACGGACGATCCCTGGGCCGCGGCTTTTCTGCGCGACGCGCGCGATTTCCACTACGGGCGGCTACAACCTGGAAGGCTACGCGCCGGAACTGGACATGCCGAAAGGGGCCCAGCTCGTGGATGGTCCTGTGGAAGCGCGCAAAGCGGCGCGGCAGCAATTGGAGCATGGAGCGGACTGGATCAAGGTGTACATGACGCACAGGTCTTGGGTGGATAAAGAGGGAAGGCTTGTTTCCCAGCCAACGCTGACGGTGGAAGAGTTAAAAGCCATCGTCGACGAAGCTCACGGTTGGACCAAGAAAGTAGCATGCCATGCGTATAACGGAATTGGTTTGCAGCGCGGCCTCGACGGCGGATGCGATTCAATCGAACACGGGCTGGAAATGACCGACGCGCAAATCGAGCAGATGAAACGGCAGGGCACGTGGTATTGCCCGACGCTTTCGCCGTATTACGAAGACTGGGCGCCCGCGGATACTCCGGCTGGAAAACGCGATCGCGCGCGAGCCGCAGTGCACGAAGATACCTTCAAGAGGGCGCTTAAAGCCCGCTTGAAGATCGTGTTTGGAACCGACATCGGCGGGATGCCGTGGACTGAGCCGATCGCGCAAGAATTCAACCGTATGGTGGAAATGGGAATGACACCAATGGATGCGATTCAGTCGGCCACTTCGCGGCCCGCCGAAATGCTAAACATGAAAGGAGAAATCGGCGTGCTGGCTACAGGGGCATACGCAGAGGTCATCGCGGTTTCCGGCGATCCGATTAAGTCCATCGGTGAGCTGGAGCACGTCAAATTTGTGATGCACAACGGGTCGGTGTTCAAGAATGAGCTGACGAAGTAGAACCAAGAAGGGGGAAACAATGGCCGAACAGAATTTCAAGAATCATGGAAGGTTTGTTCCCTTGTACCATTTTTTTGCGTTGCCAGTGCTTATCATCCACTTTGGCGTTCAGGTGTATTATTGGATTAAATTCGGGTTCGTTTCGATCCACTTCTGGCCCGTGTTGGTGGCGGCCGCGATGTTCTTGGGCGTGCTCTATGCAAGACTGTTTGCACTGAGCGTGCAGGACCGCTTGATCCGGCTGGAAGAACGGGTGCGCTACGAGCGGGTGTTGCCGGAAGAATTGCGCTGGCGCGCCGATGAGCTGACGGTGAACCAATTTGTTTCTTTGCGGTTTGCCAGCGACGATGAATTGCCCGCGCTCATGCGGAAAGTGCTGGACGAAAAGGTGACGAGCCGCAAAGCCATCAAGCAGCTCATCAAGAATTGGAGGCCGGATTATCTCCGGGCTTGAAACTCCAAAACTCCCGGGTTCAGATTTCTGCTTATCGAGAAACGGCTCTGACGG
>WNGL01009539.1_pt1 | contig 24508 bp, 19 predicted proteins | sample 5400591 | NCBI WGS metagenome assembly WNGL01 (sample SAMN13153377, study PRJNA577476) | soil metagenome | isolation source: 80 cm soil or saprolite under Garry oak tree replicate 1 | place: USA:California | collected 2016-06-15 | reverse complement strand
TCAAAGGGGCGCGGGTCGATCGTAAACAGCATGTCGTTCTTCTTGACGTCGGCGCCATCAGTGAAATGAATCTTGATAATGCGCCCAGAAACCTGAGACTGAATCGAAACCACTTCGCGGGCGACGGTCTTGCCAATTGCGTCCAAGTAGGTTGGTACGTCTTGCGTCACCGCTGTGGCGACCGATACGGGCGCCGGAGGCCGTTCAAAACTCTGCTGGGCCTTGTTTGTGCAGCCAGTGAAGAAGATGGCCGATAATCCGGCGAAGTAAAGCACAATCCTAAAACGCGCTTCCCATCCTTGCTCAAATTTCATTGCCGTCTCTCTTTCAACTTAAATCGTCGAGTCGTAGACAGAATTATAATCTCCTGTTACTCGAATTACGCAAACCCCCGCCGATATTGACAGCTTACGTTTTCGCAAACTGTTTTGTTGCACGCGGATAGCCTAGCGCCGCCAGGAAGCATTCACTCTATGCCGGGCGTTGATTGCCAACGCGCTGATTTGCGCGCGCGCGGGCCTGCAACAGTACGCTCACAACACTTTCCCCATTTGTGTGCTTGTTACGATGCGATACAGACCGTCGTGATTCGGTACTCGCCAGCATACGCTGCTGTAACGAATAATTAGTCAGCTCGCGTGGAATCTCATTGACTTCACCCAGTTCCGTGACTATGGAAGCGAGTCACATCCGGTGGCCTGCATATTGCATGACATCTTCACGAATTCGCCGAGCAGTTGGAAGGAGGGCAATAAATGGACACGTCGACAATCATAGTTTTGGTTTTGGCTGTAGTTGTAGTTTTGGCGATTGCAGCCGCGATCTGGTTCTACATGCTAAAGCAACGAACAAAGCAGCTGCGCTCAAAGTTCGGTGCTGAGTACAATCGAGCCGTTCGCGCCGAAGGAGACATGAAACAGGCTGAGCAAGTCTTGCAGGAGCGACAAAAGCGGGTTGAAAAATTGAATATCAGACCCCTAAGCACCGAAGAGCGAGATAACTTTGCACAAGCCTGGGAACAAGAACAGGCGCATTTTGTGGATGAGCCCGCAATTGCGTTGGACAATGCAGACCGTTTGGTCAAAGAGGTGATGAATGTCCGTGGCTATCCGGTCGACGATTTCGAGCAGCGCGTCGCGGACGTTTCGGTGGATCATCCGGCTGTAGTTCAGAATTATCGAATCGCACATGCCATCGCGGTTCGAGGCCAACGCGAAGAAGTAAGCACGGAGGAACTCAGAGAAGCCATGATTCACTATCGGGCGCTGTTCGCCGATCTGCTTCACGATGGTGGAATTCAGCCGATAAGGCAAGTGATGGTCGATGACCGTGCGAAAGCGAGGAGTGCAGGACGATGAATGATCCGCAAGAGGAAACACGAGAAGAACTGATCGATGATCAAAAGCAGGAAGTAGTGCGCAGTCACGACGAAGCTGGCCAGCCGCTAACAACAAAGGATGTGGCCACAGGTGTGGCCGCAAAGCGTGCTCGGGAAGATTCCGGTGTTACGACTGATTCGCAGGGCGTCGAGCCGCGTGAGGCCAGTGGCGTTGAACCTTCGGAACCGCAACCTCAAACTGCTTCGCCACTGTTTGATAACAGCGAGACCGAGAAGTTTCGCTCGCATTGGAGCGCAATTCAGTCGCAATTTGTCGACGAGCCCCGCAAGTCGGTAGAGCGGGCTGACGAGTTGGTTGCGGCGACGATGAAGCGTCTGGCTGAAATTTTCTCCGACGAACGAGAGAAGCTGGAAAGAGAATGGGATCGTGGCGAAGACATCTCCACCGAAGACCTGCGAATAGCCTTGCAAAGATACCGCTCGTTTTTCGACCGGTTGCTTTCGGTTTAGCTGTTTGTTTCATAACGGGTTAGGCTCGCAAAGCCCAACGCCGCCAGGTCCGCCGTGATTTCATTCAGGATTGCGGGATCATCGATAGTTGGTGGGATGCGATAGTCAACGCCGTCGGCGATCTTTTTAATGGTACCGCGGACGATCTTGCCGGATCGGGTTTTGGGCAAACGCTTTACGACCGCAGCGACTTTGAAGCAGGCTATGGGGCCAATCTCGTGACGGACAAGTTGCACCAGCTCGGCCACAATGTCTTTGTGAGGACGGTCGACGCCGGCCTTTAAACAGACCAGACCCAAAGGCACTTCGCCTTTAATCTCATCGGACACTCCGACGACGGCGCATTCGGCAACGTCGGGGTGGGAGGCGAGCACTTCTTCTATGCCGCCCGTTGACAAACGATGTCCGGCAACGTTGATGATGTCGTCGGTGCGACTCATGATCCAGATGTAGTCATCTTCGTCGATGAAACCCGCGTCGGCCGTCTGGTAGTAGCCGGGATATTCCGTCAGATAAGACTTCTGAAAACCCTCGTCGTTGTTCCATAGAGTGGGTAAGCATCCAGGCGGCAAAGGAAGTCGTATCACGATGTTTCCGATCTGGCCCTTTCTTACCTCAACCCCGCTGTCGTCCAACGCGCGCACGTCATAGCCAGGCACTGCTTTCGTGCATGAGCCTGGCTTTATTGGCAATGCGCCGAGGCCGACGCAGTTTGCGCCGACGGGCCAGCCGGTTTCGGTCTGCCACCAGTGATCAATGACGGGAACATTGAGTATATTCTCGGCCCAACGAAGCGTGTCTGGGTCGCAGCGCTCGCCGGCGAGAAAAAGCGTGCGCAGAGAACGAAGATCACAGTGACGGATGTATTCGCCGTTTGCGTCTTCGCGTTTGACGGCGCGAAAGGCGGTCGGCGCCGTAAAGAACGCGCAGACGCGATGCTGGGAAATCACGCGCCAGAAAGCTCCCGGATCGGGAGTGCCCACGGGCTTGCCTTCGTACAGCACGGTCGTGTTGCCGTTGAAGAGTGGACCATAAACTATGTAGGAGTGACCGACGGCCCAGCCCAAATCCGAAGCCGCCCAAAAGACCTCGCCCGGCTCGACACCATAGACGTTCTTCATACTCCACTTCAGCGCCACCAGATGTCCGCCGTTATCGCGCACAACGCCTTTGGGGATTCCCGTCGTGCCCGAGGTGTAAAGGATGTAAAGCGGATCCGTCGCGGCAACCGGCACGCAATCAACCGGCTTTGCGTGCTTTAGAAGTTCAGCCCAATCGAGATCGCAGCCTTCGACCATCGAAGCCTTAGCCTGCGGCCGTTGGAGAACGATGCACGCTGTGGGTTTCACTCTTGCGGTCTCGATGGCTTCGTCCAGGAGCGGCTTGTATGCAACGACTCGATCCACCTCGATGCCGCAAGAGGCGGAGAGGATTACCTTCGGCTGCGCATCGTCGATGCGCGTGGCCAGCTCGTGCGCGGCAAAGCCGCCGAACACTACCGAATGAACGGCGCCAATGCGCGCGCAGGCCAGCATGGCGATCACCGTCTCGGGCACCATCGGCATGTAGATGATGACGCGATCGCCCTTCACGACTCCCTGGGCTGCCAAGACGCCGGCGAGATGGGCGACTTCATTCAGCAACTCGCGGTAGGTGAAAGTCTTGATGGTCGCAGTGACGGGACTGTCGTAGATGAGCGCGGGCTGATCGCCGTGGCCTTGCTCGACGTGGACATCCAGTGCGTTGTAGCAAGTATTTACGACACCGCCGGTGAACCAACGATAGAAGGGCGGATGTGAGTCATCGAGTACGTTGTCCCATTTCCTATACCAGTGGACTGCCTCTGCGGCTTCGGCCCAGAAGGCTTCGGGATCTCGCTGCCAGTGGGCGTACACTTCATCGTAGGTGCTCGCCATGTTTTTTCTCAAAACAAGCGTTAACGGGCTAAAGCCTCCGCTCTTCGCCGGGATGGTAGGCGGCTTCCAGGTTGGCGCGAATCTCGTTTAGGGTGAACCAGGCGGGTTTGAATTCTCCGCGCGCGTACAAGGCCGCCTGGTCCATATAGTGCCGGCTCTCTGGGTGACCACTGGCGCCGAATACATGGACCGAAAGGGCGCGCACCCGCGGCCCAAACTCCACCACGCTGATGTAGGTCCCGCCGGCCACTCCATAAAAACGTTTCTGGCCCGGCGCGGGGCCCGCATAAAACGTATAGACGGCGCCATCGCCGCCGTTGACTCCAGGGATAGCCAGGCTGGGCCGCTCATCCAGAAACGCTTCGCCCTTACTCTCATCCGGGCGCTGGAGCCGGTTGATTTCGCCCCAGCCGACGCGCCAGGTGCCGAAGCGCTCCGTGAGTGTGTCGAGTACTTCCGACAGAGCTGCCACACGTCTTTCCGCTGTGACTGCTGTTGGCGCTCCTCTGGCGGAAAGCCGTCCTCGCCACATACTAAACAGTGTCATCGCGATGGAATCCGACGTGCTGCGATGATCCCAGCGCGCAAGTTCATCGTAGGCTTCGCGCAAACGCGCCGCTTGAACGGTGCTCGTGCCCTGGCCAATCGTTGCATCGGGCCGGATGTCCGCACTGTCAGGGATAACGCGCTTTTTGAGTTCGGCAAGGAATTGTGGCAACCGCTCGTCCGCACCGATCACATGGGTATCAAAAGCCTTGCGAGTCCACTCTTCAAAAGTGAAAGTCGGTGTCGTCGAGAGAATGCGTCGCGCGATGCGGCCACGAGGATTGTCGCCTTCCTGGACCATGTATTTTGGATAACTCGCGGCCTGGGGATTACCTTCCGAGGTCAGCAGGAACGGCGTGGTGTTGCAGTTTTGCATCCAGCCCGTTTTCGGATTCGTTAACTGCGGCAGCTCCGCCATCGTGTGATAGCCCTGCCATTCGGTAGCCGGATCACTCCCGTCAACTACTTTCGTCCAATCAAACCTGGGGTCGCGGCGCGGTATGGCGGCATTATAGAGGTAAAAAGTGTTGCCGCGGCGATCGGCATACATGACGTTGCCGAATAGCATATTAAGCGGCGATAGCGCTCTCTTGAACTCGGCAAGAGATTTGGCCCTGGTCATCTCATACCACTCTTTGAGCCAACCGTCGCCATCGAACTTGGCCATACGAATCGCCAACAGCTTGCCGTCGCGCGCTGACAAGACTGGACCATGATGAGTTTTGAGCATCTTGAAGCGACGAACCTCTATGCCGGCGCCGGCCCTGACGCCGATCTCTTCGGTGTGCTCGGTGGCGAGCCGATAGCCACTGCCGTAGCGGTAAGCGAGTGGGCGTGCTGGATCATCGAAGGTTTCGGCGTATACGTCCTCTTCGTCGGCGGCGTTGTCGGTGCTCACCCAACCCAGGTCATCATTGTGTCCGCAATAGGGAAATGGAAATCCAAAACGGGTGTAGCCCGTAAAGTCCCAGCCTTCATCGCTGTGCACGTGACCCTCATAGACTTGTCCCGACCCGAAGAACGGGAGGTGGGGATTGATCAGCAGCATAGCGTTACCCGTCTTGCTTTTCGATGGCCCAATGACCCACCCATTCGACCCCACGTTTGCGTTCAGCCCTCGTTCGTCGCGGGCTGTTTGCAATTTGCTCGACGACAGGATCGGGTCTCGCGCATATCCGTTCTGATAGTAGTTGTAGCGGATGAAGGCGAGCGTGAACCACGGCTCCATGTGAACAAGGATTCGAGGATGCACCTCCGAATGGTGGGCCAGGTAGTAATTGAGGCCGGCGGCGAAAGCGTCGCAAAGGGAACGCGTTCGCGGATCTAGCCGTTGATACTCTTCTCGTGCCAGACGCGGGATTTCAAGCGCGTGGTTCAATCGATCCTCATCGAGCGTCTTCTCGCCATATAATTCGGATGCTCGACCCAGCGCCAAAATGAAATTCTCCTCGATCCGCCAAAAGTTGTCTTCAGCTTGCGCGTAGGCAAAACCGAACACGGCGCCGGCATCGGTCCGTCCAAAGACGTGAGGCACGCCATACGCATCACGGTATATAGTTACTGAATTAGCGAGCTGCGAGTCATCAAGAGGCGCCGATCCCAGGCCAGCTGTTAGCGCGGCACGAACAACGCCAGTCGTGGCAAGTGGTCGGGCGCCTGTAACAAACGCGCAAAGCAATAGGATTAAAGCCAGTCTGGTTTTATTCATCAGCACCTCGGGAAGATCGGAAGGTACATCTTACTCAGCCTGACGTGAACGGTAAATCACAAATCAGTTAGCCCGGACGCGGCCCTCTAATTCGGAGTCCAGATTCGGAGTCTAGCGTTTCTCTTGCGGGCAGCGCACGCGCAAAGCTTTCGGAACAACCTGGAATGTCGCCGGCAGATAGCCAGGAAGTTCGCCATCGACTTCGATAGCCACCTGCGTGTTCTTGTTCGCCGGGCGCGCCACGATCTTCTTCGCCAATGCACGGTGCACGTCGTCCAGACGGAGATGCATGCCCATGTAAATGCGCGGCGCGTTGGTGAGAATCCTCAAAGCGCCCAGATCGCCGATTGTGATCACGTCCAACTGGCCGTCGGTTAACTTTGCGCCGGGTGCGATCTTCATTCCGCCGCCAAAATAGCGCGCATTGGCGATACACACATTGGCTATCGTTAGATGTTGTTCGGTCCTGTCATCGAGTTGGATGACTACTCTGGTCTTTGGCGAAGACATTGCTGTTCGCACCATCGACGCGCCGTAAGCGATGCGGCCTTTCAGCCATTTCGGCGCGTTTGAGGGCAGCCAGTCCGGGCCGCCCTCTCGCACACGATCAATCACCGCAGGGCTCATGCCAAATGATGCCATGCCGAGCAAGTATCTCGTGTCCTGCGCGCCTTCGTGATTGATGAAAGTCACGCGGCCAACATCGATCGCGCGTGTTTTTCCCTCGCGCAGAGTCTTTGCCGCATCGCGCGTACGTACCGGAATGCCCAGCGTGCGACGAAAGTCACCACCGGTGCCGCGTGGCAGTATTCCGAGTTCGGCATCTTTACCGGAATGCAGAATTCCGTTTGCCACTTCCGAGATTGTGCCGTCGCCACCGCAGGCGATGATCAACTTTGCGCCTTTGCGTGCAGCTTCGGCAGCCAGCGTAGTTCCGTCACCAGCCTTTGCGGTGAAAGCGGTTGTAAACGAGCCAAAATGCGCCCGCAGGTCGCTGGCAATCCTGGGCCACGCGTCGCGGGTTGCGCCGCCGGCGGATTCAGCGTTGACGATGACTAAAGGCAGTGACATGTAATTAGTAGGGGCGGACCTGCGTGTCCGCCCTATTTGGGCGCCAACATGAACGCGAGGGCGAACACACAGGTTCGCCCCTACGGTTTTTCATACAGCTTTCGATCCTGCTCACCAAGCTCGGCGATCTTGCTCATAACGAAATCGCCAATCTCTTTGTACGTTCTAATGCGGTCTGGCTTTGCCAACTGCTCGACGAGATCGAGTTGTGGACCAAAATGGATGCGAATGTGTTCACCGCCGGTCCAGTTACCCAGGACCTGCTTGGGAAGGTTATTGCCCAGTCCGGCGATGAAAACTGGTATTACTTGTGGCGATGCATCCTTGATCAGTTTACCCACCCCGGGTTGCCCGGGCAGATACGAATAGGGATCGGCACTCTTGTTGCGCGTGCCTTCGGGATGAAAACCGATCACGTTGCCCGCGCCGTTGCGACACAACTCAGCGAGCAGACGCATGGAATACTTGTCAAACGCGCGCTTCTCGGGAATCGGGTTTTCTCCCGACGCAAAAAAGGGAGGATACATCGACCACCAGCCCATGATCAGATTAACGAAGAGTCCCGCAAACGATTGATAGAAGAACCGCCCACGCACCGGAAAGAAGAGTCGCTTCCGCCACTTTGTATTACGGAAGAGCGCCGTTGATACCGTATACATGTCAAAGAACGAGCGATGATTGGCAACCAGCAGAATCGGCTTGGTCCGATCCGCATCCTCGATATGCTCAAGACCATAAACGTTCATGAGGTTGTAGGTAGAGATGTGAATCCATCCCGCGCCAAAAACCCTCTGGCACCAAGTCCAGAAGCGCTTCCAACGGCCCTGGTTCATGCGGCGGACCAGCCGGAAGGCAAAGCGCTCAAACGGAGATAAAACATCGATCTCTTCGGGAGTGGGGTCAGCGAGCGGTGTCGCTGCTCCGCCGATCTCGGATGGGAAGCTGGAAAGCGTTTGGATTTGATCGCGCAACTTACGACTGCGGCTTTGCCGCCGCACAGTGCGGAAAGCCTGTGGCTTTCCGTGTGGTATTAATTCAGAAAGAGGCTGTGCCTCTGAGGGAGGCGCAGCCTCCTAAACATAGATGATGTGTGGTGGAGAGGCTCAGCCTTTCCACACTGGGCGGCGGCAAAGCCGCAAAACATACCAAATTCATAATTGACAATGCCATCAAAAATGTTACTCAATCGAAAAGTACTTCGCTTCCGGATGATGGACGATGATCGCCGAGGTTGACTGTTCGGGATCGAGTTGAAATTCTTCCGTTAGTTCAACGTCGATGCGCGCCGGATCGAGGAGCTCGAATAGTTTCGCCTGGTCTTCGAGGCTCGGACATGCCGGATAGCCAAAGCTGTAGCGCGAGCCCTGATAGTTTTGGTGAAAGAGTTTGGTCAATTCCTTTGCATCGTTTCCGGCGATGCCCAGCTCTTCGCGGATGCGTTTGTGCCAGAACTCCGCGAGCGCCTCGGCGCTCTCCACGCTCAAGCCGTGAAAATAGAGATAGTCTGCGTAGTTGTCTGACTTGAAAAGTTCCTGCGCATATTGACTCGCGCGTCGGCCCATCGTTACAAGATGAAATGCGACTATGTCAATCTTGCCAGAATCCATTGACCGAAAGAAATCCGCGAGACAAAGGCGCTTGCCTCCGGGCTGACGCGGAAACGTGAAGCGGGTACGCTCAGTTGTCTTATCATCGTGGTAGATGACGAGATCATTCCCTTCTGACCGGCAAGGAAAGTATCCATAGACCACGCGCGGAACGAGAAGCTGCTCACGTTTGGAACGTTCTTTCAGCTCTTCATAGACTGGCCGCACCATTTCGCGGACGAGCATCTGGTATTCGTCCGCGGGTTTTCTACCCTGCTTGAATTGCCACTGACCCTTGAACAGCGCAGTTTCATTAACGAAAGCGAACACTTCGTCGAGCGATACATCTTCGACCACGCGCGATCCGTAAAACGGCGCTTCAGGTATCGGCACCTCCGCGCTCACGTCGGATCGCTTAGTGTGTGTTGTGTCGCCGGTAGTTTTGGCAACCGCGCGCGGCTTTAGAGATTTGTGAATGCCCAGCTTGGCCTCTTCGCCAACTAAGTCCTCTGCATCCTCACCGGTCGCTGTAACTGCCGCTACGGCCTTCAGGGTTTCTCCGCTCAATTCTTCGCGGCCATTGCCACCGGTGAGTTTGTCCATCGTGTGCAGGCCCGCAAACGCATCGCGCGCGTAGAAGAGCCGGCCCTTGTAGAGCGACTTCAAGTCGTCCTCGACATAACGGCGCGTCAGGGCAGCACCGCCGAGAACGACCGGCACGTTGATGCCGCGCTCGTTCATCACCTCGAGATTCTCTTTCATGATGAGCGTCGATTTCACCAGCAGGCCGCTCATGCCGATCGCGTCCGCCTGATGCTCCTCAGAGGCCTTGAGAATGTTGTCAATCGGCTGCTTGATGCCGAGATTTACGACTTTGTAGCCATTGTTCGTCAGAATTATATCGACCAGGTTCTTGCCGATGTCGTGCACGTCACCCTTGACGGTAGCGAGCACCATGGTGCCTTTGGCCGTTGCACCGCCCTTCTTTTCCATGAAAGGTTCGAGGAAACGCACCGCGGCTTTCATCGCTTCGGCTGATTGCAAAACAAACGGCAATTGCATCTGCCCGCTGCCAAAGAGATCGCCGACCACTTTCATGCCTTCAAGCAGGATGTTGTTGATGATATCGAGCGCCGGGTAACTCTCAAGCGCGGTCTTCAACTCGTCTTCAAGGCCAATCTTTTCGCCGTCGATGATGTGGTTCTTGAGACGCTCTTCAACCGTCTCGCCCTTGCTGGCTTTCTGCGCGCTCTTCGCTTTCACTCCTTCAAAGAGCTTTGTGAATTCGGTAAGCGGATCGTAGGTGCAAACGTCACCCTTAAACCGGCGCTGGTCATAAATCAACTCGCGCGCAACTCTCAACTCTTGTTCGCCGATGCGATTCAACGGTTCGATCTTGCTGGCGTTTACAATCGCGGCATCGAGACCTGCTTCTACTGCATCGTGAAGGAAGACAGAGTTGAGCACCACACGCGACGCAGGATTCAGGCCGAACGAGATGTTCGAAACCCCCAGAATCGTGAAGCAGCCCGGCAGTTCAGCCTTGATTTGCTTGATGCCTTCGATAGTTTCGAGGGCATTGCGGCGGTCTTCTTCGATGCCGGTGGAGATCGGTAGTGCCAGCGAATCGAAAAAAATGTCCGACGCGGGCAAGCCCAGTTCCGAAGTCGCCTGTTCATAGGCGCGCTTAGCTATCTTCAGTTTTCCTTCGCGCGTGCGGGCCATGCCCTCTTCGTCGATCGTGCCGATGACCACGCTGGCGCCGTAATACTTCGCGAGCTCGATCACTTTGATAAATCGCGGCACGCCGTCTTCATAGTTGGTCGAATTCAGAATGCATTTGCCGCCCGCGTGTTGCAGCCCGGCTTCCATCTTCTGCCATTCGGTGGAATCGAACATCAGCGGAAGCTTGATGTTGGTCACCAGACGAGAGGCCAGCTCGTGCATATCACGCTCGCCGTCGCGGCCAACAAAATCGACGTTCACGTCCAGCACGTGTGCGCCTTCGCGCTCCTGGTCCTTCGCCAGCGAAACGAGGCCATCCCAGTCTTCAGCATTCAACAGGTCCCGCATTTTCTTTGAGCCGCTGGCGTTGACGCGCTCGCCAACAATAAGGAACGACGCGTCTTGCACGTAGGGCTGTTGGAAGTAGATGGACGACGCAGCCGGAATTAGTTTGGCCCCGTGCGGCCTCGGCGTTATGTTCTGCATTGCTTCGACGACCAGCTTCAAGTGCGCAGGCGTCGTGCCGCAACAACCCCCCACGACGTTGACGCCCAAGTCCCTGGCGAAGTGAACGACTTGCGCCGTGAAAGTTTCGGGCGTCTCGTCGTAGTGCATCTTGCCCTCTTTGACTGAAGGCAAACCGGCATTCGGAAGCACCGAGACAGGCAGCGGCGCATTCTCGCAAAGGTAACGAATACTCTGAAATGATCAAAAATCGCCGCGAGCGCCGCTTTTGTTTGCAGCAAGTCCTGGCAGGTCTCGACAATCAGAAGATCGACACCGCCGTCGATCAAGCCGCGCACCTGTTCACGATAGGCCGCGCGGAGGTCAACAAAGGAGATGTGACCAAGCGTCGGCAGTTTGCGCCCGGGCCCCATCGAGCCGGCCACCCAACGCGGCTTCTCTTGCGTTGAATAGTCCCCGGCAATTCGTTTTGCCAGGCGTGCGGCTTTGACATTCATGTCGTAGGCCTGATCCCCGATCCCGTACTCGCTGAAATCAACAGGTGTGCCGTTGAACGAGTTGGTCTCAATCACATCGCACCCGACGTCGAGAAACCCGGCGTGCACTTTTTCGACCGCGTCGGGTCGCGTGATTAGCAGATGTTCGTTACAGCCCTCGAACCGCAGACCGCCAAAGTCGTCCAACGTTAAGTTCTGCACTTGCAGATTCGTACCCATCGCGCCGTCAAAGACGACGATGCGGTCTCTTAGAGTGTCGACAAAAGTTTTCATCAAGAACACATCCGGAATCGAGAAACAACTAAAGCCCCGCGCTGAAACAACGCGGGGCTTTTCATCAAACCTGGTTAAGAAAGCGTGCCGAGCTGTTTAGCGGATTATTTTACGTGGCCGCAAGTCGCCTTAACTCACCACGTTTGTCGAAGGTTATTGAAACATCGCTTGCGCTAAGTGTCAAGATAAAGCAGTATGTAGGGGCAATCGGCTCATGCGACGCGCCATCTATCCAGGCTCTTTCGACCCGGTGACCAACGGCCACCTCGACATCATTGAGCGAGGCTGCAAGCTCTTTGATGAAATCATCATCGCCATTCTGGTGAATCCGGAAAAGACGCCGTTCTTTACGATCGAAGAGCGCCAGGAGATGCTCGCCCAAGTCCTCGAAGAGATTGAGCACGGTTCGTGCCGGCTTCGCGTCGATTCGTTCGAGGGGCTGCTCGTCCAATATGCGGTGGCCCGGCAGGCCCACGCGATTGTTCGCGGCATCCGCGCGATTTCCGATTACGAGTACGAGCTGCAGATGGCCCTGATGAACCGGATGCAGGCGGCTGATGCGTTGCGGACGGCGGGCGCGAATGTAGTCGACTTTGGCGCCGGTGAACCGGATTTCGACACGCCTGAAAACATCAAACGCGCCGCCGCGGAAGCGATGCGTGCGGGCAAGACGAAATACACGCCAACGGCGGGGACGCGTGAGCTGCAGGAAGCGATTATCGATTTTTACGCGCGCGAATTTGGCGCACACTACCAGCGCACAGAGGTCATGGCGACATCGGGTGGCAAGCAAGCGCTCTTCAACGCAATAGTTTCACTGATTAATCCGGGCGACGAAGTCTTGATTCCCAAGCCTTACTGGGTGACGTTTCCCGAGATAGTAGTATTCGCTGGTGGCACTCCGGTATTCATCGAAACCGAAGAGACGGGGTTCCTGTTGACGCTTGAAATGATCGAGCGCGCAATCACACCGCGCACCAAAGCAATCCTCCTGAACTCGCCCTGTAATCCTTCCGGGCGCGTAATTCCGCCAGCAGAGTTCAAACGGATCATGGAACTGCTGAGCGACCGCGGCATCTACGCAGTTTCTGACGAATGCTACTTGCGCTTTGTCTATCCTCCGGGGCAGGTATTTAGCGCCGCGGGTTTGCCTGCGGAGCTGCGCACGCAGTTGTGCGTCGCCGGATCGTTTTCCAAGACTTACGCGATGACGGGTTGGCGTATGGGCTATTCGCTGGCTTCAGCCGAGTGGACGCGGGCCATGCTGATGGTGCAGAGCCATTCCACCAGCAACCCTACTTCAATTGCGCAGTGGGCAGCTACGGAAGCGCTTCGAGGTCCGCAAGAATCGGTTGCTACAATGCTCGACGAATACACCGCCAGGCGCGCCTGGCTGCTCGAGGCTTTGCGAGAGATTCCCGGAATCACTTGCAATGAACCTGAGGGTGCGTTTTATGCTTTCCCAAATGTGCGCGGCTGTTTACGGGGCCAGATCAAAACGTCAGATGAATTTGCCCGAGCGCTGTTAGACGAGGAGCAAACCGTGGTGACCGATGGCGCGGGTTTTGGCAGTGAAGGCTATATCCGAATCTCTTACGCCACGTCGATGGCCCAGTTGAAAGAAGGCGTCCAGCGTATCAGGCGATTCGTTGAGCGGTCGATCTAGAGCAGTAGTTCCATCACGGCATAAAAACGAGCGGCGCCGGTTTTGCAACTGACGCCGCGTTCGTTTATACCGAGTTTATCCGCTCTTAATACAGATTGAAGTTGTATTCCAGGTGCATGTACATCGAGACTGCATGCCCGTCTTTCATTGCCGGAATGAATCTGATCTGACGGGCCGCCGCAATCGCTTTCTCTGTCAACCCGTCAGGCAGTTCCTTAATTGCGCGAATCTGGGTCACCTGTCCTCCCGAAGTAAAGATCACGCTCAAAACAACGGTGCCAGTAATCTGATTCTTTCGCGCGGATTCGGTGTACGTCGGCTCGGGCTTTTCCAGCACGCGCGCTTTTTGTGTGACATCCCTACCGTTGAAGACACGATTGTAATCGGTCCCACCTCCACCGCCGCCTGGGCCACCGCCACCTTCATTCCTGTCTCCGCCGCCGGTGTTACCGCCACGGCCTGGACCATATCCGCCGCCTTGACCCGGCCCGACGCCGCCACCGGTTCCTGTGCCGATGCCGTTACCTGTGCCTGGACCTGACGAGGTATCTTTGCTCTTTGACTTTGGATCGCCGTAAGGAAGATTGCGCGGGTCGGGCGGGAACAACTTCGGATCCGCATCCAGGCTTGCTGCTACCGGCAACACCGGATTCTTAATCACAGGCGGATGAGGATCCGGCGCAACGACTTGAGGTATACGAAGATCTGCTTGAGGGTCATTGTCGCGCGATTCACTCTGGGCATTTCCGCGTGGGATTAGACCTAAGAGAAGTATCCCCCCCACCAGCACAAGGAATACTCCAAACGCAGCCACGATGCCCGCGACCGCCGGCTTGGCATCTGACGATTGAGCGCCTAGCCAGGTTGCGAGTATGCCTATGAGGGCGCAGACGGCGGCGACCGCAAAAATCGCCAGCGCCAGACGCGGAGCCCAGGGTGATTGTGTGCGATCCATTAAAGTAACGCCGCCCACCAGGGCCACCATCGCTAACACCGCGCCCAACAACGCGATAGTCACATTGCGGTTAGCAAAGACGCGCCCGGCCATTTGCCCATAGCCCTGCGCCGACCGCTTAATAAAGCCAATCGGATCGCGTTTGAACTCGGGCCACGTCAGCTCGTACTGGTGCGCGACGTCCTTTAATTCGTGAGCCAGGCGACGCGCCAGACCAACATCGTCCATAATCGTCAGATGGTATTCGCCACGCGGCACCACAGCCGACGAAGCAGCGGCACCCGCGAAAGCCGGTTCGCCACGAAACATAGGCTCTGGCTCGTTAGTTGGATCCGCCGCGCCGTTGTCAGGGATTGCGGTTATGACAGACTCTTCATGTTGCGCGACCACTGGGCTCAGTGGTGTGCCATCAACGGGACAGAAACTGAATTTGTCCGCGAACTCGTCCTGACAGGTAGAACAAAACTTCATCGTTACAACCTCATAATTTCCTTGCGGAAGCAGTATTGAATTTCCTGGAGCGATTGTCGCGCTTATCTGCCTGAGATAACTCGAGGCGACCCGCTTGTCGAGCGACCTGGAAGGCTCGGGCACCTGCCAGCGGTCCAGCAACTCTCTAAGCTCATCTTCCGATACGAACTGCTCCTGTGGCTCATTATTGCTCATTTCAAGCCTTCTCCAAAGTAACAAAGTCCGGGTTACTATTCAAATATGGCGCGAGCGAATTCCTTAGCCGCTCGCGGGCCCGATGCAACCGCGACTTAACGACGCCAACATCGGTTCCCACAACGGTGGCAATCTCGCTCAATGGCAACTCTTCATACTCAAAGAGGACTAACGCCTCACGCTGCAACGGCGGCAGGTTCGATACCGCCTCTCGCACCTTTGCAGTCAACTCTTCATCGAGCAGTCTGCGGAGGGGCTCTTGTCTCCTGGGAATTGGCGGCTCCTCGATCAGATCGTCAAGGGCTGCTTCCCGGCCAGAATTGCGAAACTGTTTCATCGCCAGGTTTCTTGCGGCCGAGTAGAGATAAGTCCGCAACGAAGCACGTGCGGGGTTAAAATTCTCAGGCTTCTTAATTAAGCTTAAGAAACAATCGTGCGTAATATCTTCAGCCATTTCGACAGATCCTAAAAGCCGATACAAGAACCGAAAGATCGAATTCCGATGGCGCTCATACAGAAGGAGAAAAGCTGCTTGATCGCCGCCTCCTGCCCTTGCAAGCAAAAGTTCGTCTGTGATCCTATCTGGCAAACAAGCACTCGATCCTGTAGGACTCGCTCCTACCAGTATTACCGCCAAACAGCTAAAAGATACGGCGTTCCACTTGACTTTTTTCTATTACCGCGGCCTGAGGCGATTAAATACTGCACCCAGCCTCGGATTATACTACCGTTTAGTTTTCATTAGGCAGACAGATTGCCGGCAGCCGCCTCGTCCTCGAATCGTACGGTTGGATGCAGGTAAGGCGCAAACGGTTGACGAGCTAATGTCCCGCATCTAAGATGTTTTTGTTCCCTTTTCCCTTTGATTCGCGGCAGGATTCATCAACCTTCGAGGCGCAGTCGCTGCCGTTTGCCGGATAAAGGATTCTATGAACACAGTCAACGCCCTCCGTCGCACGGCCAGAAATGCATTCACTGTTGCCCTGGTCTGCCTGGTGGCGGGCCTGCACACGCCCGCCGCTTTCGCCCAGACGTCCGAGCCGCACCGCGACCAGTTGTTGAATGGTTTGCGTATCCTGCTCTGGTCACGCCCAGGCGACCAAAACGTTCTGCTGAAGCTGCGCATACATAGCGGCGCTGCTTTTGATATGGCAGGGAAGGCCGGTACGATGGCTTTACTGGGAGACGCGCTTTTCCCCGATGCGGCAACGCACGAGTATTTCACTGAAGAAATGGGCGGACGACTGAACGTCGAGACCAACTACGACTCAATCGATATCACCTTACAAGGTCGCGCGAACGAATACGACCGCATCGTTGACATCCTGCGCGGCGCGCTTGTGACCACACAGCTGACGCCACAGAACGTTGCTAAGCTGCGCGAGGCGAGAATAAAAGCCCTGAGCGATACGAAACATACAGCGGCAGATGTCGCCGACTGGTCGCTTGCCGCTCGATTGTTTGGAAGTTTCCCTTACGCGCATCCGGTTGGCGGGACCGCCGAAAGCCTTGGGCGTGTTGAACGCGCCGATCTGATGCTCGCCCGCGATCGGTTTCTTAATCCTAATAATGCGACGCTCGTAATAGTTGGTGGCGTAGATCAACGCCGCGGCATGCGGGCACTAAGGCAGCTTTTGGGCGGGTGGCGGAAGAGTGAACAGATCGTACCGGCAACTTTCCGCCAGCCAGATCTACCCGACCCTCGAGTCCTGATCGTGAATTCTCCGGGACCGCAGTCTGCAGAAGTCCGGCTCGCCACGCGCGGCGTTGCGCGCTCAGATCGTGATTATTTTGCGGCGACTCTCCTGACTGTCGTTGCGCGCGATCGCTGGCAGAAGCTCGTTCCAGACTTGAACAAAGGGTCGTTTTTCGTGCGACAAGAGGCGCACTTCTTGCCCGGAGTTTTCGTGATGGGAGCGTCGGTCGATAATGCTTCCGCGGCGAAGACATTGGAAGCGGCTCGGAATGTTTTGCAGTCGCTTATTAGCTCTCCCGTTTTGGCGAATGAACTGGAGATGGCGAAGAGCGGCGCGCTGGCGGTCGTCAACTCGCGGCTTTCTAGAACTGATACGATGGCCGATGTTTGGTTGGACATCGACACCTACTCCCTGGCGTCGGTCGACGAACAGATGCGCGCCTCGAATGCCATATCGCTCGCTGATCTGCAACGGGTGGCGATCCGTCTCTTCCGCGAAGTGCCGACGGCCTCAGTTGTGGTCGGCAACGGCGATCAACTCAAGGCCGAGTTAGCTCCGACGCAAAAGATTGAAGTAATGGGAGAAGTTGCTGCGCCGAAGGCGCAAGAACAGACTTCGACAACAAACGCGGCGCCTCAAACAAGAAAGCGTACTCCTATTCTTGTTACACCGAAAAACCCGAACCCCCTCATAAAGAGCACGAAGCCACCGCCAAAACCTGACTAATCACAAATGTTTCGCAATGCGGCTGCAACCATACCTTAAATGGGCACTGATTTCTGCCGGCCGATGCTGGAGCTTGCGGCGCAGAAAGCGTCGAAGGTCAAGGCGGCGATTTCATTTGTCGAAGGCGATGCATTGAGTCTGCCATTCCGCGACGACTCCTTTAATAGGGTAGCCATCGCGTTTGGGCTGCGAAATTTTTCCAGCACGGATCGCGGACTAACAGAGTTGCTGCGAGTTTTGAAACCTGGCGGCAAAGCGGCAGTACTCGAGTTTTCAAGACCGATCGTGCCCGGGTTTCGCGCGGCGTTTCAGTTCTATTTCAGCACAGTGCTGCCGTGGCTGGGCGGCATCGTGAGTGGGTCGCGAAGCGCATACCAGTATCTGCCTGATTCGGTTTCGAGATTCCCGGATCAGAAACAGCTCGCAGCGCTGATGCGCACGATTGGGTTTGAGGAGGTTGAGTATAAGAATCTGACTGGAGGGATTGCGGCGCTACATCTCGGGAAGAAGCCGCAGCGACTGCAGCAAAGATTGGTTGCACGCAACGTGCAACCACCAAGCGTAGTCCGCGGGACTGGCTTTCAGTGACAGCGCGTGGTTGTCGGGGCTGCGTGAAGTCTTAGAAGCTGGTCCTTGCGGACTACAGCCTTTCTGGTAGAACCTTCGGCGCCAGACATCATTCGGAGAGTCCTTTCCAGGCCGGGGTTCCGGCTGCCATCGCAACTTAAGTCTGTGCTGCCGTCACCCGCCGCCGTGCTATTATTCGCACCGTTCCACGGAATGTAGTCATCCGGACTCGCACAGGTGCGCTCGACCACAAAGCACAAAACCCTCGGGGCGCTGCGCCGCGTCGCAATCCTTTTGCTCGTCGTTTGGACCGTTGTCTCGCTCGTGACGCTGCTGGTGGAACTCGTGCCTGGCGATCCGGCCGTCGCCGTTTTGGGCGAAGAGGCCACGCCCGAGCAATTCGCGCAGTTCCGGCAAAAGCACGGGCTCGATCGCCCGCCCTTCTTCTTCTCGTTTCCGCGGGACGCGGGCGGCAATAGACATTTCCAGTGGCACGGCCCGGACAATCGTTATACTGATTATTGGCGCGGCATTCTTCACGGCGATCTCGGACTTTCCTTTCGAAACGATCGCCCGATTGTCGATCTCATATTCGAACGTTACGCGGCCACCATCGAATTGGCGATTGCGGCGTTGCTGATCGCTGTGGCCATCGCGATTCCGCTTGGCGTCGTCGCGGGGACGAATCGAGGCACGTGGATTGACAACGCAGCTTCGGTTGCAGCGCTCCTCGGGATCAGCCTGCCCAGCTTCGTTATCGGTCCAATGTTGGTTTATGTGTTCGCGGTCAAACTCGGCTGGCTTGCTCCTTCTGGGCGGTTTGATTGGAGCGACATCATCCTGCCTTCGTTCACGCTTGGCGCCGCGCTTTCCGCCATTCTCACGCGCATGGTGCGTTCTTCAGTGATCGAAGAATTAAGCGAAGACTACGTGCGCACGGCCCGCGCGAAAGGCTTGAGCGAAAGAAAAGTCATTTACAAACATGTGCTGAAGAACGGATTGATTCCGGTGGTCACTATTCTCGGCCTGCAACTTGGGGTGCTGCTGGCCGGAGCAATCATTACTGAAAAGATTTTCGGCTGGCCGGGTCTTGGCTTGTTGCTGGTGGAAGATGGAATTGCCAAGCGCGATTACCGCGTCGTGCAGGGATGTGTCCTGGTTATCAGTGTGACCTACATCATCGCCAACACGCTGACTGACATGGTCTATCGTTGGCTCGATCCGCGAATTCGAGTGTCGTAGGAATTAAGCCACAGAGGCACGGAGACGCAGAGAAGGAAAACCAGAAAGCATTGGACCGAACGCAGGAACAATTTGGGCTTCAAGTGTGATGTCCGATTCCTTTTCAATCTTTCTCCGTGTCTCTGTGTCTCTGTGGCAGATCAAATGAATCGTCTTACCATCATCGGGTTGGTCATCGTGGCGGTACTCGTTATCGTTGCGATCTTTGCGCCCTGGATTGCCACGCATGATGTTGGCGCCACGGATCTTTCCCTACGCTATCTCTCACCGAATGCCCATCACTGGTTTGGGACTGATTCTACGGGTCGCGATATTTTTTCCCGGGTTGTTTTCGGGGCGCGCATTTCGCTCGAAGTGGGAATCACCGTCGTCACGGTCTCTGCCCTGGTCGGCACGGTTCTGGGCGCGTTGGCAGGCTATTACGGAGGCTGGATCGACCGGTTCATTTCCGGTTACGTGTTCAATGTTTTTCTCGCATTCCCTGGTTTGCTGCTGGCGATCGCGATGGTGGCCTTTCTTGGAGCGGGACTGAACCGATTGATCCTGGCGCTGTGTATCATCGGTTGGGTCGGATACGCGCGTTTGATTCGCGGCCAGGTGCTGAAAGTCCGTGAGTACGATTTCGTCCAGGCCGCACGCGCTCTCGGCGCGAGTGACAAGCGCATACTGCTGATTCATATTCTTCCCAACGCGATCCAGCCGTTGATTGTGCAGGCGAGTTTAGGAATGGCGGGCGCGGTGCTGGCAGAGGCGGCTCTTTCATTTCTCGGATTGGGTGTACCGCCGCCCGCGCCATCCTGGGGCGTGATGATTGAAGAGGCGCGCGATCTGTCAACGCTTCAGGCCGCACCGCACGCGTTGATTTTTCCAGGCATCGCGATCGCGTTAACTGTGTTAGCATTTAACTTCATCGGCGACGGCCTGCGCCAGTATCTTGATCCGCGCCAGCGCCAAAGGTAGACAAAGTTTAGTCATAGAATTAGTTCTGTCGGCGCATCGGGACGAGTCTTGACTCTAAACCACAATACACCAGGAGAATTTGAAATGAAGAGAATCTTGATCGCGATCTTGCTTGCAACTGTCCTGGGCAGTCTCCCAGTCTTCGCGAGCGCGCGAGAGACAATCAAGGACGCCGGCAAAGCAACGCAAATTACAGGCGAGAATGTCGCGGTTCCTTTGTTCATGCAGCTGCGAAGGTGGCGCGAACGTAGGCGCGAACGGCGCGAACGTCGGCGCGAACGTCGGCGCCATCGTCGCGCCTACGTAATTCGGCATCGAAGGCGCTACCTGAGAAGACGGTATTAAGCGACAGAGCATGCCTCTGACGGAGATAAGCAACGAGCAAGACGTCGCCGTTTTCGCTCGGTCTGGCGCGCCGGACGCCATTCCCGTCGCGATTTCGATTAGCCACCTCTCAAAGATCTATCCCGTCCCTTTTGCACGGCTGAAGGCCTTTCTGCGACGCCAGCTCAAACCTCCGGTCGAGGCGTTGCGGGATGTCTCCTTCGACGTGCGGCGCGGCGAAATCTTTGGCCTTATTGGCCGCAACGGCGCCGGCAAAACGACCTTGACCAAGATCGTTGCGACGTTGGTTCAACCAACTTCTGGATCGGTGACCGTCAACGGCTATGACAGCGTGCGCGATGACGTGCGCGTGAGAATGCAGGTTGGGCTCGCCAGTGCGGAAGAGCGAAGCTTCTACTGGCGACTGACTGCCGAACAAAATCTTCTATTCTTCGCGCGGCTTTACGGCATGAACACGCGCGCGGCCAAACGCCGGATTGCTGATCTCTTTGCGCAACTCGAACTCGGAGACACCGCGCGTAAACGTTTCGGCGAAATCTCGACCGGCAACAAGCAGCGTCTCGCAGTTGCGCGCGCGTTGTTGGCGAGTCCGCCCGTATTGTTGCTTGACGAACCGACGCGCTCGCTCGATCCTCTGGCGGCCTCGCGGACGCGCGAGACGATCAAGTCATTGGCGCAGCAAGATCCGCCGGTGACGATTCTGTTCACGTCGCACAATCTCGCCGAGGTCGAGACGCTCTGCGATCGAGTGGCCATCATCAGCCGCGGTCGGATCCGGGCCACGGATACCGCAGCAGCCTTGCGCTCGATGAACTCCGATTCGGAAACCGTGTGTCTGAGCGTTTCGGAAATGAGCCAGGAGGAAATTGAACGCGCCCTCGAAGGGCAGGCAGATCATTTTGAGATCAAGCCTGAGATGGATTATTTTACCGTTTCGCTTTCCCAGAAAAGTGGCGATGACGTTCTCGATCGTGTGCTGCGCACGCTTCAACGAAACGGTGGAAAGATCATCGCTGTCGATACGGAGCGTTCAAGCCTGCTTGAGGTCCTGGAGAGTTACGAGCGTGATGAAGAAGTCACGTAAGGAACTGCGGCGGTTTGCGCTTAGCTGGAGGAAGGTACATGCGCTTAGCGGTATTCGCACTCATTTTAGGATTGTGTAGCTGTTTAGTTGTCCAGTTCGCGACTCCGCTTCAATCACAAAAGAGTGATAAACGGCCGACGAGCGCGCTGCAAGCAACCTCACTCTGCGCGAAGGATGAAAACATTATTTTCAGTTGCGTGGTCAAGCGCACGTCGAAAATCGTATCGCTGTGCGCGTCGCGCGATCTTGATAAGGAGCGCGGCTACTTGCAGTATCGATTTGGCCTACCCAGCAAGGTTGAGCTTGAGTTTCCAAAAGGCCGGCAGGGTACGCAGCACCAGTTTCGCTACTCCCACTACTTTCGCTATCAGGTTGACCTCACGGAGATCAGTTTCAATATCAACGGCTACGAGTATCAGATCTTCGATGATTACAACGGTGAAGAAAAGCCAGCGATTAGCACGCAGGGCGTCAGCGTAACTGCGCCCGGAAAACCCAAAGAAGTAAGCTTCGTTTGTGCCAGCAAGCCAAAAGCCGACTACAGCACTCTGCAAGACGTCCTTCCCCACGATCAGGAATAATGGTGTCCTGGTTTGAGGAATTCTCTGCGTAGCCTCCGCGCTCTCTGCGTCCCGCATTGAATCTTCTAGACCTTTTCTCACCGCAGAGACAAGCGTTGCGGTGCCGCAAGCAAACTATTTCGGTAACCCATGGAATACGGAACCGGGAGCGGGTAGCGACCGGATCCCAGAGTCAAGCAATCCTTGAAATAAGCGTGTCATAGAAGAACGAAAGATGCTGTCAGTTGAGTACTTGCATCCAGTCGCTACCGCTCCCGGTTCTGTACCGCCAATCCTTCGCGCTATCTGGCGCTGTCGGGCTTGAGTGTCTCCCCTGTTCCCGGGAGCCAGCCGGTTTTCGTTCCTCTTCACGAATCGCCATCTAGTTTCAAAACGTAAGCGCTGCGGCAGACAGGATGCGTGAGATTGCGCCAGCGCGAGAGTGGACGCTCAGCGACGATCTCGAAGCCGGCGGAACTGAACTGCGTGCGCCACCCGGGCGCGAGCCGGAAGGTGCATGGGCCTGTCCGGTTTCGCCACTGGCGGTTATGAATCCAGCACACCACACGATCTAACCAGCAACACGGAATGTCTTCGTACACCAAGACAAGACCACCACGCCGCAAAACGCGCCGCACCTCACGCATGAGCAAGCCGAAGTTCTGCGCATGATGCAGCACGTAGCAGAGCAAGACCGTATCGAAGCATTGGTTCGCGATCGGAAGGTGCTTGCCGTCGTAACGCAGGTATTCGATCGGCGCGGCGGCACGTTCCGCCAAATCTATTCCTACCACTGGCACGCCGAGCATGGCCGTCAAGTGGTGCGCTATGAATCCATTGCCGCAGCCCACGTCCAGCACGCGCGAAGCGATGGGTACAAGACGCGCCACTTCAAGCGCCATGTCGTAGGCGCGGCCAACGGCACGCCGGCGACGCTCGCGCCGCCAGCGACGATGCAGGCCCTGAACTATACTGACCGATAATTCAACTAAGGCGCGAAGAAACGTCTTTCTCCGAGCTATGCTCTCAACGGAGTAGGGCGGTGTCTGTCGCGAAATTGAAACAGGTCGTGGGAACATCTTCGCGCGTGAAGTAGCAATCTCGGTGCCGTCTGGAAATCGCGGCGGAAGCGTTGAATTCGAAGCGACAGGAAGATCCAGACACGACTACGGCGCGAGATTTTGCCGACCGCTGACTGCCAGAAACGTCGGACATTTGAGTTCAATGACCGATATCGGGTGAAGTATACTGACTGGCCATGAGAAAACTATTTGTTGTGCTTGCGTTGCCAATCTTGTTCGCGTCGACGTCCGCACAAACAGGGTCGCGCACGACCTCTCGAATTACTTTGCCTGATTACTGGCCGCTTGAGAAGAGCCAGCCGATCATCGACAAGACGCAGACGATCCGGCTCGCGCCGGACCTGTCGCAGTTGAGCGAGGGCGAGCGTAAAGCGGTAGCGAAGCTGCTTGAGGTTGGTAAGCTTTTTCAGAACATTTACGAACAGCAGCGGCACAAGCAGGCTCGTTCGTCTTATGGCCGCCTGCTCCAGTTGGAAGATCAGGATTCGCCTGCCACAAAGAATCTGCTGACACTTTACCGGCTTAATCAGGGGCCAATCGCAACCACGCTCGATAACAAGCGTGAGCCATTCCTGCCCGTCGAGCCGGTTGTGCCGGGAAAGAATATGTATCCGTGGGGCGTGAAAAGAGAAGAGATTGAGGCCTATGCCGCCGCGCATCCTGACAGGCGCGAAGAGATCATGGACTTGCGTACAGTCGTGCGCGCGACCAGCCTTGATAATCTCCGCCACGACTTGACCATGCTGGCTAAATACCCGGCGCTCGCCACGCTGCATCCGGGCCTGGGAAAGGGGCTCGAAGACACTTTTCAGAAAGTGTTGAAGCGACAAAGAAGCGCGAGGTCGTCCAATCCATTGGAATTCTACGCGGCGCCTTACTCAGTCGCCTATGGGGATGAGCTGATGAAGGCGTACGCACTGTTGAACGAGGCGGCCGATGCTGTGCAAAAAGACGACGAAGAGTTTGCAAAGTACCTTCGCAATCGCGCGCGCGATTTGCTATCGGATGATTACGAGTCAGGCGACGCAGCCTGGGTGACGGGCCACTTCAAGAACCTAAACGCGCAGATCGGTTCTTATGAAACTTACGATGACGAGCTTTATGGGGTGAAGACTTTCTTCGCCTTCAGTCTTTTGCTAACGCGCCGGCAGGAAACCGCGGCGCTGCGCCAGGCAATGAAAGGTTTGCAGGCGCTGGAAGATTCGCTGCCTTACGAACACCATAAACGAGTTCGCGAGGACATACCTGTCGGCGTCTATGATGTGATCGCGGATTTTGGCCAGGCGCGCGGCGGCAACACGGCGACGATCTTGCCCAATGAG
>WNGL01004074.1_pt1 | contig 24510 bp, 16 predicted proteins | sample 5400591 | NCBI WGS metagenome assembly WNGL01 (sample SAMN13153377, study PRJNA577476) | soil metagenome | isolation source: 80 cm soil or saprolite under Garry oak tree replicate 1 | place: USA:California | collected 2016-06-15 | reverse complement strand
GAAGGTCTCGACCGAAGCCGTTGCTCACACCGTGCACCTCGACCATCTGAACGACATCAAACTATGGAATCTTGAACAGCCGAATCTCTACTCCGTTCGCGTGTGTCTACAACGAGGAACCGAGGTACTCGATGAGCATTCCTGTCGCTTTGGTTTTCGGGAGGCCCATTTCACTGATCATGGCTTTGAGCTGAATGGCAAAGTGCTCAAGCTTCGCGGCCTCGACCGGCACCAAACGTTTCCATTCGTGGGCCAGGCAATGCCTGGGCGTTGTCAGCGTCGTGATGCCCAGATACTTCGGAAACAGCTCAAGTGCAATATCGTCCGCACCTCCCATTACCCACAGTCGCGTCATTTCCTCGACGCGTGCGACGAGGCAGGCTTGCTGGTTTTGGAAGAAATTCCTGGATGGCAGCACATTGGCGATCAGGGATGGAAGGAGCTTTCGATCGACAACCTCCGCCGGATGATCCGGCGCGACTGGAACCATCCTTCTATTGTTTTGTGGGGTGTGCGCATCAACGAATCCCGGGACGATCATGACCTTTACTCTCGAACGAACGCGCTAGCGCATCAGCTTGATACGACGCGCCAAACCGGGGGGATCCGCGATTCCCAGGAGTCTGAGTTCCTGGAAGATGTGTTTACCATGAACGACTTCGGATTCCCACTGAAGCCTCCGAACCACTCCCGCTACTTGAATACTGAATTCGTGGGTCACACCTATCCCACCAAGACTATCGACAATGTGGAGCGCCTCACTGAGCACACCATTCGTCATGCTCGTGTTCATGACCAACTCGCGTCGAATCCCCAATATGCGGGAGGCATTGGCTGGTGTGCGTTCGACTACAACACCCACGCCAACTTCGGTTCCGGAGACCGGCTTTGTTATCACGGCGTCAGCGACATTTTTCGCGAACCGAAACCGGCAGCCGGCTTCTACAAGTCGCAGTGTGATCCTGGGGAAGAGGTCGTGCTGGAACCAGCGTTTCACTGGGCTCGTGGCGACGAATCTGTGGGATTCTCAAAAGCAGTCGTCTGCTCGAACTGCGACCATCTGAAGTTCTATGTTGGCGGCAAACTGGTTCGAGAAGCGGAGCCCGACCGCGAGCAGTTTGGCCACCTTCGCTACGCGCCCTTTGTCGTTCACCTGGGAGAGCTCTTTGACAAATGGGGAGATCTTCGTATCGAAGGTTATATCCAGGGCAAGCAGGTGATTGCGAAAAATTATTCTGGAAAGGGCGTTGACCGAAGATTTGATCTTCTCCCCGATGACAAGGAGTTAATTGGCGATGGCGCCGATTCTACCCGCGTGGTGCTCCGCGTCACCGACGAATTCGGAGCGATTCGGCCGTTTGCCAACGATGCCGTCAGACTCGAGCTGGAGGGACCGGCAGATGTCATCGGCGATAACCCTTTTTCACTGATCGGCGGAACCGGCGCAGTTTGGATTCGGGCAAAAGAGCAGGCTGGAAGAGTACGCCTGAAAGCGATTCACCCCCAGCTGGGCACGCGAGTAGTCGAGATCGAAATCGCCGCCGCGCCTCAGGAAAGAATTTAGTGGCGATTTTTTGGGCAGGAGCGTTCAGCGTGAAACTGACTCCACCCATTCGAGCGATGTGCGTGAGATGATGCGCGTGAGACGAAGAGGATCGAAACCGGGACGAACGAATACGCGTGCCGGGATGGGGCCACGACCCCAAATTTCCGCTCTCAGTCGACTTCCATGATCGGTTGCTGTGGCTTGGCCAAGAACGAGGCTGCGAGACCGCAGGCGGCTGCGAAGGACAACCACAGACCCGGAATCGCCCTATTCCCGGTAACGTGAATCAGATAAGTGCTGATGGCTGGAGTAAACCCACCGAAGATCGCTGTGGCCAGGCTATAGGCCAGAGCAAAGCCTGTAGTCCGCACATTCACCGGCATGATCTCGGTAAGAAAAACCACCATGGCGCCGTTGTAGCTGCCATAGATAAAGGATAGCCAGAGTTCGACGCTCAGCAATCTTGAGAACGATGGATTACGAACCAGCCAAAGCATTGCTGGATATGCTGTGATCAGCATCAGGATCGTACACAGAACCAGTAGGGGCCGGCGGCCTATCCGATCGGACAGAGTTCCCATTACAGGGAGCCAGAACAGATTAGAAGCCCCAACCCACAGAGTCACGATCAGACTGTCTAGGCTTGCCAGATGCAGCACCGAACTGCCGAATGTGGGCGTATAAGCGGTGATCATGTAGAAAGACACGGTGGTCATGGTCACCATCATGACTCCGATGATCACAATCCCCCAGTTTGCGGTGAGCGAGCGGAGAATTTCTGAGGTGCTTGGCCTGTGCTTGCGGGCGATAAATTCGTCAGTCTCTTGAAGCGAACGCCTGAGCCTGAACAGGAACGGAAGTATGGCACAGCCCAGAAGAAGGGGAATTCGCCATCCCCACTGCAGCATTTTCTGAGGCGGAAGAGCGGAACTCAACATCACTCCAACCAGTGCGGCGAACATGACCGCCACCTGCTGGCTCGCCGATTGCCAGCTGACATAGAAGCCCTTGTGCCCCGGAGTGGCGATCTCCGACAAGTAAACCGAGACGCCGCCCAACTCCATGCCCGCCGAAAAGCCCTGTAGCAGGCGGCCAGTCAGTACGAGCAGCGGCGCCAACAAGCCGATGATCGCGTATCCCGGCATGAACGCAATAGAAATGATTCCAACCGACATCAGGCCCAGCGTGAGTATCAGGCCGGCGCGGCGTCCATGACGATCGGTGTATGCTCCGAGCACGATGGCTCCGAGGGGCCGCATCAGAAAACCAGCGCCAAACGTCATCAGCGACAGCATCAACGAAAGAAATGGATTACCGCTGGGGAAGAAGGCATTGCCGATCGCGGATGCATAATAACCGAAGACCATGAAGTCGTACATCTCCAGAAAATTGCCGCTGGAGACGCGGACTACAGCCCAGATTTTTGATTTCCGGTCAGAGAGAGCGATCGTGGGACTTTGATAGGACTCAGTAATCGTTTCTTCCTCACGTGAAGGAAGGACTCGAAGAGCGCCGGATAGATGATTTTCATCCCCGAGTGCACGCTGAACGAGACAGCCCAGCTACCGCATACTTGAATGACTTACCTCACTCACCTGCGAGGCGATGGCTGCGCCCATATCTTTGGTGGTGGCCTGCCCTCCGATATCCGGAGTACGAACTTCAGATTGCGCCAGAGTCTCCGCAATGGCACGCTCGACTGCATCTGCGGCTTCCGCAACTCCGAGATGTCTTAGCATCATAGCGCCTGACCAGATCTGCCCGATGGGATTTGCTATGCCTTTTCCGGCTATGTCGGGTGCCGAGCCGTGTACTGGCTCGAACATAGACGGGTATTCCTTCTCTGGATTGAGGTTGGCTGAGGGAGCGATGCCGATGGACCCGACGACCGCTGGCCCCAGATCAGAAAGAATGTCCCCAAAAAGATTGGACCCTACGACAACGTCGAACCAGTCAGGATGGCGCACGAAGTGAGCGGTGAGGATATCGATGTGATACTGGTCTGTGCGTATATCCGGATATTGCGCCGCCATCTCATGGAAACATTCATCCCAGAAGGGCATGGTGTGGATGATGCCGTTCGATTTTGTGGCCGAGGTCAGATGCTTCTTTCTCTTCCTAGCCAAATCGAAGGCGTGCCGGAGGACTCGGTTCACTCCACGGCGGGTAAAAACTGTCTGTTGAACGGCCATCTCGTCGTCCGTTCCCTCATAGAGCCGCCCGCCTATATTTGAATACTCGCCCTCGTTGTTTTCGCGAACGATACAGAAATCAATCTGGCCGGGCTTCCAATGTTTAAGGGGAGTTTCAATCCCTTCAAAAAGGCGCACGGGCCGCAGATTAACGTATTGGCGGAAATGGCGGCGGATGGGAATCAACAATCCCCACAACGAAACATGATCGGGAACGCTGGGGTGTCCGACAGCGCCCAGGAAGATAGCGTCAAAGGGCCGCAGCTGCTCAATGCCGTTCGCCGGCATCATGCTTCCGGTCTGGACATAGGTTTCGCAGCTCCAATCGAAAGGGTGCCATTTGAATTGGAATCCAAAGCGCTGTCCTGCGGCTTCCAGAACCCGGATGCCCTCCGGAACCACTTCTTTCCCAATACCATCTCCGGCAATCACGGCTACGTCGAAAGTGTTCATGGACGGTGTAGTTTATCCTTTCTCGACTGACAACAACGGCCCGAGCACATCCACATCCGGAACCGAGTCTAGCGTCCTGAGCAAAGAGATTATTTTCTCGGCCTTCGACTTGGAACAACCCGCGTATTCCGCACACCCGCGGAATTTTGTGGCCGCTTCTTCAAAGGTCATCGGATTCGCAGGGCTGCCCTTGGCGAAATCCGCCCGGCCCGTGATCATTCTTCCGTCTTTTAGGTGAATTTTCAGGATCGAGGTCATTTTGTCGAATCCGGCACTCTCGGCCTCGGGGTCGACGTAAAAGTTGATCTTTCGAATCATCTCCTGAACCTCAGGTCGATGCACAACTTTTTCCGAGAATTCTCCCAAACCGGCTTTTCTCTTCAGGAGCAAAATTGCCAGGCAGAACTCCATGCTGAACTTGGCTTCCAGTCCGGTCTTTGGCTGGTGGTGAAGAAGAGTCGTGGTCATGTTGTGATTTGCACCGCAATCCAGCTTTTCCACTTGATCCGGTTGTACATTGTTGGCCTCGATCAGACGCATGAGTTCCGTCATCGCCGGGTGCGTGAGGGAGCCTGAAGGATAAGGCTTCAACGAAACCCCCGGGGAGGCGAATGTCCACGGCTTTCCCAGGCGATCCATGATCGCAGCCGGATCATAAGATCCACCGAAGGCATGGAAGAAGCCGCGATCTGCTTCCAGAATTTGTTGCGCAGCCGTCCAACCCAGTGCGACAAGGTCAGCGGATACAACTCCGCTCTCGGCTGCGTGTCCCGCCTGAAACGGCTTGGTCATGGTGCCGAAATTTTCTCTCAGGCCGCCGGACTGACTGGCGACCAGGCCGAAAGTGTTCAGAATCTTCGATTGATCGAAGCCAACGAGCTTTGCCGAAGCCGCTGCGGAACCGAAGGCTCCGCATGTGCCCGTGGAATGAAATCCATCTTGATAGTGGCGGGGCGAGATCGCTTCCGCGATCTTGCATTCCACCTCGACGCCTAGGTGGTAGGCGAGCATGAATTCCTTGCCCGAAATATTTCGCTGGGCGGAAAGCGCCAGGATCGCGGGAAGTACGGGCACGGTAGGATGGACCAGCAGGCCGTATACGCGGTCCTTCGCGGCAGAGAGTTGCGTGTCGTCAAAATCATCGGCATGAATCGAAACTCCATTCACGAATGCGGCGAAGCGTGGCGAGGTTTTGAGCGCCGATCCCGCGATGGTGGCCTGTCCTCCGCATACTCCCATATTCTTCAGATATTGGCGGCCTATGGTTCCGGTTTCAGCTCGCGATCCTGCCAAGGCTAACCCCAATCCATCGAGGATTGACTTCTTGCCGAGTTCGATCACCTCTGGGGGAATGTCCTCGTACTTTGTGGTCGCGACAAAGCGGCCGACATAGTCGGTCAGACCAGGAGTTTTGGGGAAGTCGTTGGCCGAAACAGCGCCCGAGCCTCGCGCCGCCAGCACCGGCTTGATGAACGCGGTGGACGCCATCGCCCCTAAGGCTAGTTTTCCGAAGTCACGCCTTAACATTTCTTACCCGCCATTTTTCGAATTTACTTCTGGCTGCATCCTTTGCCCCCTGGAGAGTTCAGATCGTTGCGGAGAACTTGACCGCCCTTCATAACGAATTTCACCCGCTCCAATTCTGTGATCTCAGCGAGCGGGTCACCGCACACGGCGACGAAGTCGGCAAATTTCCCGCGCTCGATGGAACCGATGTCAGCGTCCCATCCCATGATCTGCGCGTCCACCATGGTGGCAGCGCGAATAACCTGCGCTGGACTCATTCCAAACTTCACCATGTATTCGAACTCTTTGGTTTGCGTCCCGTGCGGAAAGGGTCCAACTCCTGTCCCAAAGCCAATCTTGACGCCCGCGGCAACCGCACGCCGGAAGTTCGGCTCCGAGACTTCCGCCACCATGTGCCCGCCGTATTTCTTGGCATCGTGTTGCCGATCCAGTTGGTAGTGATACAGAGTGGGAATGAGGTAGATGCCCTTTGTCTTGAACAGCTGAATGTCCTCATCGGACAACTGCACTCCGTGCTCAACTGTATCCACACCGGCGACCAGACAATTGTGTAGTCCCGGCCCGGCAAATGCGTGGCAAGAAACCTTATGCCCTTTCGCATGCGCCTCGTCAACAAATGCCTGCACTTCCTCCAGGGTGAAGGTCGGCGGATTAATGATTTTGCCGTCGGGCGAAAAACTAAAGTCGTATGCCGCGTAGAATTTTACCCAATCGGTGCCGTTCATGAGCTGCTCGCGCACGCCTTTGCGCGCTTCCCACGGCGAATCCACGGTTTCGAGCATCGACGGCAACGGAATATCGCGCGAGTAACCCTTGGGACGAAAGCCTCCGGTGGTGGCAAACCCGCGTCCCGAAACCTGAAGCCGGGGGCCTTGCACTAATCCGTTGTTGATGGCGTCACGCAGGTCTACGTCGCCATACATGCCGCCCAGTGTCTTGAGGTCGCGTAGGGTCGTGAAGCCTATGTACAAGTCACGCTGTGCATTGACCATCGCTTCGAGGATGCGGTACTGCAGCGGCTCTTTCAACATCTGGGCATCCAGATCGGGGCCACCGGAGAAGATGTGAGTATGTCCATCGATCAGTCCGGGCAGGACGGTCGCGTTGCTCAGATCCACTACATCCGTACCCGCTGGAATGTGAACGTCGTTGGCCGATCCGACCTGCGTGATTCGAGCTCCTTCGATGAGGATTACCTGTTGCTTAGCCAGTCGTCCGGCGCGAATCGCCAGCCGCTCATGGGTTCGGGTTTGGGGCGGCGGAAGGGGCGGAGGGGGCGGAGTTTCACGTTCTTGTTCTTGCCCCGGCAAACAGCACGGAGAGAAACACGCAGCCAAAACTAGCATCGCCGCAGTGCGCATGAAGGTTCCAGCCGGCCGATTTGCCTCAAACGACATCGTCCCTCCTACGATCTGGCGTCCGCATCTTTGGGAGCAGTCTTGATAAGAATGGTGAGTCCGGCAGCGACCAAGGTAATCACGCCCAGATAGGTGAATCCCGACAGGAAACTTCCCGTCTGCTTGTTGAGATATCCCACGATTAACGGGGCGAAATACGCACCCAGGTTGCCGATAGCGTTTACAAAACCCATTACCGAGCCGACGATCTTCGGTGACAACGTTTCTGTTGGGATAGCCCAGAATGCGCCCATGGGGCCGTAAGCTCCTACGCCGCTCAGTGCGATAAAGGTAAAAGCAATCAGCAGTGAATGAGGAATGCTGAGGACAGCGAGAAGGATCGAAGTCCCACCAAACAACATGGCTGCGGCGGCATGCAAACGGCGCTCCCGCATTTTATCCGAATGACGCGAGACCAGCAGCACAGAGACGGCGCCCACGATGAAAGGCATGGTGTACAGAATTCCTGTCGAAAGGCTGCTGAGTATCCTGAATTTTCCCATGGCGCTGGGCAGCCAAAATAACAGCCCCATCTGCCCACTCACGAAACAGAAATAGATGGCTGCCAGAAGAAACACCTGAGGCCGCAACAGCGCGCGAAGAAAGGAAACTTTTTCCGATCCTTCCAGCGCAGACGACTCGCGACGCAGAGTCTCTACCAGCCGAATGCGCTCGTCCTCTGGTAGCCAAGCTGCCTCCGAAGGATGGTCCTCGATAAATACCAGCCAGATCGCCAGCCACAAAAACGGCAATGAACCTTCGGCGACCAGCATCACACGCCAGTTCCAGTGGTCCAAAATCCACCCAGAAAAAGGCGAGGCCAATATTACAGCTCCCGGCAAGCAGAGCAGCCAAAATGCATTGGCGCGGGCACGCTCGGAGCGGGAGAACCAATGCGAGAGCAGGATCAACGTGGCCGGATAAACCCCGCTCTCCGCCACGCCCAGCAGCAAGCGCAGCCACAGGAGTTCGTGATAGCTACGAGCAAAGCCGCATCCCACCGCAAACAGAGCCCACAGAACCAGTAGAACGCTGATGAACTTCTTCGCGCTCCAATGCTTGGCCAGATGCCCGCCGGGAATCTGCAATGCCAGGTAGCCCCAGAAGAAGATGCCGGCCACAGTTCCGGCTTGTTGCGGATCCAGATGGAGATCGCGGCTGATGTGCGGCAAGGCGAGAGATATGTTCGTCCGATCGATGAAGGCGATCGTGTACATAATCAGCGCCACGGGGATGATGCGGATCCAGCGGATTGAAGTCCGCGATGGACTGATTTCGCCCTTGCCATCGGTCTGTTCGTCGGTTGTCATTGAGATAACTGAGGCTCGCGAATGTGACCGTCCAGACCACAGACCGGGAACGGATGCGCCAGTCCAGCCAAGCCTTCGCTAGGGCTGTATCTCGTATACACGAACTTCGGCGTCCTTATTCTCGTGATGAGGGACGGTGAGATAGTAGCGATTTAATTCCGGCACCAGAATGCCCGTCTTTGCCCGAAAGGCTCCCGGAACCTTCGCCAACAAAGAGTAATGGTCGGAATCCTTCTGCTCGAAAACGTCCAAAACCCCGTCGCCGGCCAGAAAAAGGCGCTTCTGCTGGGCGTCGTAACTCATGTCATCGACCATGCCTACCGCTGGCAAGCTGGTGATGACTTTGCCATTGTCCGAGTTCAGGACAATCAACTCTCCCGGATTTCTGGTGGTCACAAACAAGCGGTGGTCCGGTTCGTCAAAAGCCATGGCCACGTTCAGTTTGTCGCCCGCCGGCAAAGGCCAAGTGGCCGACATTTCAGACTTGTTCCGGTCGAGGACCCCGACCACGCTCTTGCCAGTAAGGTTCAAAAACATGCGTGCTCCGGACTTCGCCAGGACGATCGCTTCGACATGGTTGGTGTCGATTTTTATATCACGTAGCTTCTTGGAGTTGTCGGTATCAATCACACTGATTAAGTATGCGCCTCCCGCCCACCGTTGACGACGTAGAGGTAATGCGTGGCGGGATCGTACGCGATGGAATCCGCATCGATAAAGACTTTGATCTCCCCCAGCAATCTATAACCATCGCTCTCGTACACCTGGACCGCGGAAGCGTCACCTGCCACGATGAAAAGCTTGGTTAAATCCTTACGAAAGAAAATTGCATGTGGCGCCTTCACATCTTCAATGGTGTGAATCAGTTGGTTTGTGTTGGTATCTAAGACCAGAACCTTCTCATTCTCCTCGCCGGTCAGGAAAAGACGGTGCCCATCGACGTCGGGAGTGAAATGGTCGAAGTCGCCATCGTGGAGCCCGGGCAGGGGAATGGTCGCTACCAGCTTCAGGGGTGCGTGATCTTGACCTTGGCAGGTGACTGCGAGAGCGAACCACAGCGCAAAAATGACCAGTTGTTTTTGCTTCATGATTTCCCTCCACAGTGATCCGCCAGCCGATGAGAATCTTGGTGCTCGACGGGCGGATGCTACGCCAGCCGTAGTTATTGAGTCAACGTGTCCTCTCAGCGGGGCTCGGCGGGGAGAGACCAGCGAGTGATGCGCTGGACCAAAGTGGCCTGTTTTCAAGTAAAACTCATGGTGTCCCGTTTTGTCAGCTAAACAGAAATTAATATTGGTTTCAGTTCACATTGCGATGGATGAATTATCCTGTCCGCGCTGGTCGTGGCGCGGGCTGCGAGACCGCAGCAAGATCGAACGGCTTCTGCTAAATCTGCACACAAAATATGGAACTCAGGTTAGGGAGAGATCATGAAGAAATGGGTTTTCGTTCTGCTGACGGTTTTCATCGCTCTGGGCGCAACGGTGCAAAGTCAGGAGACCGCGCCGCTCAAGCTGCTCCAGACCATTACGCTGCCTCCCGACGTGAAAGGACATTTTGATCATTTTGAGGTCGATGTAAAGGGCAACCGGCTGTTTGCGACTGCGGAGTCCTATAAAGCTGTCCTGGTTTTTGATCTCAAGACTGGCAAGCCCGTCCACACCATATCCGGGATCGAGAAGCCCCACGCCGTGCTCTATCGCGAAGACCTCAACCGCATCTATGTGACCGATGGGGAGGCTGGGGATCTCAAAATATTCGACGGCAAAACATACACTCTACTGTCAAGCGTGAAACTGCTGGAGGACGCTGATTCAATCGGATACGATCCGACCACCAAGTATCTATACATCGACAACGGCGGCGGTGATGTCCACCAGACGTACTCCATGCTCAGCATCGTAGATACTAGCGCAGGCAAAAAACTCGCCGATATCAAGATCGACGGGGAAACGCTGGAGGCCATGGCGCTGGAGAAATCCAGTCCTAAGATCTACGTCAACAACCGGGACAAGAGTCAGGTTGACGTGGTTGACCGAGACAAACGCGAAGTGGTCGCCAGTTGGCCTGTCACCAAGTGTAAGGGCCCGGTGGCGATGGGGTTCGACGAGTCGAACCATCGGTTATTCGTGGCTTGCCGCAGCGGAGACATCGTGGTGTTGAACACGCAAAGCGGAAAGGAAGTCACCGCTTTAGCCATGACAAAAGGTGTCGATGACCTGACTTACGATCCGGCCCAAAGGCGTATTTACGCTGCGGGGGATGGCAGCGTAGATGTGTACGAACAGACGGATCGAGACAGCTACACGCCGCTTGGAAAAGTACCGACGGGGCCGGTCGGAAGAACGGCGCGCCTGGTTCCTGAACTGCATCGCTACTTCGTGGCGGTTCCCCAGCACGAAATGACGAGCGCCGAGATTCTGGTCTTCGAGGTGCACTAAAGGACCTGGGAAAGAAAGAAGGGCTGGGATCAAACCGATGGAGTGCTCTTGGTTTGATAGGGGCGCAAGCAAAGTGCGATGATATTGAGGAAGGTCTATGCGGATCCTGTTGGTCGAAGACGAACGAAAGGTTGCCAGCTTCATCGCACGCGCCTTGCGAGAAAACACATACGCAGTGGACGTGGTTGAAACCGGCGAGAAGGCCCTTGAGTCCGGCATAGATGTTTCTTACGACGCCATCCTCCTCGACGTCCGGTTGCCTGGTCTTAGCGGGATCGAAGTCTGCCGCGAGTTGCGCCAACGAGGGATAGAGGCTCCCGTGATGATGCTCACGGCTCGGGCTTTGATCGAGCAGAGGGTGGAGGGACTGGATGCCGGCGCTGACGACTATCTCAGCAAGCCCTTTGTCCTGGCAGAACTCCTGGCGCGGGTGCGGGCGCTGGTTCGCCGCGGCTTCCATAGTGGCAACGCAAAGCTGCGCTATGGAGACCTCGCTCTCGATCGTCACCGCCGCCGGGCTACACGCGGGCAGGAGATCATTCCCCTTACCACCAAAGAATTCGCTCTCCTCGAGCTTTTTCTGCTGCGCGCTCCGGAACTGGTTACCCGCAGCGAAATCGTCGAGCATGTATGGGATTGTCACTTCGACAGCCAGACCAACCTGGTGGAGGTGTACATCAACCGTTTGCGCCAGAAACTTGATCAGAATCGATCGGCAAAGATGATTCATACCGTTCGGGGCGTCGGCTACCGCCTGGGAGTGCCGGAATCATGAAAGCGAAAACGCTTCGTTTTCGAATGATGTTGCTCTTCACTACCGTGGTTGGGGTACTGCTGGCTGGGTCCTATCTTGCATTCTGGGGGCTTCTGTCCCACGAAATTCCCACTCAACTCAACCGCCAGCTGCTGGAGACGTCTCGTCCCCTTATTGCTGACATCATTACAGAACCGAACGCACAGGATATCAAGCGGCTGGACATCCCGGGCGAGTTTTTCGAGTTGCTGGATGCTACCGGCGGCATTCTTCAATATTCGAGAAATCTTACAACTCCAATCGCTTTGAATGGAATGAGTCCGCCCATTTCACGTCCCACTTTCGGAATTGGAACCATCGGGAAGGCCCAAACGGTGCGCGTCGCCCTGATCCCTTTTCAACAGGCGAACCGGTCACGCATTCTGGTGGTGGCTATTCCGACGCTGAGCACTAGCCGCGTGCTGGATAGCTTTGGCAGCATCGCTTTGCTGCTTTTCCCCTTGAGCCTGCTGCTCACGGCGGGCATCTCAGCTTTCTATGTAGGCAGAAGCCTTGCGCCGGTGACAGCGCTCACCCAGCACGCCGCCCTGATGGCGAAGCGGGTCACAAATCGCCAGGGATTTTGGACAGCACTGCCGGTGTCCTCCCCCCATGACGAACTGGGGCTGTTGGCAGAGACCTTCAATCACCTCTTGCGGGGCGTAGATGCAGCGGTGGGCCAGTTGCGGCAATTCGTGACGGACGCCTCGCACGAGCTGCGGACTCCGCTGGCCGTCCTTCACGGCGAGACGGAGTTGTTGCTCTCCAAACCCCGCAGTGCTGAGGAATATCGAAAAACTCTTGTCTTGTTCGATGATGAGTTCAAAAAACTGACTCGCATCGTGGAAGGTCTATTTACGCTTTCGATGGCCGATGCCGGACAACTTCACCTGCTGTCTGAGCCGCTCTACATCAACGAGGTTCTGGAAGAGGCTTGCGCACTGGTGACATCGCGTGCTCGTGCAAAAAATATTGCCATTCTACGAGAGCTGAATCAGGAAGTTGCCTACTCCGGGGACGAAGCGTTCCTCCATCAACTGTTTCTGATATTTCTCGATAATGCGATCAAGTACTCCCCTGACTGCACCCAGGTTCGCGTGTCTCTAGTCGAGCAGGATGGAACGATACGGGCCCGTTTCAAAGACCAGGGCATCGGAATCTCAAGCGAGCATCTGGCCTTCATATTCGAGCGCTTCTACCGTGCCGCGCCGCCTACTGGCGTGGAGGCTCATAGCGGAGGTCTCGGCCTAGCCATCGCACAGGCCATCGTTCGTACCCAAGGTGGGATCATCGAGTGCCACTCTACCCTGGGAGTCGGCTCAACCTTCACTGTGGTACTGCCGACTGCTTCCCCCGAGACTAACCTCAAAAGTAAACCTGAACAGAAATTAATGTTGGGTTAACTGCGCGATGGCGTACAGTGGCACCGCCACAAGTGTGGAGGGAGTCCAATGTCTTCTCGAAGAATTTCCACAGGGTACGCGGTATGTCTCGGAACAGTCTTGATTTTAGTAGTCCTGTCTTCAGTTCCATCGAGCGCGCAGGTTACTGGAGCAACTCTCTCCGGCACTATAACCGACTCATCCGGCGGGGTTGTTCCTGACAGCCGAGTGGTGATCACGAATGTAGCCACAGGCGTGACCACGAACGTTACAACCAACTCGGATGGTTTCTTTACCGCCGCGAATCTGCTGCCGGGAGAATACAACGTTACTATCTCGGCCAAGGGATACACCACCCAAGAAAGAACCGGGATCTCGCTCACCGTCGGAGCGCAGCAGGTCTTTGACCTTACTCTGCGCGTCGGGAGCGCTTCGACAGAAGTAATGGTGGTTACCGCCGAAGCGCCTGCCGTGCAACTCAACAGCTCAGACATCAGCGCAGTGGTGAACGCGACCACGGTGCGGGAGTTGCCTCTCAATGGCCGCAGTTGGACGGACCTGGCAACCCTGCAGCCCGGCGTGAATAGAATCCAGACTCAGCCCGACTTCGCCCAAGGCACGGACCGAGGGAATCGCGGTTTCGGACAACAACTCACGATTTCCGGCGCCCGGCCGCAGCAGAACAACTATCGTTTGGATGGCGTTAGCCTCAATGACTACGCAAATGGAGCGCCCGGCAGCGTGCTGGGAGGAAGCTTGGGTGTGGATGCCATTCAGGAGTTCTCTGTCCTGACCAGCAACTACTCGGCCGAGTACGGCAAGACCTCCGGGGGCGTCGTCAATGCGATTACGCGGTCAGGCACGAATCAGATTCATGGCAGCGCGTACGAGTTTCTTCGCAATAGCGCTCTGGATTCCAAGAACTATTTCGATGTCGGAAAAATTCCGCCCTTCAAGCGAAACCAGTTTGGCGGAGCGATCGGCGGGCCGATTGTGAAAGACCACACATTTTTCTTCGCCGACTACGAAGGCATCCGGCAGTCCCTGGGAATCTCGACGCTAACCACCGTCCCGTCACTGAGTGCGCGCAATGGACTGATGTGCTCGAATCCGGCAGGGGCGGATCCTTCCAATCCATGTTCGCCTTTTCAGCTTCCCCTAGGGCCGAACACCGATGCGAATGGCGTGGATCTGAACGCAAAGGCTTACCTTACTTTCTACCATTTGCCCAATGGACCAATCCTGGGCAACGGGGACACCGGAGAATACACGTTCTCGGGGCAGCAGATCGTCAGCGAGAACTTCTTTACGGCGCGCATCGATCACAGGTTCTCCAGCAAAAACAGTCTGTTCGGTTCGTACATGTTCGACAAAACCCCGTATTCGTCGCCTGACGGACTGAATAACGTTGAGTTCGACACATTGACCTCGCGGCAGTTCCTTTCGGTAGAGGAGACGCACAGCTTTACACCTCGCTTCGCCAATTCCGTTCGTGTGGGCGGGAATCACGAGGCGGTAAACAACAATCAGAGCCTGAAGGCGCTCAATCCGGATGCCGCGAGGGCCGACCTGGGCGTCGGTGGCACAGGATTTAAGGGCCGCGACGCAACCCAGGTTCTGGTCGGCGGGCTCAGTGACTTTACGGGCGGAGTGGGCGGGAGCCCAACCTATTTTTACCATTGGAATTCCCTCCAGCTCTATGACGACGCCTTCCTCACCCGAGGCACACACTCCATCCGGTTTGGTATCGCCGCCGAACGAATGATGCTCAACGTGGTTGCCGACACCGATCCCAATGGAATCTGGAACTTCGACAACGTGCAGGGGTTTCTCACCAACCAGCCCACGAAATTCCAGGGTGGAATTGCCAGCACGCTTTCTCCCCGCAATCTGCGGCAGACTCTCTTCGGCGCCTACATACAGGATGATTGGCGGGCGCGGCCGAACCTGACGCTGAACCTCGGCTTGCGTTACGAAATGTCAACCGTGATCAGTGAGACGGCTGGCAAGCTGGCAAATTTGAGGAACATCACGGATGCGACCGCCCATCTCGGAGATCCTTTTTTCAGCAATCCAACGCTGAAGGATTTCGAGCCGCGCATCGGTTTTGCATGGGACCCCTGGCAGAACGGAAAAACCGCCGTGCGCGGAGGAATTGGGATGTTCGATGTTCAGCCGCTGCCTTATCAGTTCGTCCTTCTTGCCACCCAGGCAGTACCGTTTTTTAAGTACACCGTGGTCAAGGATCCCGTGGGAGAATGCACCGCCCCCCTCAACCCTTGCCCGAATCCCTTTCCCAATTTTGGCGGCCAGGACATTACATTTCCGGCAAACCGGTTGCGCTCAACTTATGCTGAACCCAACCCGAAACGCAATTACGTGATTCAGTGGAATCTTAATGTGCAACAGCAGCTCACCCCAAGCTTGGCGGCGATGGTGGCTTACGTTGGCTCGCGTGGCGTGCATCAGCCATTCCGGGTGGACGAGGCCGACCTTGTCATTCCGACGAAGACATCGGCCGGTTATGTCTGGCCCTACGTTACCGACCCCACCGATCCAAATTTTGGAGGTCCGCTGGATCCGATCAATCCGAACTTCGGCTCGGTCCGCGGAATGTTTTATGACGGGCACTCTTACTACAATGCATTTGAAGCACAGTTGGCCAAGCGCATGAGCCACGGCTTTCAAATGCAGGGCACATTTACGTGGAGCAAGAGCATGGACACCAGCTCCGCGTCGGTTGCGGGAGACACTTTCGGCAATTCGATTTCCAGTCTTCACTGGTTCGACATGAGGTTGAGCCGCGGCCTCTCGGATTTCAATGTTGGTCGTACGGTGGTGCTCAACGGTACCTGGGAGGTCCCTACGCGAAAGTCTCTTGCGGGGCCCGCCCAATGGGCATTGGGAGGATGGGAACTCGGACTGATCTTTACCGCCAGCGACGGAATCCCATTCACTGCCACGTGGGGGACCGGCTCAGACCCGGCAAATACCAACAGTGGCGACGACTGGGCATTTCCGAACCGGCTGGGTGGGCCCGGCTGTAACACCCTTACGAACCCCGGAAACCCCAACAACTACATCAAAACCCAATGCTTCGCTATACCCACGGCGCCTGATGTGGCATTTTGGAACCAGTATTGCGATCCTTTGCCGCCAAGCATCGGAGCACCTGTGGCCTTTCCATTGTGTTACAACCTCCGCGGCAACGCCGGCCGTAATATTCTGATCGGCCCTGGCCTGACGGACCTGGACTTCTCCCTGTTCAAGAACAACTACATCAAGAGGATCTCGGAGAGGTTCAACGTGCAGTTCCGCGCGGAGATTTTCAATATTCTCAACCATGTCAACTTTGCTCCGCCAGCCACGCCCACCAACACCGATATTTTCGATGGTGCCGGAAACCCAAACACCGTGGCGGGTCAACTCACCAAAACCACCACCACGGCGCGCGAGATTCAGTTTGCCGTCAAAGTGATCTTCTAGCGTGTGTGGAGCACCGACTCTCGGTAAAGGGTCGGTGCTTCGCGGCCAAAGAATCCGCGGGTTGTCGTAGCCTTCCCCCGCAATCCGCGGATGCCGCAACCTCGGTCAGTTCGTTGTAACCGCTCATTGACGGTGCGCGAGGAGTACTAGCTTCACAAAAAGTTTTTATCCAGGTGGAGAAAGTGAATTCAACAGACCACTACCGAGACCAGCACTGTGAATCCCGCCCACTCACCCTGACCCGACGGGCATGGTTCGAGAACGCGGCCCTAATGACCGCCGCTGCGGCGTTTCCGCGCATAGCACTGGCGGCGGCCGCTGGCCAGGGCATCAGCCCGGTCATGGAGAAGCTCTGCGTCTACATGGCCGACGCCCGTAACCAGGCCCTGTCGGACCATGTGGTGCAGGAGGCAAAGCATCACATTCTCGACACCATTGCCGCCATGGTGTCGGGAGCGGATCTCCCCCCCGGACGTTTGGCGATTCAATTCGCTCGATCTTACGGGGGCGAAAAGGTCGCCACCGTGGTCGCCTCCAATATCCTCTGTGGACCGATCGAGGCGGCATTCGCGAACGGTGAGCTTGCTCACTCCGACGAAACCGATGATGACTTCACCACCGGAGGAGCCCATCCCGGGTGCGCTCTCGTGCCCGCCGCCCTGGCTGCCGGCGAACAATTCGTCATAAGTGGGACCCATTTCGTGCGGGCTGTGACGTTGGGATATGACATCGCGATGCGGGCCATGAAGACGGTCGGTCCGGGAATGAAGGAAACACACAACCTGGTGGGAACCATGGGCGCGACCGCCGCTGCCGGTTGCGCCGCCAGTCTGAATGCCCAGCAGATGCGCTGGCTGCTGGATTATGCCGCGCAGCAGGCCGGCGCCGGCATCGGTGCCTGGCGACGCGACACGGACCATATCGAAAAAGGTTTTCTTTTCGGCGCCATGGGAGCGCGTAACGGCGTCCATGCAGCACTCGTGGTTCACGCCGGCTGGACAGGCGTCGACGACGTTCTCTCCGGGCCCAACAATTTTGTAGAGTCTTACAACTCCAAGGCCGACCCCGCGGGTCTGATCGATCAACTCGGCCAGGTCTACGGAGTGACCGAAACCACGCTGAAAAAGTGGACGACGGGTGGTCCAATCCAGGCGCCACTTGATGCAATGGAAAATCTTTACAAGCGCCAGCCCTTCCAGGCGGATCAGGTAAAACAGGTTGTGGTGCGTGTCGCCACCAGCGCGGCCTACACCGTCAACAACCGCGACATGCCCGATATCTCTCTCCAGCATTTGGTCGCGGTGATGCTGCTCGACAAAACCGTCTCTTTCCACGCAGCCCACGACAAGCCACGCATGCAGGATCCGGCCGTCCTGCGCGAGCGCGCTAAAATACAACTCGTCCCCGATGACGAGTTAGAGAAGCTGATACCCGTGCGAGTCGCCATCGTTGAGGTTACGCTCAACAACGGGACGCGGTTGAGCGAACGTGTAGAGCATGTGCGAGGCACTCCCGAGAATCCCATGACGACCGAAGAAGTGGTTGCCAAGGCGCGCGAGTTGATGACGCCAGTCCTCGGCGCCGCAAATTGTTCGAAGCTCATCGAGCGAGTGATGGGACTCCAGAACGTGAACGACATCCGGGAGCTGCGTCCGTTACTGCAACGGAGCTGAGCACGCGAACATGAAAAACCTATCCATATTGGGTCTCGCAACCTTGATCTGTGGATCGGTTGGATTCTCGCAGGAGCAGTCCCGGGCCCCTGAAACGAGTCCTTTACTGCTAGTCCAGGAGATTCCACTGCCGAATGTTGGAGGGCGGATCGATCACTTCACCTTCGACCGAAAACGCAAGCGTGTCATGGGCGCGGCTCTGGGCAACAACACGGTTGAAGTCGTGGATACATTTTCCGGCCGGGACATACACAGCATCACCGGCGCTGCCGCACCGCAAGGCGTAGTGTACCTAGGGGAGCTCAATAGGCTCTTCGTCGCCAACGGGACAGACGGAAAGCTCAGGGTTTACGACGGAGACGGTTTCAAACTGCTGAACACGCGCGATATCGGAGAAGATGCCGACAACGTGCGGTACGACCCTGCAGAAAAACGAGTGTATGTCGCCTATGGTGGAGATCAGGAAGGCGGCATGGCAGTCGTCGACGCCACAAGCATGAAACGCCTGGATGACGTCGCCAAGCTCGACGCTCATCCCGAATCTTTCCAGATTGCCGTCTCGCGACCGGTGATCTATGCCAATATCGCCACGAAAGCAAAGGTTGTGCTCATCGATCGGAACACACACAAGGTCACAGATTGGCTCCTGAGGACCGGCAAGGCCAACTACCCGATGGCGCTGGACGAAGCCGATCACCGAATCTTCGTGGTGACCCGAAGGCCGGCACAGCTCGTCGTGATCGACTCAGACAGCGGCGCGATGGTGGCCAGCGTTGCATGTGTAAACGACGCTGACGATCTGTACTATGACGCTGGCCGAAAACGTATCTATATTCCGGGAGGAGAGGGCTTCCTCAGTGTCATCCAACAGACGGACCGAGACCATTATCAATCGCTGGCAAAAGTCCCGACCACAATAGGAGCGCGTACTGGCCTGTGGTATGAGAAACGAGACCGGTTCTATTTGGCTGTGCCCGCTGGTTCCAAGCAGGGTGCGGCATTATGGGTGTATGCACCCGAGGACTGAGCCGGCGTCATGATCAGGTTTTTCTTCCATGGGTTGGCTGGTTTTATTTTCGTGATGAAAATGAATCACCGGGCGAACGTGACACGAGCACTGCTAGCCGTCGTTGCCTTCAGCGGCTTGATTCTGGAGGCCCGAGAACCGCGACAGTCAGGCCGAGGAACGGCGCAGGCCTCTTCCGATCTTGAGACTTACCGAACTCGCATCGAGCCAATTTTTCTCAAACCACGGCAAGACGGAGTGCGCTGCTACGATTGCCATTCGAAGTTGGTCACGCGCCTTCGTCTGGAACCGCTTTCGCCGGGAAGTTCGTCGTGGACTGAGGAGCAATCGCGGCGAAACTTTGCGGTCGTCTCCCAGCTGATCACGCCGTCGCAACCGCTCAAGAGCCGCTTACTCCTTCATCCTCTGGCGCAGGAGGCTGGGGGAGATGCTTACCACACGGGCGGCAAATTCTGGGCCTCCGAGGACGATCCCGAATGGCAAATGCTTGCGGATTGGGTGAGCCACAGCGTCGAGACCAAGGCGGCGGTTGAAGCGCCACGGCGTTCGGTGACGGCCGAAGCTCTCGATTTCCAATTCTTTAAAACCAGGGTTCAGCCTGTCTTTTTGAACGAACGAGGCGGTCACGCTCGGTGCTACGGCTGCCACATCCTCGGGGACAAGAATTTTCACTTGGAAACGTTGTTACCCGGTCACTCGACTTGGACCGACGAGCAATCACAGCGTAATTTTGAAAACGCTGTACAGCAGGTCGTTCCCGGGGATCCGGCGTCCAGCCGGCTCTTGATCCACCCGCTGGCGCCTGAGGCCGGGGGAGATCCCTTTCATTCCGGGGGCAGACAGTTCGCCTCTCAGACCGACCCCGATTGGCTTGTCCTGGCTGACTGGGTTCGCGGCCTCCGGTCAGTAGCCGCTCCCGATCCTTCATCCGGAGAGACAGTGCGGATTTATGTCACAAACAGTGCTGGTGACACTATCGACGTCATTGATCCGGCTACAAACAAAGTCGTGCAAGTCATCCGGGGGATCGAGCTGCCGCATGGCATCGCCTTTTCTCCGGACGGAACGCGAGTCTATGTCAGCAATGAAGCAGAGAGTGTGCTCGACGTAGTGGATCGAACCAGCGGTGAGATTCTTCAGAAAGTACCCCTCAGTGCCCGTCCCAACAATCTCGCGATCACTAAAGATGGAAGCCGCGTGCTGGTGGGCATCCGGGCTGGGGCAGGCGTCGTCGATGTGATCGACACAACTTCGCTAAAGCGTACAAAAAGCGTTCCCGTTGACGGCAGCGTGCACAATGTATTCGTCACACCGGACGGCAAGTATGCGGTCAGCGGTTCGATAGAAAATAAAGCTGCCACAGTGATCGATCTTGCCACCGAAATCGTGGTCTGGGAAGTTAAGTTCGACCGGCCTGTGCGGCCCATGGCCTTCGAGACAAATCCTGATGGCTCAACCAACCGTATTTTCGTCCAACTCGGCGGCTTCAACGGATTCGCGGTTGTGGATTTTCGAAAACGCGCGGAGGTCACCAGAGTGAAGTTGCCGCGTCAACCGGGTGGATTCGGAGTCGGCGAGGGTCGAACCGCCACTCCCTCCCACGGAATCGCGGTTGCGCCCGACGGGAAATCGCTCTGGGTCAACAGCACTGTTGCCAATGCGGTCTTCAAGTACTCCCTTCCGGAGCTGAAATTAGTCGGCTATCGAGCCTTGCCCGAAGTACATCCGCTGGGTCGTTCACCAGCCGGTTCGGTGCCGGAGTGGATCACGTTTACGCCAGACAGCAAAGTTGTCTATGTTTCCAACTCGGCCGCGAGATCGGTATCCGCCATTGATGCAAATACGCTGAGGGAAATAGCGGTGATTCCCGTGGGAGAAGTGCCCAAGCGCATCAATACCTTCGTCCTTCACGGGCACTAGCCGCCCCACAGGTTGCCCACAACCGACAGGTTCAATCCTGAAGTCGTGTGGCGTGGCTGAAGACAAAATTCGATTCGCCAATTCGCCTCTATAGAAGGGTGAGATTTTTCCTTGTACGCCGTCCAAACCCGTTATAAAGGACGTTGACGGATTCCGAATCTTTTTTCCGAGGAGACAGAGATGGCACAGCAAACCTCGCGGCGGAGTTTTCTCGGAATCTCAGCCCTGGGACTGGCCGCAGCGGTTGCTCCCGGCGAACTGGTCGGGCCGGCCGTCGCAGCGAGCGAGCCCGAAAACCAGCGGTCAAATATCCATCCGGATATTTCTGTCCGGGTGACGTCTGGCGACCAGCGTTTTGCCGCCGCTCCCAAGGCCACGTGGCGTCGAGCTTCGCCGACCCCCGGCAGCGATCAACTCCGGCTAAATCCCGGAACAAAATTTCAGCCGATATTGGGATTCGGGGGCGCCTTTAGCGACGCCGCCTGCTACACGTTCAATCGACTTGCGCCTCCAGCACGAGAGCAACTGTTTCACGAACTGTTCCATCCGTCGGAAATGGGCTTAAGCGTTGGCCGCATCTGCGTCGGAGCCAGCGATTATTCGACGAAACTCTACAGCTACGATGACGGGGAAGCCGATCCGGAGCTGACGCGATTCTCGATTGAGCACGACCGCGAATACATTCTTCCGGTGCTGCGCCAGGCGCGGCAGGCGAATCCTGATCTGTTTCTTTTTTCATCCCCCTGGAGTCCGCCTGGCTGGATGAAGTTCAATGGCACCATGCTGGGAGGCTCGATGCGCAATCACTACTTCGCGGCTTACGCGAAATACTATTTGAAGTTTCTTGACGGGTACGCAGCCGAAGGCGTGCCGGTGCAAGCGCTCACGACGCAGAACGAAGTGGATACCGATCAGGATGGCAGAATGCCCGCTTGCATCTGGCCACAGGAGTACGAAATCCAGTTCATTCGCGACCATCTGGGGCCGCTTTTGGAAAGCAGCGCGACGCCGGTCAAGATCTGGCTTCTGGATCATAACTACAATTTGTGGGGACGGATCGTGTGCTCACTGGAGGACGACAAGCTTCGCAAATACGCGAATACGGTCGCTTGGCACGGCTATGCAGGAACTCCCGACATGATGAGCAAGGTCCATGACGCCTATCCGGAAACAGAGATGCACTGGACGGAAGGCGGCCCGGACCATACAGACCCCGGTTATCTAACGGATTGGCGCAAGTGGAGCGGGACTTTCAGCGAGGTGCTGAAGCATTGGTGCCGCTCCATTACCGCCTGGAACCTCGCTCTCGATGAGCATGGCAGGCCGAACATCGGACCGTTTCCCTGCGGCGGCGTGGTAACCATCAATTCCGAGACCAAGGAGATCACGCGTAGCGGACAATACTGGGCTTTTGCTCACTACGCACGCGTCGTCCGTCGCGGGGCACGCCGGTTTGACTCCGAGAGCGCGGCCGCTGACCTCGAGCACGTCGCGCTTGAAAATCCGGACGGCCAGCAGGCGCTCATCGTCACCAACACGGGGGCTCGAAGGACGATCGAACTGCGGCTCGCGAATATGGCGGCTCCGGTTCCATTGGAGGCAAATTCGGTGACCACCTTGGTTTGGAAGTAGTCTGTCCAACTCATGGTGAGAGCAAGCCTTCAATAAGAACTACTCTTCCGGCTTGCTTGCTCCGCGAAAAATCGGCCCGAGCATCGTCGCTATTAATGTGAACATCGCCGCGCATCCCGCCAGTGGCACTATGAGACCAGCCCGCAAGCTTCCCATTCTTGTCGACATCACTCCTACAAGCCACGGCATCGTAGCCCCCCCATTCCCGCAAGCCCGAACATAATCGCCCCGATTCGCCTTGACCTCTCGCCAAATGCCTTTACCAGCCACGCAACCAGGATGGGATAAGTCCCAGCTAGTCCCAATCCGGCGGCGGTCACCGAGATTGCGACGCTTTCGAAGGTCCTTGCTTCGAGCAGAAGGCAGATGCCAGCAGCTGCCAACATCAAACCGCTCGCCAGCAGCGTGCGTTCGCGCCGCCGCAGTGGAACCAGCGGTACGAGCGCGCGTCCGGCTAACAGTCCTCCCCAGAAAAACATGGGCGTCAAAGCCCACAGGTCCCCAGAACCAGGGTTGGTTCGTTTCGTCAGTGAGGCCACCCAACCCGCAACCGAATTCTCGGAGCCGACATATAGAAAAAACAGCGCGGCCAGACTCACAGTGCTTCGCGTGCTGATATTCTCCGCGCGCGCGGGACCACGCTGTTCCTCTTCTTCCGTTGTTCCTCTCTCCAAGTTCATCCCGGCCAAAATCAAGGCGGTAAACAGCGCGCCAACCGCAATGGCATAGAGAAGCCATGCCGTTGCTCCGCGCCGCTCGGCAAGCATGACCAGTGGGGAGGAAGAAATTGCGCCGAGTCCCCACATCAGGTTCAGAATGCTGAGTGCCGCCACTCGACGGGTTTTCGCAACTTCTGCCACCCATAAGTTCGTGGCAGAAAGAACCTGCCCCAATCCACAGCCGAACACCGCGGCTGCAGCCAGGCTCGCAACATAGCTACCCAGGTTTAACCCTGCCACTCCCGCCGCGATCAGGCTGAAGCCGCATACGAACGCGTGCCGATATCCTCGTTGGATCAGCCAGCCGAGCGAAGCGACCCCCGCCATCGAGCCCGAAAACTGCGCCGTGAAAAATAGACCGGCATGCTGGTCGGTTAAAGACCACCGGCCAATGAGTATCGGCAAGATAGGGCCAATCAGCGTCGTCACGATTCCCGCGACCACAAATCCGCCGTGTAGAACCACGGATGCAGCCGAAGAGGTCGGAAGCGGAGCTGGCCGAGTTTGGATCGAGCTCATGCTCAAAGCATTCTGCCGGAATGCTTGCCTGTGGCCACTTCGCGGACAACCAAGAGCGTCGGGCAAGATGTAAGGTAATGGTGATTCTACAGACGGGCGGTTACGGCCGGATTGCCAATAAGCACACTAAGTTTAGGAAATGTTCCGGCTGATCGCTATGGGCCTTTTCACCGGTGCTGTTCAAAACTCGCTCGTCCGGCGGCTGACTACTCCACCGCGACGCCATAGTTTGTGCCTTCCCAACGATTTTCCTGCCGCCAGAAAAATGTGAAGACGACCTGGCTCCCGGGAGGAAGGGAAGCCGTGGGCAGATCGAGCGTGTGGATTCCCAACCCGGTGTCGCGAGTGCTGGTATCCTCGAAACTTTGCCAGCCATCCAGAGTCCAGCGCACTATGGCGGGTGAAAGCAAGACCAACCGCAGTTTTTTGCTGCGCGGGACGGTGCGACATTTATTATTAAACCTCCACCCGAAGATTTGCCTCTCAGGCTTTT